>Ga0114946_10001858_pt1 | contig 14541 bp, 10 predicted proteins | sample WalLakDeSediment_FD_88676 | JGI IMG/M metagenome (GOLD analysis project Ga0114946, IMG submission 88676) | Lake sediment microbial communities from Walker lake, Nevada to study Microbial Dark Matter (Phase II) - Walker Lake 11/02/13 Deep Sediment | ecosystem: Environmental > Aquatic >... | reverse complement strand
CTCATGGCGCTGATACAGGTCATTCAGATGGCTCTCCACCGACTCAGGAACGCCAAGCGGAAAGATGCGGTGATGTATGTACTGGTATTCCTGCTGTTCGACGTGGCGGCATTCATCGCCCTTTACGCGTGGGGCTTGCTTAACCACGCCGTATGGGTGTTCGTGCTAAACGGTGGCATTGCGATCCTGTTGCAGAAGCCCGTATTCCGCAATCGGGACCTCGCGGGGTTTCGATTCACGACATTGGCACTTCTTTCCCTGAACTACACGCTTGGAATGGTTCTACCGCACATCTTGGCCGGACTTGGGTTCGTTTCTTCGGTCACGCTGTTATCGCAAGCGATGACCGTGCTCGTAGCCCAGGGAATCGCTGTGATGTCGGAGCGACGTGGCGCGATGGCGCAAGGGGCTTGACGTAGGCCGACAGCTAAACGGAGAGGGTTTTCGAAACGGGCCTGCGCGTGCGGTGCAGATTCCAGCGTCCGCTGGCGTGTAAGGGCTTTGGTATCGACAATGTGGCGGCAGCGGGTTGGCAGCGTTGCTGGGCCTGGTTCTGGTGGGCCCCGGGCAGAAGCCCGCAGAGAGCGAATGATGTTCCATGGACGGTTAGTTGCAGTGACTGCGCCATCCGGGAGGTTGTTCCCAGGGCAGGATTCGGATTACGGGGCAAAGGCAGGATGGCCCCCCGAACGAATCCGGGCGAGCGCAGGGCCGTGAGGGTACGGCGACACAACGCGTCAGCCCTTGATCAGGAGAGGGATGGACATGAAAAACGTTCTTGTTGTTGGGCTGGTGGTCGCGCTTGCGGGCGGGCCGGCGACCCACGTGATGGCCGAGTCAGGGGACGAGCATTCGGGCGGCGCTCCATTTGAGGAAGGGCAGTCCGTGGCGTCAGCCATGGCATCTGAGGGAACCCGCTCTTTCTTCGCAACTTATCGGATAACGTTCGAGGCGGAATGGACCGATCGCATCCGGATCAAGACGTTCGAGTGTCTGGATGCCGACTGCACGGAGGCGAGACCAGTGGAGGTGCGGCGCTACCGCGGAGACGGTATCGCTTGCTGGTACGAACACGGCCAGCATGGCCGGGCGAACGATTTCCTCGAATGCATGGCCGCATACGAAACCGACGGGGGAGTGATCGACACAGACGATTGCTACACCATCAGCGATGGTTGCTCGGGGGACATCTATCTCTTTGAGCAACTGGATCCTGATGTGCCTTACGGCTACCGGACAGATTTCTTTCCCAGCGGCGACACGCATATTCCGTATGAGTATCGGCATCGCTCCTTCGCGTGTGAGTTCGATCATTGCGTGAACGTCAACGCGCATGGTGTGTTCTTTGGGCGAAGGCCTGAGGTAAGAGCACGCATCGAACGTGAGGAGCAGCCCTTCACGCTCGTTCAAGACGCTGCGTCTGGAGGTCTGCCCCAGGTACTGATTCATCCCAGCGTCTGTTCTCCGTCCACGTGGACGAATCCGGAATCGTTTCGGCCCCATAGCTCCCGAGGATATGCGGATTGCGCAGCGGACACCCGGATCGGCATGACCATCGTTGAGCCCTCCACGGGTGAAGTTCTTTTCCATCGCCAGCGCATCCTTGCGCTTCCCGCAGAACAGTGCGTTCAGGTGAGCGGGGTTGAATGGGTGCCGGAATCGGACCTGGGTACCGAGACACTGCTTCTGGAGATCCGCACCGAGGTGGTCGATGCACAGGCATCCTCGACCCAACGCGAGTCTGCGAGCTTCCATCTGCGTCTGCTGGAATGATGGCAAGGATCCGGGCGGAGCGCTCTGCGAACTGTTCGTCCTTGCATTGGTGGTGATGGGATTCGGGAACCCGTTATAGCAAGCTCCTGGGTGTCGGTGAATGTGCAGGTTCAGCTAGCGTTGCCGGTGTCCATTCACGGTCTGTCTGAGGGCAGCACGGAGGTGACGATTTCTTATCGCGTGAAATATCCCAGAACACCGCATCTTCCCTGGTTGCCCGGGGGGGGGCAGATGGCGACGTGCGCTTGGTGGACGTCGGACATTTCGCCAGGCGTGAGGTTGGCGCTCTCGCAATGCTTAGGCGACCCAAACTCTCTGGCTCCCGAGGGGTCGCAGCTCTTTCGGGTTCGGGGAAGCCGACACTAAAGTGAAGAGTTAAAGCAGATGGAAATTACGTCACCTTTGTACCACGGGACCGTTGCCTCTAATGTCTACGCTATAGCGGTTGAGGGGTTTCGGATAGGGGATATCCGGCACGGGAGGGAACGAGGGCGTGGTTTGTACCTCAGTACGCTTTCTGGCGCAGCCATGTGGGGGGATTATCTGGTGAAGTGCGAGCTTGCGGCGGGTACGCGCATTCTGTGGCATGAAGAAGTGGATCGAAGCGTTATTGAGTACCTGAGTCGTGAGTTTGGAAGAGGAATACTGTCCCCGGATTTCTGGAAGGTGCTCCCGGTAAACAAACAACTGAAGAGGCAAGAGATAACGGCGCTTTTCCATCATCTCATACGCGAAGCCTACTTCAAGGGACTGCGAAAGAGAAACAAGAGAGGTGATTTGATAAAAAGTTGCTTCTCTAGAATCTACAGTGAACTTAGAGTTCACGGCTTTGACGGCATATGTATCAACTGGCCCGACGGTCCTGAGGTGGTATTGTTCAATCCGTCACAGGCTAAGGTTCTGTCGATTCACACTTGGTCCTTTCAACCAACGACCGATAGAATGCGATTCTGGGACTTTCCATGTGACGAGGCAGTCATTCTGTCGAAGCCGATCGGCCTGCGAACCCTTGAAGAGGTTCAAAAGAGAGACCGAGTGGATGAAGGTCTATCTGATGGGGAGTTGGGCAAGGATCCAGAGTGAATGATGCCGATAACGATTCCGCCCAGGCTGTTGCGAGATCGTTCATGAGTTCCGAGGGGCAGTGTGTTGAGGATGGTATCCCGTGCGTCGGGGCTGGGTGCGAAGATTATGGGGTGCTTGATTATCAGGCTACCCGGTTATCCGACGCGGCTTCGCGGAAGTCGAAGCTTCCTGCAATTTCAGGCTGGCAAATGTGCCATGATCAAGACTAATGTCCAAGCCAGGACGCGAGAGGGTGGCCATGCCGGCGGCGAAATCCCATGCATGGAGGTGGAACAACATCGCGCGCAGCTTTCCGAGGGCAAGGTAGGCGAGGGGTATACGCACTGCAGTAGCTGCCGATCGGCTGGCGGAACCCGGACAGATCGCGTTTGGCGCAAATGCGCTATGCGATGGTGACCACGCGTCCGGGGGGGCTGTGTATGGGTCAGCACGTGCAGTGATGAGAACAGCTTCAGTTGGTCGAAGTCGGGTAGGCCGGTCATGCCCTTTCCGTAGAGGACGTCGTTCCCACTCGTGATGAGTACTTCGAGCGTGGCGGGCAATTCATGGGATAGCTCCGAATGTGGGTCGATTGGTTTCGGACCGCCGCTGACTCGGTAGCGTCTGGGTGTTTAATGAACGGTGTTGGGAGCACGAACCGCCATACGGGTATCATGTGTTTCTGTCTCTTCGTCCGCAGCTTTCTGGGGTTCCTCGGAAGCGCCGTTGTTCTGGTCGAGCTTCGCGTAGGCGGTGGCGGCGGTTGTCTCTCCATACGCGACTGCCATGATAGTGGCGAAGTAATGCTGGGTCATTCCCAGGCAGCCGTCGAAGACCTGTTGAAACGTCTGTTCACATTGCAGGGGCTCGACGGTGGGGATGGCAGAGTGAACCTGCACTTCGCCGTCGCTCCAATCCAAGTCGACACGGCCCACGCGGTTACCGAAATTGATTCGGGTTGCCAGTTCAGCCACCTGGGGGCGGCGATGGGCAGGCATCATGCAGGGCAGCTTGACGTCTACGACCACGAAAGTACCAAGGTCACGGACAAAGACCTTGCAGTGGACCTCCCTCAGGTGAAAATCGAGGATCAACGCGTCGTGTTCAGGAACATGCATGAAGTGCAGGTCGTTCTCGTGGAGGAAGGCCTTGATGGTATCGATGCTGGTGCGCATGTCTCTTTCCTCTCTCAAGGAACCCCGGGTCTTTGGGGAATCCGTGGTGGGCTTCGTTCCGTGTGTCTGTGCTCATGATTGATCAATTCGCCGATCACGGTTGTCGCAGAGAAACCGGTTTACCTGCCGCTGCAGCGTACGGCGCATACTTCAGGAGTCCTTGGGGCGCCTCGAATGCAGACGGATTTCATCAAGCATCACCTGAGTCGGCTGGAACAGGAAAGCAAAGACGAGGCGGGCGATTACGAGGAACAGAGAATGGGGCTGGAGGCGACCATCAAGGAGATCAGCAAGCAGATGAAGGATCAGGAGCGGCGTGCGAAGAAAACGCCGCGCTTCTCGATCTGATTTGGGCCTACAGGTCCGCGGCCGGGCCGGTTCGGGGGCTCCGTCAGGGGGCGGTGGAGGCTACGGGGATGAAGATGGACCCCTCCACGATGGGTGGCCCTGTGACCGTGAAGCTTCCTGCGCCAGTTGAAGCAGGCCGGCGGCAAAGGCAGCCCCGGCCGAGGCGCCGTCGATGCGGGCCTGGCGCAGCGTGCCGGCGGTGGGCGCGATCTGGAGTTCCCAGCGAACGTCCATTGTGCTCAGTCGCGGCGATTGGCCGGTCGCGAACGCCCAGGCTTGATCGAGGGCCTCCCGGAATGCGTCGTTCGTCGGGAGAAAGGCGCTGGGCAGTGCCGGGTAGGGGCGCGGGTCGGCATCGGCGTTCAGCGCGTCGGATGCCCAGAGAGTGAGCATGGATACGCGCCCGCCCGTCGTCTGGCTTGGGGACCACAGCGCGACCGGTAGCCGGACGGCGCGGGCACCCGGTGCGGGCGGAGGGTCAGCCTTGGAGTCCGGTCCGCGCAACAGGAACCGGGCCAGATCACGGGCAGCGCCGACAGGCAAGTTGCTCTTGGTTGCCAGATCCCGCAGGGCACTGCACTGGCGGTCATCACTCAGCCAGGATTCTCGATCCATGAGCGGCGTTTCCTGTGGAAACGTTCGCGTCAGCCATGTCAGAAGTGCCATCGAAAGGGCGAAAAAACGCCTGCCGACCCGGGAGTCGGGAAGATCACCCAGCGCGCCGAAGGCACGCGGCTCGCGCTTTCCCTGCGCGAACCCGTCGCCGTTCCTGAATGACCCGCGCACGAGGTTGAACCAGCCATGCGCCTCTGCGGGCCGGAGAAACAGCCGCGAGGTTGCCGCTGTGCGAACCTTCGACGACGGGGTTCGCGCCTGTTCGTCCTGAATCAGCAGGAACAGGTCCTCCAGGGTGCGCATCGGCTCCTGGGCGGAGGATGCGGTCATCCGGTGATCTCCTCGAGCGTGAGGCGGTCAAGGCCAGGCCGGGGCGGCAATACCCCCTGTCCCTCGATGCGTTCCGGGTCGAGGAAATTGCGCTCCAGCGTGATCTCGACTTGCGGGGCGTCGCCTTGCGGATCCCCGTCGGCGTAGGCGCAACGAAAGCGGCGACCGACCAGATCGGGATCGTCGCCGAGCAGATCGATGGTCAGCCCATCGCTGGTCATCGACGCCACGATGCGCAGTTGGTGTTCGTCGAGCCATTCATTGACCAGCTCGCGCGGCGAAGAGAGGTCGTCGGCCGCCGCTTCGGCCCAGAGATCCGGAGCCGCCTCCTCGGGCGCGCCTTGCGCCCGTCCGAGGCGAAACGTCAGGAGTTTTGCCGAGCGGGGAGCGGGTCCGCCTGCCTCCGCCGAGGTGTTGCCAGCCTCGAGCCGGGCTGCGAAATCCTCGAAGCGCAGCCCTTCCGGCACATCGGCAAGGGCACCTTGCGGGATCAGCTGTTGCCGTGCGAGATCGACGTGAAGGATGGCGAACGGCGCCGTCTCATGTACGAAGTGGCCCCCGTCGAGCGAGGTCTCGCGCGGCTCGAATTCGTCCGTGCGCAGCGGGCGCGGTACGTCAGAAGTCGCTGGCGCCCTTTCATGGCCGGAGAGAGTCGCCCAGTCGAGCCACTCCTCGCCGAATGCGCGCAGCGTGTCCATGGACTGCGGCCATGCCCGGGCCAGACGCGCTGGTCGGTCTTCGCACAGGGCGGCCCAGGCCTCGATCGCCTGGTCATCCGGGCGGGCGAGGATATCGAGCAGGTTGATCGGTTGCGTGTCGCGCAAGGCGTATTCGACCTCCGGCCCGGTCTCGGTCGCGTATTGCACGCAGAACATCGCGTCGGATTCCGCGTTGGGCACGATCACGACCGGTTGGAGCCCGGCCGTGTCGATGCACGCACAGGCTTGCGCGATCGCGTCGCGACCAGAGGCCAGGGTGGCCCGTTGTTGACCGGAAGCACCGATCTCGTATTGAAACCACGTCGCGGGAATATCGCCACCGGAGGACAGCACACCATCGGCCAAGACATAGGCGCGCAGCGCTCGTTTTTGAACGTTTCTGTGTTTCATTATTGCCACCCACGTGGAATGCTTTCGTTTTTGCAGCGTACGAACAAGCGGTTCAGGTGTCTTTCGCGGAGTTTCTTGCTTTCCTGATCCAGCCGCACTCCTTCCGCCAGTTGCTTGAAATCCGAGACGACCTGCGAATGGACGGGTTTGCCAGCACTGAGTGTGTCGGTGTACTGATCGACCTCGACCCGGCTCAGCAGGAAATCCCTTGCACTGGGATCGGAGTAGAAATAGCGCTGGGTCAGGAAGCAGACCGGCAAGGACCAGACCTCGCGCTCCAGTGACTCAGGTGATACCGGGGGCAGGGTAGCGGGGTCGATCTCCTGCGCCGCGCACGCGGCTAGACAGACCGACTGGTGGTAATCGGCGCCCCAAAGAAAGAACCGTGGATGAGATCCTTCGCTCTCGGCGGTGGCCAGCCATGACCGGGGAAACATCCGTCCGCCGGTGTGCCCCAATCGTGGTGCCATGGAATGCACGTAATAATCGAAGGACTGATAACCCTTTTCCACCTGGTCCATCCGCGCAACCAATGGCAGTTCGGAAAACCGGTTGCGGGCGAGCGCCAGATGCTCGCGCAAGTGGTCTTCGAGAAACTCCTCGCGCACATCAGGATCATCGGTGTCAATCGGTTCATCCAGGCCGAATTCGCGATGGCAGGTATTGGAAAACAGCTTGGGAAACACCCGATGTTCGGGATGGGCGATGACGTCGCCCTGACGCGTGGCCTCGTTTGCGAGCGCGTCCACGGTATCCGCTATGGCCTGAGCGATGCTTGGCCTCACGAAGGAAAACTCCTCGGCTACGGTCGACGCGGCGAGATCGCCAAGATTGCTGTGGGCAATGTCCCGGGTCGTTTGCGTGAAATACAGTGCGGCCGGGAAGAGCAGATGGAACTCGTGGTCTTTGAACCGCATGGGGTTGACTTCGAGTGACTGCACCCTGCTTCGCTCTTTTTCCATCGCCTCCGGATGGAGTGTGCGCCAGTGGGACAAGAGGCCAGCCAGCAGGATTTCGTATCCCAGCAAGGCGAGGAATTTCGTGTCGGTGATCGCGCCGAAACCGACCGCCCGATAGCCAAGATCAATCGCCGCGGCGGTGACCCGCTGCACGGCTGTGCGAATTTCCTGTTCCAAGGGGGTGCGAGTCTTGATTCCGTGGAGCGGTTTTTCGACGCATTGATCTTGAAGTTGTCTGAATCGAGAGAAAAGCAGGCAGGCCTTGTTTACCTGGTTGTGCAGCGGTGCCTCCGGATCGATGGGTTGCCCCTCTCCCAGAAATTTTCGGGTGATCAAGTCGAGTTGCAGTACCCCCGAATCGATGGTGCTCTCGAGCGTGGGCACGATGTAGCGCTCATAGACGTACTGGTGTTCGTTTTTCAGAGCTGCGTTCGCGATCTGCCGGGTTTGCGCGTCAAGCTCTTTCCAGGTTCGGCTCATTTCGCGAACGAGTTCTTGCTTGGCCTTCTGCAGCGCGCGCTTGTCGTTTCCAGGGGCCCGCCGCAGCCGCTGGAATTCCGAAGCAGGCCCGGAGGCCTTGACCTCGGCCAGATGAGCAAGCGCCGGAATCTTTTCGAGGTCCAGCAGTTTTTCCGAAGTGCTGGATCGGTAGAGCCACAGGTAATTGCGGGCCCAGGGGCGTTCGTAATTCAACAGAGGCTTGATCAGGTCCGTATATTCATCAAAGTTCATTATGTTCATTCTGGGCTTCTCGTGGCTGATCGGGTGGGCCTGTGGATCAGGAGGCTGCAGGAGCGGCGGTGTACATGGCTGCGGCTTGACCGCGATGTTCACGGTGGCCGGTATAGGTTGCAAGTGTTGGCAGGGCCTTGAGCGGCAGCGCAGTCCAGGGTTCGGAATCGTGGCTCGGCCCGCAGTGTGCGGACAGGTGTTCGAGCAACTGCCGTCGGAGGCAGCCCGGGCGCAATGCCTCAGGGCTGACCGAGGAAAACAGGATCACCTTATGGCGGGCGCGGGTCATCGCGACATTGAGGCGGCGACGGTCGTCGTCCCGGGTGAGGGCTTTCGCCGGACTCGCCGGATCCAGCGCCAGACTGAGGATGGCGACGTCATACTCGCTTCCTTGGAAATGGTATGCGAGCCCGATCCTCAGGTGGTGCCGCTCCCAGGCTTCCGGCGCCAGGCGCCTGCGCAGGAGCGCTTCGATGGCCTGCGCCTGGGCCGGACCGCGCAGGCTGATCACCGCGATGGACCGGTTGTTGAAGAACGGATCGGCCGCGATGTCTATCACCCGCTCCACGATGGACTCTACCTCGCGTTTCAGCCCATCTTCGGCAGATGGCGCCGACGCGACGCGGACCCACTCCAGGGGTGGGCCGAGTGGACGGTCTGCCTCTTGGCGCATGGGCCGCAGCGGGGAGTCGCTATAACTCGTCGCATTGCTGAAGCCGAGGATGTCGGGATGGCAACGGAAATGTTTGCGCAGCACCAACTGGTCAGCGAACGCTACCTCCGCGACGTCGAAAAGGCTGTTGGCGGCGGTCAGGGCGTCGGCGAACGGGTGTTCTTGCAGCAACAGGCGACGCAGCAGTTGTTGTGGCGTTCGTGATACCCCGATCTGCGGCGTGGCCAATTGGGCGTCATCGCCGATGATGACCGCCTGCTCGGCAAGGTGAAGCAGGTAAGCCGTCTCCGCCCCGAGTTGCGTGGCTTCATCGATAACTAGAAGGTCGAACGTTGGGCGCGGGTCATCCAGATGCTGGGCCAAACCGTTCGGCGTTGCAAGCACGAGCGGGAGCGCCGGGAGGGCTGCGTGCAAATGCCGGATCGCATCCTGGCGGTGCAGCGAGGCGTGGCGTCCGGTGCCCTTGCCGATCCGCTCGACGGCCTTGCCCCAGGCCGCGAGATGGTGTCGACCCACGCGCTGGAAGCGCTCGCGATGGGTCGCTTTGGCGCAAGTCGAAAGCCCGCGTTGGCGCTGCTCATGGCAGGCATCGACGACGGCTCGGGTCGCTCCGGCGGCGCGGCGTTGTTGCTGTCGGGCAGCGCGCAGCAATCTGTGCTGAACCAGCCACGCATGGGCCGATTCGAACGCTGCCGCACGCGTCCGCCAGAGCAGTGCGTCGCCGTGCAGACGCAATGCTTCGAGGAGATCGGGGAGATGCCCGCTTAGCACCGTGGGCACCGCAGTTATGCGCCCTCGACGGATTCCTTCCACATGGTTGAACAGGGTCTGGTAGACGGGCAGATTGGTGTCCTCCAGCGCCCGGGACAGTGCGTGAGCCAGCGGTTCGTCGCCCATCGTCTCGAGCTCGTTGCGTAGGTTGCGGATGCGCGTATCACGCGCCTGCCAGCGTAGAACGGCCAGTTGGCGCTCGCAATCCGCAAGCCACTGCTGACGGGCGGATTCAGCCGTGCCGGACATCGGCAGGGGGACGTTCTGTGCCGATAGGAGACGCAGGGCCGCGCTCAGACGCATCGCTAAACCGGGATCGGCAAGCGCACGCTCGGCCAGTGCGGATCCGAGGACCGGTTCGAGTCGCGAATAGCTGCTGGAACGCCCGAGCGCTGCTCGCACGAATGGCTCGACCCGGGCGGGGTTCGGCCAAGGGTTGTGGGAGCAGGTCCAAACCGCGCGTGTCAGGGTCTGCCATGCCGCACGCAGACGGGGATTCAGCGCGTAGTCGAGAAACGCCGCTCCGTTCGCCTTGCAACGGTTCAGCAGGCAGGTGGCCTCCAGTGTTGAAAGCAAGCGGTCTTGCTTAAGATCCAGCCAATTGCGTAGGGATGGGTGCTGCCATCCCGGTCCCAGGTCCACGACCTCGCGGAGTGTGGATACAGCCCCCCGAAGCATCCCGGGCGTCTGTCCGCGAGCCTCGATTGCAGCGAGCAACTCGTTAGTAACGGCGCTCCGGCGTAAGGCCGCGCGCTGGCGCAGCAGCGTGCGGAACGTGTTTATCTGCCAGGAAGGAGGTACAGCCTTTTCGGCGCTTTTCGGGCATGCGGATCCGGCAAGGCCTTCAGCCCACGCCGCCACCACCCGGGGTGCGGGCAGTGACAGGTGCAGCCGCGCCAATACGCGTTGAACCGGTGCAACTTCCGCGAGTCGGGGCAGAGCATCGCGCAACTCCAGCTGAACCTGCATCACGGTTTCCGGATCCAGCGTCGTGCGCACATACCGAGCGAGCCAGCGATGCGCGGGCGCTATGCGGAGGTGTTGGGCAATCAGGGCCCCTTCTTCAGGTGGGATGTCTCTCCGCACCGATTCCTGTATTTGTTTGGTTGCGCGTTCCCACAGCGCAGTCGCTGGATCCAGGATGCCTGTCTCAGGATCGGATGCGGTGGGCGCCATGGCCTGGGCCAACTGGCGAAGGTTGCCCTTGACCGCGTGTGTGGCACCGTCCCGCTCCCGGTCCGGAAGCCTCAGCGCGATTGCGGCGCAGGAAGGATGCAAACGCTGCCGGAAGATGTCGACGGCTGCCGGATTCCCGGCACAGACCAGAACGCGCTTCCCCTGTTCAAGCGCATCCAGGACCAGGTTCGCGCCGGTGGTCGTTTTCCCGCAACCGGCTCCGGCGTACACGGTGATCCCGGCAGCTCCTTCGGCGAGCATTTGGCCCAGCTTGGCCGCGCTGTCTTCAAGAGGCGGTGCGAGCCAGGCGGATGTTGCGCGGACCGGAGAGCTGGAAACGGAACGCAACGGTGGTCCGAGTGCATCCCCTTGGGCGCTTTGCAACGCGATTGCGTGCCAGGCACGCAGCAGTTCCGGGTCTCCCGAGCGCAGCAGCCATAGGGTCGGCGCCAAACGGTCTGCGGCGCTGTCCGTTTCGGGGTTCGTGCTTTCGATCCCGAGCAGCACGCTGATTCGCTGGACGATGCGCAGCGCTGCCTCAGCGCTGTCGATCGAGGCTTCGGTCAGTTCCCGTACCAAGGCGTCACCCAAGGCCCCGTGCGTGAGCAGGGCGGCGGGATGTAGCGCGGGAAGGGCGGATGGGTTGAACTCGAACAGAAGGCGTCCGGTGTCGAGGTCCAGAGTCGCCGCGAGTTCAAGCAAGAGGAGGGACTCGTTCTCCCACCGCCCGATCCCCAGCGCGAATAGGCGCTGGTGGCGCAGTGCAATATGCGCGCGGCGGTACATGCGTCCGGCTTCGCTGCGGATTGCCAGTGAACACGGTGTGTTGGACTGGTCGTGATCAAGCCACGAAAGCTCCACTCCCGGCATCGGCGCGGCAAGCGAAGCCAACCGTTGTGGGCGCGCTCTGAGCTTCGCGACTTCGCGAAAATAGGCTGGAAGCGAGTGAAGGGTCATGTCGGCACTCCCTGTTCCGTTTGTGGCCGGGCAGTCCGAGCGCCCACCCACTGCAGCAGATCCTCGACCCGAATCGCGTAGTGGACGGCTCGGAGTTCGTCGTCGGCGAACTGGCCGCGGATCGCGCGCGGGATCTGGAATGACCGTGCCTTGCCTACATAACGTGCCAGGCCGAGAGCCTCGAGTCGCAGCAGGGCACTGTTCGCCAGGTGTTCGGGCACATAGATGTGATACTCGCCCTTCGAGCGCACCATGTAGCGGCGCAGCTCCGCGATTTCACGGGCGGAAAGGAGGTCGTTCAGGCCCGAGGACTCCATCGCGATGCTAAGGGAGCGGTGCTCGCGGAAGCGGCCAAGGGCGTTGCCCACACCGCGGCCACTCGAAAGCATCACCCAAAGGATGGCCAGATCGACGAGGGCTCCCAGTCCGATGGCGACGATCTGCGGATGTTCGATGGCGCTCCATTGGCCGGTGAAGAACCACAGCGTGGTCCGGAAGGCATAGACCACATTCGCGCCCTCGCGCGAGGGGTCCAGCACCTCGTGGTGCGGGAGCGGACTGAAATCCAAGGCGCGCAGGGTGCGGACGTGATCCGCCAGTTCGTCGAGAGGGCAGCGGATCGGTGCGCCCTGCACGACCACGCCCTCCCGCCCTTCGTTGAAGCGCTGGACCATGAAGTGTTCGAACGCCGCGATTTCCCCGGTGGTACGTAACGCGTTGACCTCGTCGACGATGCCGCGCGCCTTCAGGATCGCCGTGCGATCGGGGCGCCCGTGCGCGAGTTCGTGGCCCTGTTCGATCAATCCGTCGACACGGTGCTGCAGTCGATCAAAGCTTGTGGCGAAACTCCCGAACCGGCGCGCGTCCTGCTGGCGGTATTCCATTCGGGGACCGGGACCGGGACCGATGCGCCCGCAGGTGTAGCCCTCGTCGCGCTCGCGACGGGCGAGTTCCGTGGAGAGCTCCGAGGTCTGGCGCGCGAGGTCCGCTAGCCGCTGGAACTGTTGCTGGTTCGCGCGCAGGCCGCCGAGGGTCTGCTCCAGGCTGCGCGTGAGTTGCTGGTCCGCGATCATGTGATCGAGCCGCAGTACGTTGGTCCAGAAGGCCTGGGCCATGGACACCGAGCCGAACATCAGGAGCAGGTAGATGCCGAGCGCGGGAGTCTGTCGATTGCCGGCATACTGATCGAGGGCAAACAGCAAGAGCATCTGCAGGATCACGGTGATCACGATCGCCATCGCACCGCTCAGCGACCAGATGGGGACGGGTCCACCCGCCTGCATCAACGCAAACAGACCTGCCGATGTGCCGATGCCCGAGACGACCGACAACGCGATGACCAAGCGCATGCGTGCGTCGATGTGGGCGAAGAAATGCATGGCCGAGTTCATCGCGAGCCCCTTGCGGCTGGGTGATGACTTGCAGGATACGAGCCCCCTTCGCGCGGGTTGTGCGCAGCAAGGGTCCCTAAAGCGGGTCTGTTCGAGAAGGCGAATCAGTCGAAGCGGACGATGGGAATCTGCGGATTGCGGCGGTCACGAACCTCCAGAACGCCGTCCCGTAGTGTGTACAAAAGGTCATGTCTGGAGTCAGGCGAGTCTTCCAGGGCGCGCGTCAGTTCGGCCCACAGGTACCCCGGCCAAACCAGCAGTGCGTATTCGGCATTGTTCGGCAACGGGCGCCCTGTTGCGCGACGCACCTCGCCGGTGATCAACCGCAGGGTGGCGTCTTCTGGAACCGGTTCGGCTGGACGCAGCTGAAAACTACCATCCATTTCGGCCACGATGCGTTCTTCACGAACCAGGAGCACGCGTCCCCCGCGGGCAATCAGCCAGGGTAGGGTGTGCGCAGGCTCGGCGTGAGCCGCGTCAATGCGCACTGCCCCTTTCGACCCTCTCGTGCCCGTTGTGTCGGGGGGTGGTTCGGGCCGCGATGGGGGCAACGCCAGCGTCACAGGGATCGGCGACGACGCAGTGTCTGCACAGTCCGCCCGCTGTTCCGAGACGGGAGCGGGAGGGCTCTCGAGCCGCAACATCCAGAACAGGGCGGCCAGGCCAGCCACAGCAACGAGTATCCGGAAAGGAGGTTTGAACGGCATGTGCACGGACCCCGACGTGTGTGCCGGCGGCCCTGTGCCGCCAACCGCATTGCGATCGTGCCATAGGCAACCCGTGCGACTTTCCGCATGGTGCGGGGCTAACTCTTCTTGCCCTCGGCATGTTGCAGCCCGAAGCAGGCAAACCGTTCCGGGAATCCGGCCATCGCCTGGACTGCCGGCCGGCTATCATATTGCGGCCTTCTTCGCCCTCTTCCGGGCCGTTTTCCTTGACCCAGCTAGCGGGTATGCGGGCAGGTGGGAAGGCCCCGCATGACCCTGGCCTACTTGGGGGATAGAAAGTCCCGCAGGGAAGTCTGACTCGTTACGCTCATCGATTTTCGGGACCGGGCTCGCTCAAGAACGGCCCCATAATTCATTCTTGTTGAGGGTGCTTGTCCTCGGTCGACCGATTCTACGCAAAGGGGTGTGCTATTCTTCCGGAACGCTAGGTTTCACCCGTGGTCACTGCGGATTCAGTGGCACCCGCCGACTTCGGTCGGCATCCCAAAGCTCCTCCGGGTCGTGAGAAGGGGCGTGACGACAGACCTCGACCTTATAGTCCGGGCTGGCCTAGTTCCTGGCGGTTCAGCCAACCCCTACAGCGGACTATTTCACTTCGCGCCACTGTGAACGGCGCATCTTCGACTGCAAAAGCCAGGTGGCCCTTTGGGTCACCTGGCCCGCTTGCAGGCCGGTGCTGTGCGCGAGGTTTTCCCCCAGGCCGGGGCGCTCGGTCTGGGGGAAGACCTCGCGGTCTTCT
>Ga0114946_10001857_pt1 | contig 14542 bp, 15 predicted proteins | sample WalLakDeSediment_FD_88676 | JGI IMG/M metagenome (GOLD analysis project Ga0114946, IMG submission 88676) | Lake sediment microbial communities from Walker lake, Nevada to study Microbial Dark Matter (Phase II) - Walker Lake 11/02/13 Deep Sediment | ecosystem: Environmental > Aquatic >... | reverse complement strand
TCGCCCCCGTTCGGGGTGACACTAATCGCGCCACCATCGTCGGTGTCAATATGCGCGATCAGGCGGGAGGTGGACTCGGTGCCCGTGTGCTGGTAGATGATGACCTGCGTGACTTCGTTGCCCGTCACTGCGGTGAAGGTCACGTTCGCCGCGTTCGCCACGCCCAGCGTGACCGACTTGGTCCCCAGGGCCCCACTGGTTGCTACGCGGGTCCCGCTGCCCACGGAGTCCAGGAACTGGTGGGTGTCGATACTGACCGAGTAGCCGACATCGACCAGGATCACGCGGATGTCGTCCGTGCTCCAGTCGAGCTGGCCCGCAAGAAAGGACTGACGGCCGAGGCCATAGAGTGCGTTAGCCATTGACGGCCTCCCGGGAAGCGATTCCCTTGGCCCTGATGGTCTGGGTCACCAGCTCGCGGTCGCGGTCGGACAAGCCAGCCAGGATCTGCTCCCCCCGGCCCTGCTCGAGCCTGATGTCGATCTCCTGAACCAGGAGCTGGAGTTGCTCCCGCAGGGCGTTTCGCTCCGCCATCAGCTTCTGACGCTGGGCGAGAAGGTCGTTCAGGGTGCGCCCCGCCATGTCACTGGATCCGGGCAGCCAGACGGTTGATCGCGCGAGCCAGGGAGGCGACCGCGTTCCGCACCTCGGCCTGGTCGTAGGTCGCGCCGATGGCGGCGATGGTCGTGCCCGCCGTGCCCCCCGAGCTGTCGGTCAGGGTGATGACGGCATCGAAGGCGGTCTCGTTCGGGTAGGCCTCCAGGGTCAGGGGGCCGGTCATCTTAGGCATGCGTATCTCCAGCAGAGATCGGGGCGGGACGGACAGAGCCGTCCCGCCCCCAGAGAGAAGGTTGTGGGCTTAGACGCCCAGGGCCCCGAAGGTGCCGTAGTGATCGGAGAAGCCGAAGCTGTAGCGCTCGTAGGCGAGGTGCTTCATGCTCTGGTTCTCTTCGATGTCCTTCATAATCTGCCGCATGGGCCAGCGCTCGAAGTAGTGCAGAGCGGTCTGGGCCTTGGGAGCCATGAGGAACCAGTTGTCCGCGCTGGTCAGGTAGCTCCACTCGACGATGGTCAGCCCCGAGTCGCTCAGGGTGTTGATCGTGCGGTCGGTGGAGTACGGGACCGTCGGGGTGCCGAGGATCTCGCGGGCCGCCGGGCCAAGCTGATCAGGGATCAGCAGGAAGCTCGGGGTGACCGGCGAGAAGATGTCATCATCCGCCTTGGCCCGCTTCAGCTGGATCAGTGCGGCCTGGAGGGCGGTGTGGGACAGCGGGGTGGCAGAGGTGAAGCGGTTGCTGTTGGTGCCGGAGGCCGCCCCGTAGAGGGGGTGGTCGACCGCGAACAGCGCCTTGCCATCACCACCGGGCTGGCCCGCACTGAAGCCCAGGTTGAAGATCGTCGCGGCGACGGTCTCCTTGGTCGCACGAGCGGAGCGAGCGAGGTGCGCGGGGAAGGTCTCGATGACACCCGAGTAGAGGTTGTCATCGACCAGTTCCTGCGACAGCTGGTAGCCGAGGCCCCACTTACGGTGGACGTAACGCACCGTGTAACCGGGCTTGGCATTACGCAGCTGGATCTCTTCGAGCTCGTCGTAGTTCTGGAAGGGCTCGAAGCCGGCCCACGAGAAGTGATCCTCGTACGCACGGTCGCTCTTGTTCATGTTGAACAGCGTGCCCCAGATCTCGGGGGTCTCGTTGTAGCTGCGGTGGAAGACCTTCTGGAGGCCCGGAGCCAGCAGCTTTGAGAAAGTACCGGAGACCATCATTACGAGATCACCTGCCGGTTGGCGACGAGCACGATGAACGTGACGGGGACGTCGATGTCGCCGACGGCCACGCCGTCCTCAACACCAGTGACGAGAGCGCGAGAATCGCCCGCAGTCTTGGCACGGTCGAGCGTCCAGATGTCGCTGGCCTGCTTGGTCACACCGTAGGCGGTACCGACGTCGTTCGCGGCGAAGGTACCCTTCAGGGTCCCGCGGAACTCCTGGTTGGCGACCGCGACGGGCACGCTGGGGACCACGTTGGTGAAGGTGTCGGCCTTCCAGTCGTAATCCGCGACGGACGCGAGAGTGAAGCCTGCGATAAGCGCGGGGTCCGCGCCCGTCTGCTCGATGGCCCCGGTGACGCCCACGATGATGGGCGCACCCTGCTTGAAGTCCTCAGCGGCCTTCAAGTGGTTGGTGACGAACACGTACCCGTCCAGCCGCTTGACCGGGTGGATGGGCCGCGTGGCATAAGTTGCCATGTGTTACTCCTGGGGGCGGGTCAGAACCCGCTGATCTTCAGGCCCGTGCTGACCTCGTTAGAGATCGGGCCTGAGATGTTCTTCACCCCAGCCTTCTCGAAGACCTCGTGGTTCGCCTCGTCCTGACGCTTGATGCGCCGGAGAGCGGCCCGTTCTTCCGCAGCATGATGCTGACGCCACAGTACGCGGGGGATCCGCATCAGGACCAGATCCCCGAACTGCAAGCGCGATCCGTGCTCCACGGACATCAACAGGGAGCGGTAGTGGTCGGGCACCTTGCCCTCCTCCACCTCTGCCTCGAGCTCGTCCCGCGTGACGATGCGGTACCCCTTCGCTTGCTTCTGGGCCACGTCCGAGCTATCCGCTCGGCCCCAGCCCCAGAACCATGCCCGGTCGTAATAGGGGCTATGCGCCCCGTCCGGGAGGTACTGCTCGTTCATCGGGAGCTCGAGCAACGTGCCCCGGTACTCGACAGTTCGAGTGTTGATCTCGACACCCAGTGGGACTACGTCGCCGAACTTCTCCTCGAACCCCTTCACCGCCTCCAGGTCGGAGATGTACCCCAGTGCCGTCTTGCGGTCTGAGAACTCCTTCTGGTGGCCCTCGATCCCGTAGCGCCCATGACCCTTGTGGATCAGCGTGAAGCCGTTGACGACCTCGGTCTCGGGTGCTTCGGGCTTGGGGGTCTTGCGGGGGGCCTTCGTCGTGGTAGCGGGCTCAGACATTGTCGTAGCTCCTCAGGTACGCGGCGTACTCGCTTGGCTCCATGCCGAAGCGCTTGGCGACCGCGGCCTGTGCGGGGGTCAGCGGGGTCTGCGTGGGCTGGCCGAACTGGCCACTGCCGCCCGGGGCCTCCGTGAACGGGGCGCGGGGGGCGGGCGCAGAAGGGCTCAGGAGCCCGGACTGGGCGCGAGCGATACCCTCGATGGCCTGGAGCACCTGGGGGGTCAGGGAGTAACCGCGTTGCACGGCCTGACTGACCAACTGGTTGAACGCTGGGACCACCTGGGAGAAGCTCGGATCCGCCTGCTGCCTCTGCGAGGTATACGACGTGAGCTGCTGCTGAACGAAGGACTGCTGGATCGGGGAGATCTGGCTCAGGATCTGCTGCTGGAACTGCTGGAGCAGCGGGGCCCCCTCGGCCATGAGGATCATGGTCACGAACTCGCGCAACCCCGTCACGGGGTTGTTGGCGATCTTCTCGCGCCATTGCTTCTGGATGTTGATATCCGAGAAGTCCGGGAGTGCCGGGGTCTGCTGCGGGGCCGGCTGTTGCCCGACCATGCCCGTGGGGCTGACGCCCTGCGGGACCTGGAACTGCGGGACAGCGCCGAACTGCGGCTGGAGCCCTTGCGGCGGAAGGACCGGAGGGCTCATCATCTGCTGCCGAAGCGCGTTGCGCTCCGCGAGAACTTCGTCGAACCGCGAGCGGGGAATGAACGACTCGCGGTTGTCCTGGGGTGAGGTTGCGGCAGCATCGGGTGTGGGGCTGCCTTCCCCCGCCATGGGCTTCGGTGCTGGGAATGCTGACGAGGCATCCCTCTGCCGGGCCATGTGACGCGCTAGGGAGGAGATCTCCCCTGCGTCAATGGTCGGTGCCGGGTTTTCCGTCTGTGGCGCACTCGAGGCCGGGGGCTGCGTGCCTTCGTCGGTACTCAAGATGTGCTCCCTCGCGGCGGGACGAGACCGCAAGCTGGCTTACCGTCCCCTAAGGTCCATCATAGCACAGAACTGACCCGCTTGTCAAGCCCCCATCAGTCCCGGGGCATGTCGCGGAGTTGCTTGGCCCTGCGCTCGGCTTTCTGCTCGATATCGTTCACGAGTGTCCTGAGCGCCGCCAACCGGCTCGAGTTCCCCTCCTTCGTCACCAGGTCCTGGAGGGACTTGATCGGCTCGCACAGGCGGGCAATCAGGCCCTTCTCAGTCTCGTGAATCTCGCGCTTGAGCGCACGCCAGTAGTGGGTGCTGACCAGCTCCATCAGAAGGTCGAGGTGATCTTCGCTCATCCCTGGGCCTGCTGGGCGGCCTGTACGCCCGCCTGGTAGCCCTGCTGCATCGCCTGCTGGAGCTGTTGCTGGATGACACTCCAGGGTGGCCCGAGGATGGCATGGCGATCCTGGATATCGTACGCATGGAAGACCTTCTCGAGCAGGTGTTGGATCCCGTCGGGGTAGAACTGGCTGAGGGGACCAATGGAGGCCTGGAGGAGGAAGGTGAGCTGCTGCCGGCGGGCGTCCTTGCTCGCGTCGGAGAGCTGGCCCTGGGGGATGAACTCGAACGGCATGAGCCCGTTCTGCGTGGGGCGCATCTCGTCCTTGGTGATGGTCATGGGCTGGCCCTCGACCAGGAAGGCATCCTGGTAGGGGCGGTACTGGTACAGTAGCCACCAGAGGACCCACGCGAGCTTCTTCATCCCGATCTGGAACCGGCTGACGGCCACGTCCATGCGGGCCAGGCCCTCGGAGGTGACCCGGTTGATCGCGGTCGCGGTGGTGTAGGGGCTACCCATGCGACCCATGAACACGTCGCTCATGCCGGTCATGCGCTCGGTGAACGCCAGGATATCCTGCTCGTGCGCGAACATGCTGTTCGGCACGTCGCTCAGGCTGAGTTCGATGATCTCGGCGGGGTCGTTGACATCGATGACCATGCCCGGCCGCCAGGGTTGCTCCTGGGGATCCCAGCGAGCGCCCGTGCGACGCAAGAGCGGGGGCGCGATGCGCCGGGTCACGGCGTCGGCGCGCATGTTGTGCAACGCGGAGAGCTCCTCTTGGGCGCTCTCGAGCAGCTCGGCCATGGAGCGGGACCAGAAGAAGTTCGGCCGCGGGTAGACCGAGAACGACAGGTACGGGGCTCGCCCGTACTCGTAGGGGTAGGGCTCGAGCCGCAGCAGGATGCTGTGCTTGGGGCTGAAGGCGAACAGGGAGGGCACGGGGCCATCGCCCCAGTCGTACGGGCCGAACAACTCGACGATCTCGTACGGGCGGGTCTCCTCGTACTCGCCACTGTAGTCGGTCAGCGCCAGCAGGTTGCTCGGGTTGACATTGCGATCCTTGGTGCTATCGCCCTGGCTCTTCTCGAGGAGCTCCCGCACGTTGAAGTAAATCCCGGCCTTTTCGCGCTCGAGCAGCTGCCCGTAGTTGCGAAAGACGCGGTGCCCGACGTACACGGCCTCTTCGATGGTGGGCGCGTCAGCGGGGATATGGACGTAGTCCCGCAGCGGAACCGGGCGGCGTCCGGGGCCCTCGTACTCGACGACCTCGGTGGGGGGCTCGGGGGCCCCGGGCATGGCGTTGGGGTTGTTGACCTTGGGGATCGCCCGCGTGCGGCGGTCCCAGTCGACCCGCAGGACCCCCACGCCCTCGATCAGCATGTTGTGGACGACCATGTCCAGGCCGGCCTCGAGATCCATCTCGTCGGCCCAGTAGTCGAGATACCACTCGCCCTTACGGGCGATCTCGACCCCGCCCGGCGAGCGTGGCTTGGCGAGCCAGATGGGGTCAACCTCGAACACGGCCTTGATGATGCGAGCGTGGATGCTGTCGATGGCGGCCATGATCAGGGGCACCTGGTAGTTGGCCGACCCTGGCCACGGGAAGTTCTTCTCACCCCGCTTGAAGCCCTCGTAGAGCTTGTGCCACAGCTCGAGCTTCTCGTGCAATGGCGCGACCTGCTGGGTGAAGCGGTCGTATTGCGTCTTCAGACGCTTGACCAGTTCCTCTTGCTCCTCCTGGGAAATCGGGGGCGGCAGCGGGAGCCCTTCGCTCTCGAGGGTCGGCCCCGGAACCATGGGTTGGGGGGTGTGCGGAACCAAGTCCATCAGTGGTCACCTAGGTCGGCCGGGAGAGTGACCGGGAACGAGGCGATCTCGCCCTCGTCCTGGTCCCAGAGAATGCCGGTGATGCTCTTGAGGTTGTGCGCGTAGAGATGGCGATCTGACCATGGGGTCTCGGGCGTGGGCGTGCGGAAGCGGCGCAGCAGGACCCCATGGATCTCGTCCTCGCGCCGGGTGTGGACATGGCCCAGGTGGACCTCGAGATGCTCCTTGCCGAGCGTGTCGTTCTCGCGCAGCAGGCTCATGGCGATATCCGTGTTCTTCTGCCGCTCGCCGTGCCACAAGCCGATGAGGTTGGTCCCCCAGTCGATTACGGCTCGCTCAGTGTCAAGACATACGCTTATGCGCTCGTATTTTCGCAGCAGACCATGCAAGCTGTCGACCGCGTAGAAAGCCCGCTCCCTGTCGTGGTTCCCGCTCAACACGTAGAGATCCACGGGCGCGACAACGGACAATGCGATGGTCATCTCGGCAATGAAGTCACGGATCGCCAGGTAGGCCTCCCGGGACGAGCCCAGGCTCTCTTGCGGGGTGCCGTTGGTCGTGGTGCCGAGCCCGTCGTGGTTGAACGTATCCCCCAAGAACACCAGAGCGATCCGGTCGAACCCGATAGCCGAGGCGCGGGACATGGCCTCGCGGATCCCGTACCGAGCGCGCACGAGATGGTCGGCGATGGTGGTGTTGGTGGTCGTCCGCTGGTCGGCGTGCAAGTCGGATACCACGATCTCGAGCAGCCGTCCCGCGGGGGGCACGAGGGCCCCCTGAGACCAGGTAGGGGCCTCGAGAGCGTGCTTCGAGTACCAATCCCGGGTGTTTTGCCGGTCTTCGGCGCACAGGGCGTGGTACTCGCGCTCCCGGAAGGAGGCCTTTACCTGAAAGTTAGGACAGGCTTCACTTCCCCAGAAGTTGAAATGCTGGCTGAAGGGCTCCCACCGCTTCAGGTCGATCTCGTAGAAGTCGACCAACTCCTCAAAGGAAGTGATAGGGAGTTTCCCGGCCTTGAGAGTAATCGACAGGTCACGACCCTCGATCTCGCGGGTGATCGTGATGTTCTCGTCGGCTTCGGGTGGGGGTGGTAGCTCTCCCCTTTCGGCCATGAAGGCCAGGTTGCGCGCTTGGGCGCTATGGGCCCCCAGGACCTCGCGTGCGAAGTTCGCTTGCGCGATAGAGGGGTAAGCCGTGGAAAGGTCCCTCAGGATCTGGACCGCTGTCCGTTCATTGGTGATGAGGGGCAACGTTACGCTCCGTACAGGCCCGATGGCCCGTTCCCTCGCGTTTCTCCGGCCTTCTTGCGCTCGTGGAGGATCACGCGCTCGTCGTCTTGGTCCTTCTCGGCCTTGGGATTCAGCACTCGATAGCGGCTTACGTCGTTGCGCCAGAGCCAGCGGACGGACCAGATGGCGTACCCGAGGGCGTCCATGGCGTGGTTGTTGCGATCAAGCGGTTTACGCTCCCGGTCCCGGAAGAGGCGATCCTCCTCGGGGTACTGGTAGTACTGAAGCTCGTCCCGCACGAATGGGGCGCGGTAACTGACCTTCAGCCGGTTGTGATCGGCGAAGATCGCCATCTCGCGGATGCGGTCCTCGACACGCGGCTTGACGACCGGCTGGACCGGCAGGCCACGCGACCGGAGATCCGCGATAGCGTCGGGGCGAGAAGAATCCGCGTACCAGTTTGTGACCCCATACTGCTGGGTGAGGATGGCAAGCTGATCGGCCATGTCGTTGGGCTCGAGGTGGGTCTCGTAGAACCCGTCGAGCGCGAACCACATACCGTCTCGGTAGGCGCTCACGACGGCACAAGCGGGGTCGGTCCATCCGAAGTCGAGACCTCCGATGATGATGCTGAAGTCCTTCAGGTCGTCGTAGAGGACCTTGTGCGGACGGAAGTTGCCCTCGTCCCAGCGGTAGACCAGGCCCTCGTAGCTGACGAACTCGCCACCGATCTCCTGCCGGCCCCAGGGGGTGTCCTTGCCATACTGGTCCTCGAGCTGGCGGATGGCGGTCTCGGATAGGTTCTCGACGTTCTCCCAGGTGCTCCCGAAGATCACGGCGTACACCTCGTTGTAGGCGTCGGGATCGTGATCGGGGTGCCCGGGGGGGCAACTCTTGACGTAGAGCCGCGAGTACACCCAGTTCTGCTTGCCCCGGGGGGAGGTAGTGCCCAGAAAGCTCCCGTGCGTGGCGAGCAGGGTCGGCATGAGGATATCGAAGGCTTCCTCGGCGGCCTTAGCGACCTCGTCGAACCACACGGCGCTGACCGAGGGCCCGCGTAGCGAGTCCGGGTCATCCGCCGAGTGGATCTCAATCGACCACCCGTTCGGGAACTCGTAGGTGGGGATCGGCTGCTTGGTGTGCTTGATCTTGGCCCACAGCCGGGGGTCTGCCTTCAGGACCTCCTCGAGCTTGCGCTGCATGACGCGAGCCATGCGGTACGTGGGCGCGACCGCGAACGCGAGCTTGTGCTTGCGGTCGACATTCTGCCGCATGGTCTGCGTGAGCAGCCAGCGGGCCCCGAAGTGGCTCTTGCCCGCCTGGCGGCCCGAGACCATCAGCACCAGACGTGCGCCCTCGCGGAAGGCGTGCAACACGCGGCGCTGTAGGTCGTTGGGGGTGCCGAACGGCAGTTGAATGCGGTTCATGCGGGCCTGAACGGGAGCCAGTCTCCCTCGACCACAAACAGGGTCTCGGCGTCGGGGTCGGCGATACCCGCCGCGTCCATGCCGAGCTTGGTCCACTGCCGCAGTTCCTTGCTGGCTTCGATCCGGTCCTTGAACGGGAGCTTGTCATCCAGGAAGACCCCCTCGAGCACGGTGCTGGCCTTTTCGATGCGGCCGAGCTTCGCGTCGAGAGTGCTCGATGCTTCGGTCTTGGCGCGGGTGACATTCGCGGCGCGTTGCATGCTGCCACGGACCTTCACGACCAGGGTGACCGGAACATGCTGGCCGAGCTGCTTGGAGACCTCGCGGGAGACGACCGAGATGTCATCGCTGGGGTGCAACTCAATAGCTTGTCGAACGTTGGGATCAAGCTGCACGGGGCCTCCGGGGGGAGTTCTGGGTGAGCCAGTCATCGCTCAAGAGGTCGGGGACCATATGCCCAATGCGATATGACCCGTCACGGACGATTGTCTGGTAACCCATCCGCCAGGCGTTCTGAGCCAGCGGTCCAACAGGTGCGGTGGGACGAGCCAACGGGATGTCGGCCCACCGAGGGCGGGCGAAACGTAGAGACAGGGCCTGGGCGTGAAAAGGGGAAGCTCCGTCCCACACGGGAGTTCCGGTAGGGACGAGTAGCTCGTCGGGGGCGAAGGCGCGGAGGATCCCACCGACTTGGGCCAGGGTCGTGGACCCGACCGCGGCCCGCACGATCTGGCGGTCGTCGATGACCCAGAGCGACAAGCCCACCGCTGTGCGCCCGGGGTAGGCCGCGGCGACACGCTCACGGATCACCGGGGGGCCTGAGGTTTGTGAAGATCTTCTTGAAGGTCTCGATGGCGTAGCCACTGCGAACCTGATCGCTGGTGTAGCGGACGGTGATGATCCCCTGGAGCAGGGCCTCGGTATCGCGCTCGCGGTCGCTGGTGTAGCCCGCGCCACTGGTGTGGCCCGCCCGGGGCAACCACACGCCCCCGTCGACCTCCAGGACCAGCTTGAGCCGGGGCCAGTAGAAGTCGGCCTGGAAGCGACGCCCCTCGATGAAGTAGCTATTGCGTCGGAAGCCACCAAGGCCCGCTTCACGCAACTGCTTGGCCATCATGTCCTCGATGGGGGTGCGCTTGGTCTTCTGCTTGAGGGAGACTTTCATGCGACAAAGTTGGGGCGAGCGAACTCGCCGAAGTGCTGAAGGGCTGCGGCGTTGTATGCCAGGGCGGCCTCTCGCTCGGACTTGTATCGCCCGAGGTGCTTCGTCCTGCGATGGACCGTGATTGTGGCCTTCCACTTGCCGTTCGCCGTGTCCCAGCACACGCCCTTGTAGACCGAACTACTGCCTCTCCGGGATCGAGAGTTTCGCTGGTTTTCCGCCTTCGTAGCGGCTCGGAGATTCGCCCGGCGATTATCCAGCCGATCCCCGTTCCGATGGTCGATCTCTGTCCCTTGTGGGGGGCTCAAGACCTCTCGATGCATGAGAATGGTCCTGCGACGCTTTTCAGGGTCAGGGACAGTCCTCTGGGCGTACCCTTCGGTGTGGAGGAACCAACGGAACTGAGCCACCTCGGAGTAAACTTCGGGATCGACGGAAGCGTGCGTGATGACTTCGAGCTTCCGGTTGTGGATGGGGATCAGCATGTCAGCCTCTCTCATCCGAGCTCTGCCCAGTTAGGGCCGGCCTTGACCTCTGCCTCGAACTGGACAGGACCCCGGAGGGCGTTCTCCATGACCGACTTGATCGTGGAGATGGCCCTGTGGGTCTCGTCCTCGGGGGCTTGGGCGTAGACCGCGTCGTGGAACGGGAACAGGGTCTGAATGCCGAGCGACTCGATCTCCGCGAACGCAGCGAGCGTGAGATCGCTGGCCATGCCCTGGTTGGGCGCGTTGATAGCCTCGCGGAGCTGATTCTCGATCAGCTTCTCGTCGAGCCCGGGGTGGATGACGAACCGGCGCGTGCGCCCCCAGAGGGTGGTCACGCTATGGCTACCGAGGACACTCTCGCGGGTGGCCTCGTGCCAGCGTGCCAGGCCCCGGTAGCGGGTCCGCAGGGTCTCGAGGATCGTCTCCGCGAGCTCCCGGGGGATCTTGAGCTGGTCGCGGATGGCCGCGGCCGTGCCCCCGTACATCCAGGTGAAGGTGGCCCGCTTGGCGAGCTCGCGCTCGAAAGCGTGCGTGGCCCGGACGCGCTGCTTCAGGGTCTCGCGGGGCTCGATGGGGATATCGAGCCCGAAGGCCTCGATAGCTACCACCGAGTGCGTGTCGAGCCGGGTGTTGTAGTCCTCGATCAGCTGCGAGTCGTAGCTGAGAAGGGCCCCCACGCCGACCTCGAGCCCGCGGTAGTCGGCCCCGATCATGATCATGCCCTCGTCAGGGAGGAACAACTCCCGGAGGCGGACCTGGTACTGCTTGCCGAGGTCGGGGTTGTCGAGCGCGTCGGGGCGCGGGATTAGGGTGATCAGGCGCTCGGCCACGCGGCCGGTTTCGGTCGCGGCAAGCTTGAACTCGGGATGGTAGCGCCCGTCGCGCTCGCTGAGGGCCAGGATGTTGCGAACGTAGGTGCTGCCCGCCTTGATGAGGTGCCGGTACTCGAGGATGTCGCGGACCACGGGGTGTTCGGCCGCGAAGGGTTCGATCACGGGGGTGGCCGTGCTGGTCTTGCCCCGCTTGCCCTTGATCGGGATCCCCATGTCATCGATCAGGAGCTTGGCGACCTGTTGGGGGCTATTGGCATTCAGCAGCCCGTACGTGTCGGCCATGTACTCCTGACGATCATGGAGGGCCTTGTTGATCTCCTCGTGGAACTGGTGGGCCTTGTCCCGGTCGATGCGAACCCCACGAAGCTCGCTGCGGATGATCGCGTTCTGTGCTCGGTGCAGGACCCGGTAGATGTGCCGGTCAGCGATGGTCGGGTGGAAAGCGTTGGCGAGTCTCAGGGTGAGATCCGCGTCACGGGCCCCGTAGCGGCCAAGGGTCTTGAGATCGACCCCGGCCATGTCGTCGTAGTCGACCGTGTCGGACCACTTCTCGATCCCCAGGTACCGACGGGCCATCTGCTCCATCGAGTGCGTGCCGGGGGTCTCGTCCACCAGGCTGTGCATCAGCATGGTGTCCTCGCTGGCTTGCACGTACACACCATTCCGGGCGAGGAACTTCACGTCGAACGAGGCATTCTGGAAGATCAGACGTCGGCCGGAGAGGAACCCCGACCACTCGTCGGGCGTGAACAGCGTCCACGGGAAGGCGTAACCGGTGCCCTCCGCCCACGACAGTTGGAAGGTGAGGATCGTGTCCGTGTAGGGATCGGTGCCGGTGGTCTCAAGGTCGACCGCCACCCGATGGCCCGCGGGGATACCCTCGAGGTACTTACGCGCTTGAAGCCGGTTGGTGAAGACCCGGTATTCCTCATGGTCTTGGGTCCTCACCAGCGACGGGGGAGCGGGGTTCAGCAAGCGCTCGAGACCATCGACGAAGGCCGCGTAGCTCTGTGGGTGGTTGGAGATCGCCGCGGGCGCTTGCGCGATCAGGAAGCGCTTGTCTCCTTGCTCGAGCACGCGCCCGGCGATCTCATTGAACTTCTTGAAGGGGTAGTCCAGGAGCGGGCAGAGCCGCACGGCGTCGGCCCCCATGAGCACGTAGTGGTCAATGGGTATGCGCCGAAGTTCTTCGGCTACCACCGGGCCGATCTCGCGGGCGAGCTTGACCGTGGCTTTGTCGGCCCCGTTGGTGAACGGGAAGACATGGGTGGCGTAGAACTTGATCCCCTGTTGCACCAGGTGCCGGCGGATGGGGATGCCGGGCTTGCCCATCAGGGGCTTGCTGGCCCCCAGGTCCCAACCGTTGGGCTGGTAAGCGAGCAGCAGGACTCGGGGGTCATCATCGCCCTCGCCGAGGATGGCTCGATGGTCGCGCAGGAGCTCACGGTCGGGTAGGTATGACCGCAGCTCCGCGGCGTCCTTGAAGGCCCGCATGCGGTATCCCTTCTGGTTGTGGGGTTCGTCAGTGGGGCGAGATCGGGCGACCGTAGTGGTCGTTCTCCAGGAATGCCTCAAACCGATCAACGGGCACGAACACGATGAAAGGGGTCCCCATGGGGGCCTGGATCACACCAACGAGAACACCAACCACGAATCCATCAACATCCAGGAGGAGGCTCCCGCTTGAGCCACCGGCCCCGGGGACGATGGCGACACCATGGTGACGCCACCAGATCTGTGCGCCCCGTACGGGACGCTCCAGGCTCAACATGCTCACGTACCCCTCGAACCGCTGGAGGCCGATCCCGAGCGGGTTCGCCCAGTTCAGGAGGCGAGAACCCAGCTCGACCGTGCTCCAGTCGCCGAGACGCAATGGCTCAACATCGGGGGGCTCGCTGACGAACGTGAGGATAGCGATGTCATACCCGCGGACAGTTTCGCCGACGCGGTATGTGACCGCGGCCACGAAGGCCTTCTCGTCGAAGGTCACGAGCCAGTCAGCATTGTCGTGCCACAGTTCCGATCCGGGGTCAAGCACCAGGTCACGGTTCACACAGTGAGCGGCCGTGACGAGCACCCGCTCCATCTCCATCCCGATGTCTTCGCCCGCAACGACACTGACGGTGCAGATGCTCTCGAGGTTGCCATATGCGGTGCGCTTGTACAGGATGCCAACCGCAGGGTTAGCCATGACGAATCCCACGAGCAGGGTCAAGAATGCAGTGACCCCCCAGCGGGCAAAGCGGTGGTAAGACACAGGGTCTCCTTCCAGTCTGATATCAGGTGGATCAGTTGAGTGAGTCGGCATGACGAACCCGCATGGAGCTGATCGTGCGGAGGTACGCCTGCTTGTCCTCGGTGAAGCCCCCGTGCGGGAGCCGGTACAGGTCCAGCGGATCGCGGTCAGGGGCCGCCCGGAAGAGGAACTTCACCCGGGTGTTGCCCTCCTGCCCGATCTTGTGCTGAACCGCGAGCGCGTCCGCGGTAGCGAACCACGCGCCCGACCCTCGAATGTCGTTGAAGGTCGGGGTGTGCTCCTGACCCTTGGTGTTGGTCTGGAGCTTGCGAAGGTGATGGACCAGGAAGACCGCCTTTCCCGCACTACGAAGCTGGTCGAACGTGCCGACGATCTCGTTGACGCTGTGGCTTTTGGTCTCATCGTTGGTCGTAAAGACCGAGATGGGGTCGATGATGATGACATCGTAGGCATCCGCGATATCGGTCAGGGCCTCGGGGTTCTTGATCAGGTCGATAGGCTCGGAGGGTTTCGCGGTCATGGCGTAACGCTCGGGATCGCGGATGGCCGCCAGGCCGAACATCGCCTTGGCCCGGGAGAACACCATCCCCTTGGAGAGCTCGCCCTGGAAGTACAACACCCGCTTTGGGCCCCCCGTGCCAAGCGGAAAGTCCCACAATGGCTGGTTGGAGACGAGCGCGTACCCGAGTTGCATGGCAGCGAAGCTCTTCCCCGTCTTGGGGGACGCGGACCACAGGGTCAGCAGGCCGGGCCCGAGCAGGCCGGGAACCCAGAACTCTTGGTCCTTGAGCTCCTCGCGGAAGTTGATGATCTCGATCCGCCGCTTGGGTGGGGCCACGAAGCGGAACTGGAACACGTCGCGCACACCCGGCCGGATTCCTAGCTCTTCAAGCAGCCGAGTTCCCGCGATAGTCGCCCAGAGCTTGGCATACGTGTCCTTGACATCCTGGATGAGGCGCTCGTCGACCTCGTACCCGGCCTCGCGGTGGATGCGGGAGATCTCGCGGAGGGCGCTCTCCTCGTCGTGGTACAGGTTCTTGCGGAGGTACCCCGCGACCGCGAGCACCATCCGGTGCTTT
>Ga0114946_10001855_pt1 | contig 14547 bp, 11 predicted proteins | sample WalLakDeSediment_FD_88676 | JGI IMG/M metagenome (GOLD analysis project Ga0114946, IMG submission 88676) | Lake sediment microbial communities from Walker lake, Nevada to study Microbial Dark Matter (Phase II) - Walker Lake 11/02/13 Deep Sediment | ecosystem: Environmental > Aquatic >... | reverse complement strand
TGGGGGACGGGGGGTTCCCACGGGGACCATGGGAACCAGGGGGGCGGGGGACGGGGGGTTCCCACGGGGACCATGGGAACCAGGGGAACGTCCCGCAGGTTTTTGGTGGAGACTTGGAGGTTCAGGGGAGAACCTGCGGGACGTTGGGGGGCGGGTCCTGGCGCAGCGGGGCGAAGCTGAAGCGGTGAATGGGGCAGGGGCCGAGCTGGGCCAGGGCGCGCAGGTGGGCGGGCGTGCCGTAGCCCTTGTGCTGGGCAAAGCCATAGGCAGGGTAGCTCCAGTCCAGCTCGCACATGAGGGCATCGCGGCTGGTTTTGGCCAGGACCGAGGCAGCAGCAATGCTCAACGAGCGGGCGTCTCCTTTGGTGATGGAGGTCTGGGGGGTACTGTCCTCGGTCAATTTCAGGTGGTCGAGCAATAGATGCTGCGGCTGGACGGCTAAGCGGGCCAGGGCGCGTTCTACAGCCAGCAGCGTAGCCGGGAGGATGCCCAGGTTGTCAATCTCGACAGGTGAGGCAAAACCAATTCCGTAGGAAGCGGCGCTTTTCATGATGATGTCTGCCCAGTAGACTCTTTGTGCGGGGGGCATTTGTTTTGAATCGCGCACCCCGTAGAGAGCCTGGGGTAAGGAAGGGTCCGGGGTGAGGATCACCGCGGCGGCGCAGACAGGGCCTGCCAGAGGACCGCGACCGGCCTCGTCTATCCCGGCGATATATCGGACGCCTGACTCCCACAGCGGCAGCTCGAAGCTGAGGTCTGGTTGTGAGGGAGGGTCAATTTTCGCTGTCATACACACCGCGGTAAGCGTTCATGCGGATGGTGAGCAGATCCAGGCCCATTTGAACTGAATCTTTGATGACGCGGATCTTGCTTTCGGGGTTGAAATACCAGGGAATGGGTATTTCAATGACTTTATAGCCCAGCTTACGGGCGATGAAGAGGATTTCCACGTCAAACGACCAGCCCACCAGGGTCTGGCGTTTAAACAAGGTTTCTGCCGCCTGGGCTGAAAAGCATTTAAACCCACATTGGGTGTCATGCAAACCGGGCAGGGCCAGCAGGCGGATGAGGGTGTTAAAGCCGCGCCCGATGAAATGACGGTGGTGCGGCTCGCAGTACCTGACAGCCCCGGGGGCCTCGCGGGAGGCAATGGCGATGTCGTAGCCATCCAACACAGGCGGCAAAAAGCGGGGGATTTCAGAGGGGGGCATGGAGAAGTCTGCATCGCACATGAAACGGTATTTTCCCGTGGCAGCCAGCATACCGCGCTGCACCGCCAGACCCTTGCCGCGTTCTTCATTTTTTATCACCTGCAACTGCGGGTGGTCCTGTGCAAATGCAGATGCGATTTCATAGGTGCGGTCCTGGCTCCCATTTTCAACCAGCAGCACTTCGGTCTGGTATGGCTGGGTTTCCAGGAAAGCGAACAAAGTCTCAAAGGTATGAGGCAGGCGCTGCTCTTCGTTATAGGCGGGAATGATGATAGAAAGAAAAGGTGCGGTCAAAAAAGATCACCTGATGCTTGGGATGGCGGTACAAGCAAGCCCAGGAAACAAATCGTTTCCTGGCCTGGCTGAGGGATGGCTCTATTTTACCGCCTTACGTGTTCAGTAAGATGATAATTAAGAAGGTGATCAAGAGAATGATATTGATACCCGCGACGATGCCCAAAAATACCCACTGGCGGGCGCTGAAGCGGAACTTGCTGGACAGCGAATCGATATTCTTGGTTACCTTGGGTTCAATCGCCAGCACCGGTTTCAAGGCTTGCAGCTCGCGCCAGTTCTTCTCTGCCTGGGGGTCTGCGCCGTCAGTTCCTGACAGGTCTGGGGCGGGCTCCTTCAAGCGGTTGACGATGACGTGCACATCTTCGCTGGTGAGCTGGGGGGCGTCGAGGGACAGGCGGGCGATGAAGCGCTCTAAGCCGTCCGTCAGGATGGTTCGCACGGCCGGGCGAACAGAATCGACGTGGGTACCTGGGTTGAGCAAAATCAACACAGGATGAACTGGCGGCGCCTGCGGCAGGCGGCTGGACAGGAAATCGCCCAGGAGGGCGGCAAATTGCTGAGTTTCTTTGACCAGGTTGGGATGGGTTGGCTCAAATTGCCGGTTGCGGCCCTTCATCTCTGACCAGGTGTCTTCCTTGGCGCGGAAAATCCCTTTTTGGAAGCTGGTATTGAGTAGATAGAATCCCGGTGGGCCGACCAGAACGGTTGAGACCGGTTTTTCGGCGCCTTCGATCATCACGTTCTGCAGCAGGTAAAACTTATTGCTCAAGGCGCGCTCCATGTGGGAGATCATCGTTTCATAAGCTTTGACATCTTTACGTCCCAAGGGGGTGTCTTTTAAGATTTTGTCAAGCTGGGTGGGCAAGTTGTCTAACGCATCCCTTTTTTCTGGAGCGGGGTTGCAGTCAATTACGATCATGTAGAGCCTCCTCATTCTGGCCGGGGCCGCCGGAGCAGCAGGCTGGCCGCCCGGTTGGGGCTGTATCCGGCTTAAGCCAGGAAGTCATTCAGGAAATCCAGGCTGGTCGCAAGCAGTTCCTGCCGGTACTGCGCCAACTGATTGCGGGAAACATGGATAAATACTTCCTGATCCATGCGTTCTGTGGAGCTTAATAAAGCGTTGAACTCCTGCGGATCGGATCCTTCCCTTTGTGCAAAGACTTCAACCGTCTTGATTTTCCCATTAGGGTGCAATTGTTGGGCCAAAAATCCGCCCCATGCCAGCAAATGTTCATCCCTGGCGAACGGCAGCCATCCGTCGGGTCTGACCTGATTCAGACAGCTATCCATCCCGGGCGGGAGCGCTCGTAATTCATGTTCATCCAGGTAAGATCTGAGCACATTGTGCAGATACAGGCGAGATTTAAAAGTTCCCCAGCTGCACGAGCGGCTGAAATTTGGCCCGAAGATATTCTTTATCCAGTACCAATCTGCTTGCAGGTGGCAGACGTAGCCGGCGATAAAGGCAGCCCGGTTTGGCCCCAGCTGATCCAATTGCGAAAGTTGTGGATGGGAGGCGAAAAGCTGCTGCCAGGCTAACACGGATGAATGGGTTACCGGCAAGGTAAAGAAATGAGTGTCCTGGCGGGGTTGGCCTGATATCACCTGCACATCGGGTGCGGTATTGCCAAACAAAAAGGCGCAGCGTTCTGAGGTCAACTTCCGGCGGGCAGAGTCCTGCAGGTTAGGATGTTGGAGTAGATCAATGGCAATGCTTAAATGATAAAAAGGGGTCGGCACTTGAAAATTGTCCCCAACCTGGCTGGGCCAGGCCAACTGGGAGGGCCTGGTTGCTTTAGATGACCGGCGCGCCTTCCAGGCAGTCTTGCGGATCGGTTGTGTCGCCGGATACCAGGAACTCTTTTCCGTCTACCTCGATTATACGAACCGGCTGCGAAACTTCGAAGCTGCTGCCCATGTAAAGGATGCGCTGACCGATAAAAAATTGTTTTCCGGCTTTCATTTGTTCGATCAACGTGGGCCGGTCCAGCAGGATGACATCGGACCAGACTGCCCCGCGCCGTTCATAGGCGCGTACCCATTCTACCTGCCCGTTTTCATTGTAATGAACGGCCTCAATGACACCATCGTAAGTTGTTTTTCCCATCCTTCTTCTCCCATGCAGAGCAGGTGTACAAGCAAGTCAGCTTGATGGGTACGGAATCTGCTCTGTGTGAACCAGGTCCGGGGGGATTATATCACCCCCGCTAAATCAATCCATCACCTTTCCCGGGTACCCGGTGATATCTCTGATCTGCTCGTAGAGCGGCTTAAGCTTGCGGTACATCTGCTGGTAAACGCGCTGGTAGAGCTCATTGTAGATGCGGCTGTTGCGCAAATCCGGCTCAAATATACGCTGGATATGCGTCATGGCCTGGATGGCGGTGGGGAAATCGGGGTGTAAGCCGAGCCCAACGGAGGCATCGATGGCAGCGCCTAGGCCGGAGGTCTCGTAGATATGCGGGCGGGCTGTGGGGAGGTTGAAAATATCGGCCGTCAGCTGCATGGCCGCGTCACTCTGAGAGCCGCCGCCGGAGACGCGCAGCTCGGTAATAGGAATACGGCTGCGCTTCTCGGTGCGCTCCTTGCCGTCTCGCAGGGCGTAAGCCAGCCCTTCCAGAATGGCCCGGTACATATGGGCGCGGGTGTGCACATCGCCAAAACCGATGATGGCGCCTTTGGCCTCCGGACCGGGTACCTTCAGACCTGGCGACCAGTAAGGCTGTAAGATCAGCCCCATTGAGCCGGGCGGAACCTGGTTGACCAGCTCATCAAAAAGGAACTCCGGCTGGATGCCGCGCTCGGCCGCGATGCGCTGCTCGTGTTGGCCGAATTCCTTTAAGAACCAGCTGACCATCCAATAACCACGGTAGATCTGGCTCTCCAGGCTGTAAGCGCCGGGCACAGCCGCGGGAAAGGGTGGGATGAGGGGGATGACTTCCACATACTTGCGGTGGGTGGTGTTGATGGTGGCGGTGGTGCCATAGCTCAAGCAGCCGATATGAGGCTCGAGGCAGCCTGCACCGATCACCTCACAGGCCTTATCGGCCGCGGCGGCGATCATGGGGAGCCCCTGCGGGATGCCGGTTGCGGCGGCAGCCTGGGCCGTAATCTCTCCCAACTGGCCGGCAGGGGGCGCCAGCTCTACCAGCAGGGCCGGATCCATGGGCACGGCTTGCCACTTCCAATCGCTGGGACTGGCCCAGCTCAGCTTTTTATAATCAAAGGGGAAGTAGCCGACCTGGCAGCCGACAGAATCTACGAACCGTCCGGTCATCCGGTAGGTCAGGTAGCCTGAAAGATAGAGGTATTTGTAGGTATTCTGCCAGATGTCGGGTTGGAAGGTGCGGATCCAATTGGCCTCAGCCTCGGCCTGGAGATAGGCGACGGTCTCGGTCATACCGGAGAGCATGAAAGCCAGTCCCCACCAGCCACCCACCGGTTTTTGGCCGAGGGTGCGCCTTTGATCCAGCCAGACGATGGCAGGGCGGAGCGGGCGACCGTCTTTGTCGACATTGACGACGGTCGATCGTTGGCAGGTCAAGGTTACGCCTGCCAGGCGGTCGCGCAGAGCGGAGCCCTGCTGGCTGCCCGACCCTTTGACTGCGGGTTGTTCCCACAGCTGGAGGCAGGCCTGGCAAAGAGAATCCCAGTAATACTGCGGATCTTGCTCAGCCCAACCAGGTTGGTCGGCGTAGTAGGGCTGCAAGGCAATGCGGGATTTCGCCAGCAGGCTGCCTTCCAGGTCGAACAGGAGCGCCCGGACGCTCTGGGTGCCGTTGTCGATGGCGAGAATGATATCCTTGGTCATGTCCAACCTCCAGCCGGACGGGGGCAACCGTCCAGGCAGACTATCCATCTGCACGGGCTTCAACGAATGAAGTTTACAGTGATCACGCCCTTTGCGAACGCCGTTTTTTCCAGCGCATGCCCAGCAGCAGGGCGCCCAATGACAGCAGGCCGCCGGCGACAGCCAGCCAAGAGACAGCTTTGCGGCGGCGGAGGGGCTTGACCTGCCTGGCTTGTTTGTGGGCTTGTGCCAGCATGCTCTTCCAATCGGGAACTGGGCCGGCAGGGCGTCCGTAATGGTCGTTCCACAGTTGAATATACTTACCTTCTTCTTCAACCCATTTGGCGTCATCCCAGCCCAGCTCAGGCTGGCAGATGGCTCGAATGGCGGGCAATTCCGGCCGGCCTCCCTCAGGCAGCAGCAAGCCCAGGCGCACCCGGCGCAGGAGTAAGTCGTCTAAATATACCACTCCTTCTGAGCGGGCAGCCCAGCGAAGCTCTGCCCAGAATATCTGGGTCCCGGGGATGGGGGTCAGCTCGCTCTGGCTGGCTGCTGCGATCAGAGCAGGAGCTTCGGCGCCGTAGCGACCCACCAACCGGCGCTGCTGGGCTTCGTCCAGGTGTGGGACAGCGTCAGCGGCCGTCCTGACCTGTGCGAGCACGTCCAGCCCCACATTGTCCAGCACAGGCATATTATCGTCCGGTTTGGGCGAATCGGGCAAGCGGTGGGAGACCTCTTTTATTGCTTGATGGGCAATCAGGCGGAAGGTGGTTAATTTGCCGCCGGTAACGGTCAGCAAGCCGTTTTCTTCCCACAGGACATGCTCCCTGGATTCTTGAGAGGGTTTCAGTTTTCCGCTGCCGATGACAGGGCGGACGCCTGCATAAGAAGCGATGACGTCAGCCAGGGTCACCCCCAGCTTGGGGAAGAGCGCCTCCACAGCAGCCATCAGGTAAGCGGTTTCCTCAGGGCTGATGCTGGGTTCTTCATCCAGAGATTCGTGATGGTCTACATCGGTTGTGCCTACCAGGGTGATGCCTTCCCAGGGGAAAATGAAAACCGGCCGTCCATCCAGGGGATGCCAGAGGGTGATGGCCTGGGCTACCGGCACGCGCCAGCTGGGAAAGATAAGATGGCTGCCGCGCAGAGGCCGGATGCGGGGGGCCGCGCCGGCTTTGGCGCGCAATCTGTCTGCCCAGGCGCCGGTGGCGTTGATCACCACCCTGGCGTTCACTTTGGCCTGGCGACCGGAGACCTGATCACGCAGGAGAGCGCCTGAAACCAGCGGGTGATCGCTCTCAGGATCATCCTGCCAAAGCAGCTCATCTGCCTGGATATAGTTGATGGCTGTGCCACCCTGGGCGGCGCCTTCCTTGATCAGGCGCAGCACCAGGCGTGCGTCGTCGGTCTGGGCATCCCCGTAGCGAAAGCCGCACACCAGCTGATCCTGGGTGATATGAGGGGCCAGCATCTGGAAATCCTGGGGTTCATAGGTTTCGTGGTTCCAGCGCAGGGCCAGCAGGTCATAGATGGTGAGCCCCATTTTCATGGTCCATTTTCCGGGAATGTCCCCTTTGTAGATGGTCATGAGGAAGCCCAGCGGGTCGATCAGACCCGGCCCTTCGTGCACCAGCTGTTCCCTTTCCCCAACCGATGCGCGCGTCAGCCTGAGCTTGCCTTCTTTGAGATAACGAAAACCTCCGTGGACCAGCTTGGAAGACCTGCTGGAAGTGCCCCAGGCAAAATCGCGCTGGTCAACGAGCAGGGCTCGATAGCCCAGCCGGGTCGCTTCCCGGAAAATGCCCGCCCCGGTGATACCGGCGCCGATGACCAACAAATCCCAGGGGCGTTGGTGGGTCTCGATCTGAGACCAGATTTCCTCTCTCCAATTCCTATTCCACATACCTTGCTCCTGTCCCTGGATCCCTTCGTTAGAGCAATTTGTGGGGGTTCATCAGGCCAGCCGGGTCGAATCGCTGGAACAGATCTGCGAGGGCAGACATTCCCAGGGAGCCCTTTTCTGACGGCAGGTAGGGTTTGTGGTCGGTCCCTACCCCATGCTGGTGGCTGATGGTGCCGCCGCAATTCACAATGGCGTTGCTGGCAGCGGTTTTTAGCTGCGTCCAGCGCTGCAGGGTTTCATCCGCATCCGCGCAGAGGCGGAAGAGGTAGGTCGTGTAGGTGCTCGAGCCATACGGGTACAGGTGGGACAGGTGCGTGAACACATGCACCTTTTCTCCGCTGTGCGCCAGCGCAGCACGCAAAGCACCATCAACCTCAGTGACCATCCTGCCCACATTGGACCACTCGGTGGCGGTTTCGACGGTATCGACCGCATAGCCCCGCTCCCACAGGGTATTTCTCAGGTAAGGAGTGCGGAAGCGGTTTTTGTGCCACTGCTGCCCGAAGGTTTTGCCGGCGTGGACTCCGCCGAACTTCCCGGCGATGGCGAGGGTTTCTTTGCGATAAGCCTGCACCAGGCTGCTTTTACCGGCAAATCCCACCAGCAGCAAGCATTTTTCTTTTCCCAACCCGCGCACGGAAAGAAGACCTTCCATGATGCCGAGCAGGTTTTCGTGACCCGCCAGGGCCAGGGTGGTGGTGGTCTCTGAGGCAGTGCTCAGGCGCAACATTACCAGGGGCAGGCGGGCTTGCAGCATCTGGCGCACAGCCGATTGACCGCTGTCAAAATCGGGGAAAAAGATGCCGTGAAAGGCCTCCGTTTCCGGCAATTGTGTGGCCCGCACTGTGGCCTCAGTGAGGATGCCCAGGCGACCTTCAGAGCCCAGGACCAGCTCGCGCAGGTCGGGGCCGGCTGCGGAAGCCGGGAAGGGCGGCAGGCGCAGGCTACCGGCGGGCGATTCTAATTCCCCTCCGGCGAAGAGTTTTTCGATGCGTCCATAGCCCAAGGATTGCTGCCCGCTGGAGCGGGAGGCGATCCAACCGCCCAGTGTGGAGAGCTCGAAGGATTGGGGGAAATGTCCCAGGGTGCAGCCCCTGGCGCGCAGCTGGGCCTCCAGGTCTGGCCCGCGGATGCCGGCCTCGAAGGTTGCTAAGAGGCTCTCCTGGTCAAAACGAAGCAGCTGGCTCATGCGGCTCATATCTACGGTTACAACCGGCGCGGCCGCGGGCAGGGGGTTGATATGACCAACCACACTGGTGCCGCCGCCGTATGGGATGAGATGGACGCCGGTCTGGCTGGCATAGCTCAACAGGCTGCGCACATCTTCACCGGTTTGGGGATAAGCCACCCCATCCGGAAAAGCGCCAATCCGCCCGCTGCGCAAGGCAACCCAATCGGGCAGGCTCTGCCCGCGGGCGTGGTTGAGGCGGGCGAGCGGGTCAGCGGTGATCAAGGGATGCTGGGGGAAGCGTCCGGCGGGCAGGCCCGCCAGAGCCTGTTCCAGGGAAACATCGCTGGGCGGGATTCCAGGACCGACCAGCTCTTCCAGATAGGCGGCTGCCGAAGATGGCAGTGGGTATACGATGGTGTCATCGCCCCAACCGTTCCAACGTCTCATCCTGCACCTCCTGCCTGGCTGGCTTGCTGCCACAAAACGATACTCTCTTGCATGACCGTCCGGGTGATGGTTTCGGCTTTTTGAGGGTCTTCTGCCCTGGCTGTCTCCAGCAGAGCGGCGTAAAAGGCGCGCGAGCAGGCCTGCGCCGGCGGATAGCGGAAGTAAAGGCAGCCCATCTGCTCATAGAAGCCGGTGAAGCCGTTTAAGATCAAGGAATAAATGGGGTTGTGGCTGTAAAGTGCCAGGGTTTTATGCAGTCTCCAATCGAAGGAGGCGAAAGAGAGGGGTAAATCGTCCAGTCGCGTGGATTGCTCGAGGAAAGCGGCGACCTGGGAGGGGGAATGCGCGACAGCAGCCCGGGTATAGGCGGGCGCCATTGCCAGGCGCACTTCCAGCAGGTCCGGGATGAAGTTGGGCGGCAGCTCCTGGCTGTTGCGCACCAGGCTGCTCAATAAATTTAAGCCGCCCTCTCGCCAGAAATCGTTCACCTGAGTGGGCTTGCCCTGTTGGACGCATAACCAGCCATCGCTCTCCAACCTGCGCAGAGCCTCACGCAGGGTAGGGCGAGTGACGCCCAATTGCGCTGCCAGCTCCCGTTCTGCGGGCAGCTTCGAGCCGGGCGGGTAAGCGCCGTTGAGAATCTCGGTTACCAGGGCTTGTTCTGCATAGAGCGCCGGACGCTGGGGCGCAGTCCAGTTATTCATATAGAATCTACTCCAAGTGGTAAGTGGTCTGACCAGTTGTGACTACTATAGCAGATGGAGATGCGCTTGTCAAGAATGTATCAGGGATTACGCTCTCCCAACTCTCCCAAAATTTCCAGCAGGCGCTCACGCCAGGCGGGTTGGGTGGCTTGCAGCCAGAGACTGTTCTTCCCACTGCGGATGTCGGCGCCTAAGAAGGGGAAGGTGCGCGCTGAAGTACCCTGCGGCAGGGGGGGATATCTCAAGATGATCTGGCCATTTTCCCCGCTCACCGCGCTGAGGGAAGCGGCTTCGGCCAGGATTTTGACCTTCACTTGATAAAAAAGGTTGATAACCGGTTCGGGGGGCGGGCCGAAGCGGTCGGAAAATTCGCCCTGCAGGGCGTCTATATCTGCTAATTTGTGCAAATTGGCGATGCGCCGGTACAGCCGCAGGCGCATGGTTTTATCCGGCACATACGTGGGCGGGATGCTGAGGTGCAGGGGCAGATCGACGCTGATCAGGCTCCCGGGAACAGCCTGGTTTGCCTCAGCCAGCAGAGCGGCTTCTCTTGCCGGTGCAATTGCAGCGGCAGGTATCTGACCGCTGACCCGCAGGCGGCGGACGGCATCAGCCAGCAAGCGCGTGTACAGGTGGAAACCCACCGCGGCGATATGCCCGTGCTGGCGGGTGCCCAGGATATCGCCCGTCCCGCGGATCTCCAGGTCACGCATGGCAATCGAGAAGCCCGCGCCCAGCTGGGTGTTCTCGGCGATGGTTTCCATGCGCTCGCGGCCTTCGTGGGTGGGCAGCTTCTTGCGATGGCGGAAAAAGTAGGCGTAGGCGCGTTGTGCGCCGCGCCCGACGCGGCCGCGCAGCTGGTAAAGCTGGGCCAGGCCAAAGGTGTCGGCCCGGTCGACGATCAAGGTGTTGGCGTTGGGGATGTCCAGACCCGATTCGATAATGGAAGTGCTCAAGAGGACATCGACGTCTCCGGCGGTAAATTTATCCATCCTGTCCGACAGCTCGTGCTCGGGCATCTGCCCGTGAGCGACTGCAATGCGGGCCTCCGGAACCAGGCGGGCCAAATGGCTGCGCATAGCCTCGATGGTCTGGACCCGGTTGTGGACGAAGAAGACCTGCCCGCCGCGTTCCATCTCGCGCAGGATAGCCTGGCGCACCAGGCGGGGCGCATAGGGCCCGACATGGGTGATGATGGGCAGGCGCTCCTCCGGCGGGGTGTTGATGGTGGAGATATCGCGCACTCCGGTCAGGGCCATATACAGGGTGCGCGGGATGGGCGTGGCCGTCATGGTCAGGACGTCTACCTCAGTGCGCATCTGCTTGAGCTTTTCCTTGTGGGTGACCCCAAAGCGCTGCTCCTCATCGATGACCAACAAGCCCAGGTCTTTGAACTGCACGTCATCCTGGATCAAGCGGTGGGTGCCGATGACGATATCCAGGCTGCCGTTGACCAGGCGAGAGATGATCTGGCGCTGCTGCTGGGGGTTGCGAAAACGGGACAGCATCTCAACTTCGACCGGGTAGGCGGCCGTGCGCTCGCGGAAGGTGTGGTAATGCTGCTGGGCCAGGACGGTGGTCGGCACCAGGATAGCCACCTGCTTGCCCGACATGACCACTTTGAAGGCGGCCCGCAAGGCCACTTCGGTCTTGCCGTAACCGACATCGCCGCAGATCAGGCGGTCCATGGGGAGCGCGCTTTCCATGTCTTGTTTTACCTCGCCAATGACGCGCAACTGGTCTTCGGTTTCGACATAGGGGAAGCTGGCCTCCAACTCCTGCTGCCAGACTGTGTCGGCGCTAAAGGGAATGCCCTGCACCACCTGGCGCCTGGCGTACAGCTCCAGCAAATCTTCGGCTACCTCTTCAACCGCTTTTTGGGTGCGTTCTTTGGCGCTCTTCCATTCTACCCCGCCCAGGCGGGTGGGAGAGGGCTGGCGCGCATCGGGTCCCACATAGCGGGTGAGGCGGTCGGCCTGGTAGACGGGTACGTAGAGCTGGTCGTTTTCGGCGTATTCGATGCACAGATATTCCCGCTCCAGCCCATCGACCGTGCGAGACACCAGACCCACGAAGCGACCGATGCCGTGATCGATATGCACCACCCAATCATTGACCTGCAGGTCAGCATAGGGGGCTTCAGGCGCTTCGGCGACAACCCGGTGCCGGCGGCGCACTTCCGGACGGCGCCAACCGAATATCTCTCCATCGGTGAGCAGATGGACGGGCTGAGCATGAAGGGGTGTAAAGGTCCAGCCTTCGGCCAGGCTGCCCTCGACAAAGGTGGGATGTGGAGAACTGCTTTCCAGGCTGCCAGCGGCGCGGATGCGCTCTGACCACAGCTCGCTTAAGCGGGCCGTCTGGCGTGAAACCACCACCAGGCCCTCTCCGGCCCGATGGCGCTCAAACATATGCTCCAGGAGCTCTTTGAGCCGCCCCCCAAAACGGGGACCGGATGCAAAGCGCTGGGCCAGGGGGGATTCTTCGGGCGCGGCAGAGGGACCCAGCTCGAGGGTCTGGCGGCCGGTGAGCGAATCTTCAATCTCCGAGAAGGTCAGGTAAGGGACGGGGAAATCTTCTGGGAGGGCGCCGTCTTCTATATAATCTCGACGCAGGCTGACCGCCTGTTCCTCGATCTCATTGACGGTATCCTGGAAGTTACCCAGATTATCTACCAGCACCAGGCTATTGGTGGGCAGGTAATCCAGGATGCTGGCGGAGGTGGGGTGCAGGTAGGGGATGAGGAACTCAGACAGGTGGATCTCCCCGCTGGCGGGGTCCCTGGCAAACTCAAGGTCCTGGCCGCCGGCCAGGTACTCCCGTGCGGGGGTGATCGAAACCCGCCCGACCGCGCGGATGGTCCGCTGGGTGGAAGGCTCGAAGCAGCGAATGGTGTCGATTTCATCGCCGAAGAACTCAAGGCGGATGGGGGCCTGTTCGGCGGGGGGCCAGATGTCTAAGATGCCGCCGCGTTGAGCGAACTGACCGGGTGTGATGACAATATTCTCCAGGTCGTAGCCATAGCCTGCCAGGGTGCGCATGAGCTCGTCCAGGTTGACCGCTTGCCCGGGTTTGATGGCCCGGGTGGCTTTGAGGAATTCACGGCGGGGCAGAGAGCGGGTCATGACCGCGCGAGCGGGAGCGATGATGAGGGGGGATTCTGGCGGGAGGGATGTCCCGGGTATATGGTAAGAGGCCAGCGTGGTCAAGACGCTCAGCCGGTCTCGGCGAGTATTATCGCCCCAGGCAGCCGGCTCGTAGAAGAGCGGGTTTGGCTCGGGGAAGAACAGGCGCGGCAGGTCAGGCGCCCACATGCCCAGCTCGTCCAGCAGGGTCAGGGCGTGATCTGAGCGATCGGTGAGCAGCAGGATCGGGCGGTTGATTTCTGCTCGTATGGCAGCGATGACAGGCAGGCGGGCGGCGCGGCGCAAGCCCAGGCTGGGTATGCTCTCACCCAGCTGGATGGTTTCGATCAAACCCCTGGCAGAATGGCTGATTTGGTGAACGAGAGGCTTTAATTTCATTGGCTACGTAGCATCTTCTGGATCCGGGTTAAATTTATTCATGGCGGTCTCGAGCCCAGCAGAGACAAACAGCAGGGCTGCTTCGGCTGCGCGATCCAAGAGCTGGGGCAGGATTTCGGCTTCGTCTCGATCAAAATCCTGCAAGACGTAGGCGGCAGCCAGCATTCTCCCTGGAGGGCGTCCAACGCCAAAGCGCAGGCGGGGGAAATCCTGGGTGCCCAGGTGTTGAATTATGGATGCCATGCCTTTCTGACCTGCCGAACCACCCTTTGGCCTTAAGCGCAGGGTGTCAAAGGGCAGGTCAACGTCATCATGGATGACCAGTACATTATCGAGGGGTATCTTGTAAAAGCGCACCAATGAGCCGACCGATTGGCCTGAATCGTTCATGTAGGTTTGGGGCTTGACCAGGATAAGCCTGCGCTCCTGGTAGCGCGTATCAGCGGTTAATGCCCGGAACATGACCCGGGAGAAGGTGATGCCCAGACGCTGCGCCAGGTGGTCCATGACCCTGAAGCCAATATTGTGACGGTTATGCATATACTGGCGACCTGGGTTTCCCAGACCAACGATCAGATAGGGGCTATTTTTGATTTCGAGCTCTTGTTCGCTATGCATAGATTTGTTTTTGATGGATATGTTTGACGGCAGAATTAAGAATTGACCTTTCATTTTACCGCCCCGAAAAGAGCATGTCAACGGGAATAATAGTCGCCAAAGTCGCCTTCAACCCCACCCCCAGCCCCGCCCCAGGGTGGGCAAGCCGTTGTCAAGTTATATACTCTCGGCTACAATGGTGATTGGCCGAAGGTATTGATTGATCTTCAGGTAAAGCAGAAAAATTGCCCCGCTGACGGTTAGGTAGTGATCGTATGAATTGGAACATGGTCGGACACGAGTGGGCTGTCCGCTGGCTAAGTGAGCATATCGCCAGGGACAGGTACAGGCATGCCTATCTATTCACCGGGCCGCCGGGGATCGGCAAGCGCAGCCTGGCGCTGAACTTTTTTAAAGCCCTCAATTGCCAGTCGCCGCCCCAACCTGGGCAGATGTGCAACACCTGCGCGGCTTGTGTGCGCATACAGCAGGCGGGGCACCCTGATCTGGATCTGGTGCAGGCCGAGCAGGAAGGCGGCACTTTACGGGTGGATCAGATCCGGGCGCTGCAACGAAACCTGTCTTTGACGCCATATGAAGCTCGCTTCCGGATGGCGCTGCTGCTGCGCTTTGAGGAGGCCAATCCAAACGCAGCCAACGCGCTGCTGAAGACGCTCGAAGAGCCCTCCCCACAGGTTGTGTTGATCTTGACGGCTGAGAGCGCAGAACAACTACTGCCTACCATCGTCTCTCGCTGCGAGGTGCTGCGCATGGGACCTATCCCCTTGCAGACCGTTTCTGAGAGCCTGCAAAGCCGCTGGGGTCTGTCTGCAGAGCAGGCGACCTTGCTGGCGCACCTGTCTGGCGGGCGGGTAGGTTACGCTTTGAAGCTGCACCAGGACC
>Ga0114946_10001854_pt1 | contig 14550 bp, 15 predicted proteins | sample WalLakDeSediment_FD_88676 | JGI IMG/M metagenome (GOLD analysis project Ga0114946, IMG submission 88676) | Lake sediment microbial communities from Walker lake, Nevada to study Microbial Dark Matter (Phase II) - Walker Lake 11/02/13 Deep Sediment | ecosystem: Environmental > Aquatic >... | reverse complement strand
GCTGCGCCGGAGTGCGCTTGACAACGGGGGGGAATTTGGTTATATTTCAACGTGATTTAGCCAAGCCTAAATTAATAATATTAAGGCAATAAATTAAAATAAAAGTAACACCTAATAAACACGGAGAAAAGAATTCAATGAGCTTGAAACGGCCCCTTCTTCTGATTATCGTTCTATTGGCCTTTGTGCTTTTCACAACGGCCTGTGGCGGCGCGGCGCAAAGCGCCCCGGAAACGGCCGCGCCGGCTGAAAACGCGGTGACAACGGCCGCGCCAGCAACCACCCCAACAGACTCCGAACCGGCAGAGACCCAACCGGCGGCGATTGAAGATATGGCCGTGCGCCAAGACGGCCGCTTCCGCATCGTCACTACCACCACCCAGGCCACCGACCTGGCAAAAATTTTGACCCAGGGCATCAACGGCCTGGAAATTACCCCGCTCATGGGCGCCGGGGTAGACCCTCACCTGTATCAACCCACCGAGTCTGACATTGCCGCTATGAACGCGGCCGACATGGTCATTTACAGCGGTCTGCACCTCGAAGGGCAGTTTGACGCCGTTTTCGCCGCCCTCAGCGAACAGGGGGTTTTTATCTACAGCCTGTCGCGACCGGTGAAGGATGCCGGCTTTGTCATTGGCGCCTTTGAGGCCGAAGCGGAAATTCTGGGCGCAGACGATCCCCACTTCTGGTTCGATCCGCGCAACTGGGAAATCACCACGCTGGACCTGGCCGGCGCCCTGGCGGCGCTGGATCCGGACAATGGCGGCGCCTACCTGGCCAACGCCGAAGCATATACGGCGCAGTTGCAGGCGCTCTATGCCTGGGCTGATGCAGGGATGCGCTCCATCCCCGGCGGCCAGCGTTACCTGGTCACGTCGCACGACGCCTTTCAATACTTTGGGGCCGCCTTTGGCTGGCGCATGGCTGCCATCCAGGGCATCAGCACAGAGGACGAAGCCGGCGTTGGCGACATCCAGAATACGGTTAATTTTATAATTGACAACCAGATCCCGGTCCTGTTTGTGGAAAGCAGCATCCCGCCCAACACCATTCAAGCCGTGCAGTCGGCCGTCGCTGCCAATGGCGCGCAGGTGCGCCTCGGCGTGCGTGAACTGTACTCGGACGCCATGGGCGAAGCGGGCGACTTTAGCGGCGCTTACGTGGGTATGATTGCCGAAAACGTACTTACCGTTCTGCAATCCTACCAGTGCGCGGGCGTCGCAGTGACAATTCCCGCCTGGCCTGACGGCCTGACGCCCATTCCCCCGGCAGAAATTATTGAGGTTGATTGCGGGTAAGGAGTACGTAATGCGTTTTCAAAACAATGGACAACCTGCGCAAAATATGAATGGAGCCGGCAAGGCTCTGATTATTGACGATTTAACCGTCGCTTACGATAGCAACCCGGCCATCTGGGACGTTGATCTAGAAGTGCCCGAAGGGGTGCTGATGGCCATCGTCGGGCCGAACGGGGCGGGCAAGAGTACGCTGATCAAGGCGGCCCTCAACTTAATTCCCCGTTCCGCCGGCACGGTGCGCTTTTATGGACAGCCTTACGAGCAGGCACGCAGCTTTGTGGGCTACGTGCCGCAGCGCGGCAGCGTGGATTGGGATTTTCCCACGACGGTGATTGACGTGGTGACCATGGGGCTGTATGGCAAGCTGGGTTGGTTCCGCCGGCCGGGCCGCCGCGAGCGAGAATTGGCCATGTACGCCCTGGAACAGGTGGAGCTGCAAGATTTCGCCGGGCGACAAATCAGCCAGCTTTCCGGCGGCCAGCAGCAGCGCACCTTTCTGGCGCGCGCCCTGGTGCAGGACGCCCGCATCTACTTCATGGATGAACCGTTTGCCGCCGTGGACGCGGTGACGGAGCGGGCTATCGTCGCCATTTTGCACGAGCTGCGGCAGCAGGGCAAAACGGTGCTGGTGGTGCATCACGATCTGCAAACGGTGGCGGAATATTTTGATTGGGTGACGCTGCTCAACGTGGAGGTCGTCGCCAGTGGTCCGGTTGGTACGACCTTCACGCCGGAGAAATTGCGCCAGACTTACGGCGGGCGCGTTGCCTTTTTGCAGAACGGGCAGGCCGCGTTGGCTACAGGGGATTGATCATGGTGCGCCAACGAGCGGCTGAGGATAGACGGATCTGGCTACTGATCGGGGCGATTGCGCTGCTGGCGGCGCTGTTTGTGCCCTTCAGCCAGTTCGTCTTAAACGTAAATTACGACTATACGCTGCGCGCGGTGGCGTTTGGCGGCGCGCTGCTGGGCGTGGTCAGCGGCGTGTTGGGCAGCTTTGCCATTTTGCGCCAGGAAAGTTTGCTGGGCGATGCGTTGTCGCACGCGGCGCTGCCCGGCGTGGCGATTGCCTTTTTGCTGGCTGGACGGCAGCTTGCCGTCTTGCTCATCGGGGCGGCCGTTGCCAGTTGGTTGGGGGTCTATTTCATCCGCGCCCTGACCGGCTCGACGCGTCTCAAGCAGGATACGGCCATGGGCATTGTGCTGGCGGCCTGGTTTGCCGCCGGCATCGCCCTGCTGGCTTACATCCAGGCGCGCCCCGACGCCAGCCAGGCCGGACTAAAAACCTTCATCTTTGGGCAGGCGGCGGCCATCGTCTGGCAAGACGTGCAGCTTATTGCCGTGGTTGGAGGCGCGGCCTTTCTCATTTTGGGTCTGTTTTGGAAGGAGTTTAAGCTGATTACCTTTGACCCGGAGTTTGCCGGGGCGAATGGCTTTCGCGTCAATTTCCTTAGTATGCTGCTCTCCACCCTGATTGTAGTGGCGATTGTGTTGGGTTTGCAGTTGGCGGGGGTCGTGCTTATGGTGGGCATGTTGATTGCGCCGGGCATTGCGGCGCGCCAATGGACGAATCAGTTGACGCAGATGGTGCTTTTAGCGGCCGTTTTCGGCGCGTTTGCCGGGGGAACGGGAGCAATTCTCAGCGCCATAGATACCAATCTGCCCACCGGTCCGATGATCATTGTCGTTTCCTTTATACTTGTCGTCCTTTCCATCGGCTTTGCGCCGGGGCGGGGATTGGTCTGGACGTGGCTGCGCCAGCGGCGCGACCGCGAGCGGTTTGCCGCGCAGACGGTGCTGCGTGAACTGTTCCATTACGCTTTTGATCATGGGTCGTTGACAACGGCCGTTCCCGAATCCTTCCTGCTGGGCGTAAGCGGCGGCCACGCGGCCCGGTTAGGCTTGCGCCGGCTGCGAAGCCAGGGCTACGTGCAGCCGGTGGGCGACAAGTGGCAGTTGACCCCGTCCGGCGTGGCGTTTGCGTCTCACAGCGCGCAAAACGTGCTGCTGTGGGACATCTACCGTCAATACGGCGACGAACTCGGTCTGCCATTGGTGGCGGAAGATCGCCAGCAAAACATCCGCCGCCTGCTGCCCGACGAGGCGGTGGCCAGGCTGGAAGAAAAATTGGCGGGGAGGCTCGGCTGATGTTTCAATTAGAGCAAGTTATCATCGAATTTTTGCTGAATTTTGTGGCGCGCGACGCCATGAACGCTTTTCTGCGCGATCCACGCCAGACGGCCGTCATCATTGGCAGCCTGATCGCCGTCTCCGGCGCGCTGCTGGGAACCTTCTTGCTGCTGCGCGGCATGTCGCTGACCAGCGACGCCATCAGCCACACCGTCCTGCTGGGCATCGTGGTCGCCTTTTTGGTGATGACGGCGTTGTGGGGGCAAGCGCCAGATTTGTCTTCCCCCTGGCTGATTATCGGCGCAACCGCGGCCGGCGTGGCCACTGTCGTCCTGACCGAGGCGCTCTATCGCTCTGGCCTGGTGAAGCAGGATGCAGCTTTAGGGCTGGCCTTCCCGCTGCTCTTCGCCCTGGCCGTGATCTTGATCGCCCGCCATGTGGATAACGTGCATCTGGATGTCGACGCCGTCATGGTGGGGGAGATTGGTCTGGCCTGGGCCGACACCAATAGCCACTGCATCGATCGTTGCGAGACGGTGACGATTACGCCGGAAGACCCACGCGCCCAAGTCACGCAGCAGTGTACGAACTGCCGCGATCTGGGCATCAGCCCTCGCGATGAGGGGGCGATCTTTACCGAAATCTGCACCAACTGCGGCGTGTATAGCCCCGCGCGGGCGTGGCAGGCGGGGCTGACTCCCAACGAGCCGGTTTTGGTTTTCTGGCCCAAATCCATCACGGTGATGGCGCTCATTACGCTGCTGACCTTGCTGTTTGTCATCTTGTTTTACAAGGAGCTGAAGTTATCCACCTTCGATCCGGCGCTGGCGGCGGCGCTGGGCTTGCGCCCAACGCTGCTGAATTACGCGCTGATGGTGGTGGTCAGTCTGGTAGCGGTGGGGGCGTTTAACGCGGTTGGATCCATTTTGGTGATTGCCTTTTTTATTATTCCACCGGCGGCCGCGTACCTGCTGACGGATCGTCTGGGCTGGATGCTGGCGCTCAGCGCCGCCATCGGCGCGGCCGGGGCTTACTTTGGTTATGACCTGGCGCGCGGCAGCTTTCTGGGCCTGGCGCAAATCAGCGACGGGCTGGCGGGGTTGAACCGTTTCTTTGGTTTGGGCTTGCTGGAACAGTGGAATTCATCCATTTCGGCCTCCATGGTGTTGATGATTTTCTTTTTCTTTTTGCTGGCCTGGGTTTTCTCGCCCAAGTATGGGCTGGTTTCTACCCTGCTGCGGCGCGGCAATCAGCAGCGCAATTTTGCGGAGCAGGTGGTCCTGGGCCATATTCAGCATCACCAGGGGCGCGTGGCGGAGAGTGACGAGTTGATCGTCTCTACCCTCCACCGTCATTTCCGCTGGTCGCCGCGCAAGATGGAGCGAGTGTTAGGGCGGCTGCGGGAGCTGAACCTGGTGCAGATTGAGGCGGACAGCGTCTCGTTGACGCCGCAGGGCGAAGCGCGGGTGCGCCGTTTTCTGCAGACGCAGTTGGGGCGCAGCGGCCGTTTACGAGCGCATCTTGGAGCGGCCGATTGAGGCGCGAAGCGTCGCCCCGGGCGAACCGCTGCCTAACCTCTCTCACGGCGCGCAGGCCACGGCCGTCGCTTTCGATACCTACGACTCGCCTCGAGATGGAGCAATTAGCGGCCCGGTACGGCGTTACCCTCACGCCGCTGGAAAGCTTTGTCCGGCAAACGGCGCAGCCGTAAGAAGGTCTGACGCGTCTGCCAGGCTGTTGGCGAATCAGGGCGCGGGGTCTTCATATACCTCGGAAGCGAGCGCAACGTCGGCCGTTAATGGATCAACCAGGTGGTAAAGCATCCGCCAGCTATGGTAGCCAATACGGTCCACCCAGCGCATTGATTCCAGGTAGCGCTGCGCCTCTTCGGGTTGAACGAGGCCGCCGGCGGTCTCCTCCAGCAGTCTGGCCCGGTTCTCCCGCCGGACGTCGGCTTGCTTGTGGGATGCTTTTTTTAGATGACGGGCGACTTTGTTGCCTTTGCCCTCCTGGGCGACCAGCCAGTCGGCGGCAATGGACAGGGTGGGGGCCAGGCGGGTGGCGGCGACCTTCGCTTCTTGTCCGACCAGCGGCTGTTCTGACTCCAGGCAGGCTTCTATGAGCCGGTTGGCATGGTCGCCTGCGTGCAGAAGGGAGAGACGACGGGCGTAAAGCTTGCGGTCATCGCCGGCCGGCTGAATTTGCCCTAGAAATTGGCTGGTCTCGTGCATAGCGGCCTGGGCGGCCCACAACTGCTCGTAGCTGTGACGGTTGTGACGGCCGTCGCGCAGCAAATGTTCCGCCTCCCGCAGCGTCACCAGGGCAATCTCCTGGAGCGCGCGGGCTGCCGCGCCGATGGCCACCGCCGGTAAATGAAACAGCGACTTATCCAGGTGACGGGTCAACGGCGGGCCGCGATCGGGAATCAGCCGCACCACCAGCCGCGCAAACGGGCCGAGTATCGGCAGGAAGAGCACTGCGCCCAGCAGGTTGAAAATGGTATGAAACAGGGCCAACGTAAAAGCAGGGTCGCCATTATTCAGCCAGTCGCCCGTGAGCAAGGCTAGATCGAGCAGCGTGCGCGCGGCGACGAAGGCAATCAGGGCCGTCACGACGTTAAAGAGGATGTGGGCCAATGCGGTGCGCTGGGCCGGCACGGAAGCGCCCATTGCCGCCAGAACCGCCTTCACCGTCGTGCCTAAATTTTGGCCGATGACCAGATAGGCGGCCTGCTCCAGGCCAATGGCCCTGCTGAACAGGGCGGTGAGGGTCAGGGCCACGGCTGCGCTGGAGGATTGCAGCAGCACGGTCATCAGCGCCCCCACCAGCAGGAGCCCTAAACGGCCGGCCAGCCCGGCGTGGGAGAAGCCGCTCAAATCAATGCGCTGCGCCAGCCCGCCCATCCCGTCTTGCAGAAAATCAATGCCGATAAAGATCAGCCCGAACCCCACCACGGCCATGCCTACGTGCGCGCGACGGCCGTTGCCGATCAGCTTCAGCAGCGCCCCTACCCCTATAAACGGCAGCGCCACCGCCCCCACGTTCAGCTTGAACCCCAGCAAAGAGACAATCCAGCCCGTGCTGGTCGTGCCCACGTTGGCCCCCACAATCACCCCCAGCGCGGCCGGAAAGCTAAGCAGCCCGGCGCTGACAAAGCCGATCGTCGTGATCGTCGTCGCGCTGGAGGATTGCACCAGGGCGGTCAGCCCCATACCGGAGAAGAAAGCGGTCAACGCCGTGCCGGTGGCCCGCTCCAAGACTCGCTGGAGCGAACCGCCGGCAGCCGACTTGAGGCCGTCAGACATGAGAATCATGCCTACTAAAAAGAGCCCGACGCCGCCTAATAAACTGGGCAAGATCGTAAAAAGTTGGTCCATAAACAGGTGGCCTGATGGTGGATAGACATTTTTGCCTGTCCACGTCAATAACATTCTTGGAGAACCCATCCTAAAAAGGGGCGTAATTTTCCGCCAGCCAGCGCTAATATGCAAATTGCATTCCCAAAACAGCGATTACGGAATGCTTTTCCTGACCGGCGCCTGAGGGGCAGACATTCTAATGAAGCTGGCAAACCGCTTACGATCCGTGTAAACTGGCGGCGTTATCATTTTCCCTCTTGATGCCGCACGCAATGCGTCCCGGCGTTTGAGAAGCAGGAGTAAATTGATGCTAGAAAACTTGATCATCGTTGCCGCCATAATCATGATCGTTTGGCTGGTTAGCTTTGCCATTTACATGCGCACGTCGCGCCAGCAGCAAGATCTGGAAAAGGATTTGCAGCGGCTCCAGGCAAAACTGGAGCGCGATTCGCATACAGATTCCGCAACGCAAGTGTAGCGCGTCGGAACCGGGAGAGGTTATGCGCAAATTTGCCACACTGTTTGTGTTGCTCATCGCCGTTACGCTGTTGGTTGGATGCGATCTGATCGGCGGGAATGGCGCTGACGCTTGCCAAAGCAGCGGCGTGCTGTTTGAAGACGACTTCAGCGGCGATCGGAACTGCGGCTGGGTCCTCTATAATCGCGGCGGGGCCGTGGTGGCCATTGAAGAGGGCGTGCTGCGCTTTAGCACCAGCCAGCCGGGCCAGATTTGGTGGACAAATCCGGGGCGCAGCTTTGACGACGCGATCATCACCGTCGAAGCGCGCCAGGTCAGCGGCCCCAACAACAACGCCTATGGCGTCATCTGCCGCTACCAGAACGAAGCCAACTTTTACCTTTTTCTGATCAGCGGCGATGGCTACTACGCAATTGGCAAGTACCAGACCGGCAGCGATCAGATTCAATACCTGACCGAAAACGGCCAATACGTTTATTCAGAGGCCATCAACCAGGGCATTTCGACGAACCGCATTCGCGCGGCTTGCGTGGGCAACCAGTTAAGTTTGACGGTTAACGGTATTCCCCTGCTGACGGTGACGGACCCGACCTTTGTGACGGGCGACCTGGGGTTGGGGGTGAGCACGCTGGAATCGGGCACGGCCGTTGTGCAGTTCGACAACGTGCGCGTGATTGCCCCATAATCCCATGCAACGGTTGCAATTAGTCTCTTTTTGGCTGCTCTTGCCCGTCTTGCTGCTGGTCGCCTGCCAGCGCGGCGCGGTGGGGCTGCGCCCGTCCGATGTGCTGCTGCGCGAGGAATTTGTGGCCGGCGAGATGGGCGCCTGGCAGATTGAGGGCGATAGCGTGGCCCAAACGGCCGTTATCAACGAACAACTCCTCATCAGCATTAACGCCCCCAACACCCTCCAGTTTGCAACCCTGGCCAACCCCACCTTTGACGATTTTGTGCTGGAGGTGGACGCGCGCCAGATTGCCGGCCATCCTGAAAGCAGCTACGGCGTCCTTTTCCGCATGCAAAGCAGCCAGGAATTCTACCGCTTTGAAATCACGGGCGACGGCTTTTACATGCTGGAGCGCCACAACGGCGACGGCTCCTGGACCCGTTTTGTGGACGATTGGACCGCCGCGCCGGCCATCAACCAGGGCTTAAACGTCGCCAACCGCCTGAAGGTGACCGCGCGCGGCGACGCGTTGGCCGTTTCCGTCAACGACGTTCTGCTGCGCGAGGTGCGTGACGCGCGCTATGCCGGCGGCCTGCTGGCCCTGGATGCCGGGACCTTTGGCCACGCGGGTTTGCAGGTGGCCTTCGACAACCTGCTGGTTTATCGTCCGTAAGCAAGATTGGTCTAATCTCAAAGGGCAACGGGGAAATGGATTTACGCCAGGAAATTACCGCGGTCACCGGCACGGCCGTTACCGACGTCGCCCCGCTGGGCGGTGGCTGTATTGGGCAGGTTTACCGCGTGCGCCTGGCCGACGGCGCGCGGCTTGTCGCCAAGGCCGATACCGGCCGTGAGCCGCGCCTGGACGTTGAGGGCTACATGCTGCGCTACCTGGCCGCGCACAGCAACCTGCCCGTGCCGGAAGTTGTCCACAGCGCGCCCCGGCTGCTGCTGATGACCTTCCTGCCGGGTGAAAGCGCCTTTGGCCCGCGCGCCCAGCAGCACGCCGCCGAACTGCTGGCCGCGCTGCACGACCAGCATGCGCCCGCTTTCGGCCTGGAGCGCGATACGTTGATCGGTGGGCTGCACCAGCCCAACCCCTGGACCCCCTCCTGGCTGGACTTCTTCCGCGAGCAGCGTTTGCTTTACATGGCCGGGGAAGGGGTGCGCAGCGGGCGGCTGCCGGAAGCAGTGCAGCGGCGCCTGGCGCGCTTCTGCGACCACCTGGACCGCTGGCTGACGGAACCGCAACGGCCGTCGCTCATTCATGGCGATGTATGGACCACCAACGTGCTGGCCCAGAATGGGCGCATCACCGGCTTCGTCGACCCGGCCATTTACTACGCCGACCCCGAGATTGAGCTGGCCTTCACGACGCTCTTCGGTACCTTTGGCGAGCCCTTTTTTGCGCACTACCACGAGCTGCGCCCGCTGCGCCCCGGCTTCTTTGAGGCCCGGCGCGACATTTACAACCTCTATCCGCTGCTGGTGCACGTGCGCCTTTTTGGCGGCAGCTACGTTAACTCCGTCGAGCGCACGCTGCGCCGCTTCGGCTTTTGATCACCATGACCCAACGCTTGACGGAACGCTTTGCCGTGGGGGATTGGGTTGAAATCACCTTCGGCGATGGTCGCAGCGGTGGCCGCAGCGATGGTCGCAGCGGTGGCCGCAGCGGTGGCCGCAGCGGTGGCCGCAGCGGTGGCCGCAGCGATGGTCGCAGCGGTGGCCGCAGCGGTGGCCGCTGGCAGCCCGCGCGCCTGGCGCGCCACGATCCACCCGGCGTGTGGGTGCAAACTATGGACGGCCGTTTCTGGTTCGTCACCAACACGCGGCGCATCCGCCCCCTGGACGATGAAAACCGCAGTCGCGCAGAAACTCCTGGCGCTTAACCGCGCCTTTTACGCCGCGCTGGCGACGCCCTTTGCGGAAAGCCGCGCTCAGCCCCAGCCCGGCTACGCGCGACTGCTGGCCGCGCTGCCGCGGCCCTGCCCTGGCCTGCTGGACGTGGGCTGCGGGGAAGGGCGCTTTGGCCGTTACCTATACAGCCACGGCGCTATCGACCGCTACGTCGGCGTCGACTTTACCGGCGCGCTGCTGGACCGCGCGCGCGACCGCGTACCCGGCCTCTTTTACGAACGCGACATCAGCCAGCCCGGCTGTTTGGATGACCTGGGGCAATTTACGGCCGTGGCCTGCCTCTCCACCTTGCAGCACATCCCCAGCCTGGCTAACCGCCGGCGGCTCCTGTGCGCCATGGCCGATCGCCTGGAAAATGGGCGTGACGGCCGGCTGCTGCTCGCCAACTGGCAGTTCATGGACAGCCCGCGCCAGCGGCGCAAGCTGCGTGACTGGTCCGCCATCGGGTTGACGGCGGCCGACGTGGAGCCGCAGGATTATCTCCTGAGCTGGCAGCGCGGCGGGTCAGGGCTGCGTTACGTCTGCCAGATTGATGCGGAGGAAACGGCCGTGTTGGCCGCCGCCGCCGGGTTGCGCATCGTCGCGCAATTTCGCAGCGATGGCCGGGAGGGCGACCTCAACCTCTATACCATCCTTGCCCCGGCCCGGCCTGCTGTAACCCTTGGGGTCTAAGCGAGCCCCGGTTGACACGCCCCCTGCCAATGTTACAATCTAATAGACCTCCCTGGTTGCGACCGGTCTCCTGACCGCTTCGCTTCGTCCGGCGCGGTCGAGACCCGCCGGAGCATTACTGTTGACGGAGGAAATAGCTAATGGGTTTAAAAGAACAACTACGTGAGGATATGACCACCGCCATGCGCACGGGCGACGCCGCCCGGCGGGACGTGCTGCGCATGCTGCTAGCGGCCGTTAAGCAGGCCGAAGTAGACACACAAACGACGCTGGATGACGCCGGTGTGCAGGACGTGCTCACCAAACAGGCCAAGCAGCGCCACGAAAGCATCGCCGACTACACCAAGGCAGGCCGCCCTGAACTGGCCGCCCAGGAAAAGGCCGAATTAGTCTTGATTGAAGCCTATCTGCCCAGCATGTTAGGCCGTGACGAAATCGCCGCCCTGGCCCAACAGGTCATTAGCGAACTTGGTGTTGCCGGTCCGCAGGCCATGGGGCAGGTCATGGGCCGCCTGATGCCCATGCTCAAAGGCAAGGCCGAAGGCCGCCTGGTGAACGCCGTTGTGCGCGATTTGTTAAGCGGCTAAACGCACAGCGCAGAAATCTTTCGCTGTAGCTAGTTTCCTGGCCGCTCCGCCCAGCTTATTTTTGAACGCCTGTCCGGACGCACAGCGTAAAAAACCGTACTTTCATGTCTGACCAAAGCAAGCTCTCCAGTTGGCGCCAACTGCTGCATAACGCGATGATCTGGGTCTTTGCCCTGGTGATGATCCTCGGCACGACCTTGATCCTCTCGATCAATCTCGTGGGTGCGTCGCAGGTATCGGTAACCGAAGGGCAGCCCGCGGCGACGAACATTTTTGCCCCGCGCTCGTTGACCTACACCAGCGACGTGCTGACCGCGCGCGCGCGTGAGCAGGCGCGCAGTAGCGTTGCCGACGTCTATACGCCGCTGGATTTAAGCATTGGGCGGGCGCAGTTGGCGCGCGCGCGCGCCGTCTTTAGCTTTATTGACGTGGTGCGCGCCGACGCGCGCGCGTCGATCGATGACAAGCTGCGTTACCTGCAGGCCGTTACCAACCTGGTGGTTGAGGAACAGGTGGCGCTGGATCTGCTAGAGCTAAACCAGGCCGACTACGAAGTGGCGAAGACAGAAACGCTGCGCATCATCGACAATATTATGCGCCAGGAAATCTCGGTCAGCCAATTGCTGGATGCGCGCCGGGCAGCGCGCCGCCAGGCCAGCCTGGAGTTAACCCCTAAGCAGAATAACGTCGTGACCAACCTGGCTTACCAGTTTGTTATTGAGACGGTGTTTGCCGATGGGGAAGCCACGGCCGCCAGACGCCAGGAAGCCGCGGCGGCCGTTACGCCGGTCATTCGCTCGGTGGCCCAGGATCAGCGCATCATTCGCACGGGTGAGATTGTTACCGAGGTGGACGTCGAGTTGTTAATGCAGCTCGGTCTCCTGCGCCAGGAACCTGACTGGCGCGACGTTGGCAGCATGTTCATGGTGGCGCTGCTAAGCGTGACGCTTGTCACCCTCTATTGGCAGCAGTTTATGCTCCGGCTGCACAACAACGGCCGTTACCTGGTTGTTCTGGGCGCCTTGTTGCTGCTCTTCACCCTGGCAGCGCGCATAATGGTGGATGCAACGGGCTTTTTGCCTTACCTATATCCGCTGGCGGCGCTCTCGCTGATTGTCTCCGTGGTTTACGATACGCGCTTTGCCATCTTGATTACGTTGGTTATGGCCGCCCTGGTGGGCTTTATGGCGCCCAACTCGCTGGAGCTGTCCATGTACACCGCCACCGGGGGCCTGCTGGCCGTGCTGACCTTGCGTGACGCGCAGCGCGTGACGGCTTTTTTCCGCGCCGGCGTCTTAGCCGCGCTGGGTCATGTCGCCATCATTACGATCTTCCGCCTGCCGCACGACATTGAGGTCATGACCTATTTACAGCAATTGCTTTACGGATTGGGCAACGGCCTGCTTTCGGCCGCGCTGACCATGGCCGGCTTCTACATTTTGGGCGGTTTGTTCGGTATCATCACCATTTTGCAGTTGCAGGACCTTTCGCGCCTGGACCATCCGCTTTTGCAAGAGCTGCTGCGCAAGGCGCCCGGCACCTACCACCACAGTATCATGGTGGCTAACCTGGCCGAGCAGGCCGCTGAGCGCGTGCGCGCCAACAGCGCGCTGGTGCGCGTGGGCGCTTTTTACCACGACATCGGCAAAATGAATCGTCCCCCCTTTTTCACCGAAAATCAGGAAGGCGTAAATCCGCACGACAGCCTGGACGCCTACACCAGCGCGCGCATTATCGTCAGCCATGTGAACGATGGGCTGGATCTGGCGCGGCGCTATCATTTACCGGAGCGCATCAAGGATTTCATTGCGCAGCACCACGGGACGCGCCTTGTGGCCGGTTTTTACCACAAGGCGCGTGAGCAGGCCGGTCCCGAAGCGAATGAAGTGGATAAGGATCAGTTTCGCTATCCCGGTCCGCGCCCCCGTTCGCGCGAGGCAGGGATTGTGATGCTGGCCGACGCGGTTGAGGCGACCTCAGGCGCCGTACGGCCGAATACCGCGGGCGCCATTGAGAAACTGGTCAACACGATTATCGACGACGACCTGATGCAGGGGCAGCTCGATGATTCCGGCTTGACGTTGGGCAACATCAAGCGCATTCGCGAATCATTTATCGAAACCTTGAAGGGGCGCTACCACGTACGCGTGCGCTATCCGGGTAATGAGACGCTCGCAGCCGAAAATGCGCCGGAAGCCTCTCCGGTGCGTGACGCGTCTTCTCAGGAAACGGCCGTGACGCCTGCCGCGCGCCAGCCCGTATCAACGCCGCTTGCGCCCCAGGATTTACCCGGTTGAACCCCGCCTATGAGCTACGCGATTGAGATTGAAGCGGTGGTTGCGCTCCCACCCGCGGCGACAGGGGCGCTGGAAACGGCCGTGGCGGCGACGCTGCGCCATGCTCAGGTGGCGCCCCCGGCCGCGTTGACCTTGCTGCTGACCGACGACGCGCAAATACAGCAATTGAACCGCGATTTTCGTGGTGAAGACAAGCCGACTGACGTGCTCAGCTTCCCGGCGGGCGCGACGCTGCCCGGCATGGGTGAAGCCGTCGCCTACCTGGGCGATATTGCCATTTCCGCGCCCTACGCGCAGCGGCAGGCGCAGGCCGCCGGCCACCCGCTCACGGCCGAACTCCAACTGCTGGCCATTCACGGTGTGCTGCACCTTCTCGGCTACGATCATGGCGAGCCGGAGGAGAAAGCTGACATGTGGGCGGCGCAAACGGCCGTGCTCGCCGCCTTAGGGCTGCAGGCGATTCAGCCCACCGAAACCTGACCCTCCATTTTTGGCGCAAATACCCATGTCCATCAAAGCCCCACCCGAACTGTACAGCCGTATCAAAAGTTTTCAGTACGCTTTTGACGGCTGGTGGTACGTGCTGCGCACGCAGCACAACGCCTGGATTCACGCCCTGGTCAGCGTGGCGGTCTTCGCGCTGGCGCTCTGGCTGCGCCTGCCCGCCCGCGATTGGGCCGTGCTTATCTTAACCATTATGGCCGTCTGGATGGCGGAATTCATGAACACGGCGCTGGAAGCGGTTGTCGACATGACCATGCCCGATCCCCACCCCCTGGCCAAGGTCGCCAAGGACGTGGCCGCCGCGGGCGTGCTCGTGGGCGCCTGTGGCGCCGTGCTCGTGGGCCTGCTCATCCTCGGCCCGCCCCTCTGGGCGCGCTTATTTGGCTAAATTGAGGGCGCGCCGGGATTGGGTGATTTTGGGATTTTTATCCTCTAATCCCCCCAGTCCTACCTATTTTCTAGCGGGGAAGGCTGTCAGGAGGAATATCTTTGAGCAGCGGGTTTTGGCGGTCGCGTTCCGAAACGAGCGGCGTTTCTACGCCCCAATCCAGCTCGAAGACGGGGTCGTTCCAGGCCACGCCGTTCTCGTCACGCCCGCCGTTGTAATAATTATCGACCGTGTAGGTCAGCGTCACCTC
>Ga0114946_10001853_pt1 | contig 14551 bp, 21 predicted proteins | sample WalLakDeSediment_FD_88676 | JGI IMG/M metagenome (GOLD analysis project Ga0114946, IMG submission 88676) | Lake sediment microbial communities from Walker lake, Nevada to study Microbial Dark Matter (Phase II) - Walker Lake 11/02/13 Deep Sediment | ecosystem: Environmental > Aquatic >... | reverse complement strand
GAAAACAGGTTCCTGCACAGCCCTTAAAAGCAGACCAGCACCCATTCCGGTGCTGTACAGCATGGCAATCCAGGAAAACCAAAAGTATTCTGCCCTTTCAGGGCCCAAGCGTTTACTTCCTAAAGGACTAAAGGCAATCAATCCCAACAATATAACAGCCGCCAATCCAAACCATAAATAAAAGCCTCCAAAAACACCCATACTCGAAGCCGTCCATTCGCCCATTTTTGTTTTCACCAAATCGGGTACCAGCATTGCTGCGATAATAAACAACATACAAAATGCCCCTGTCAGATATATGGTGCTCTTTTGTGTATGGATTTTTAGAATTGGATTGGACAAGTGATTTAAATTTTTAGAAAACGTTAGGATTGATTTTCAATTTAATGTTTTTTCTATGCTAGTTACCAATGACAGAGGGGAGATTACAAAATTTCGCTAAAGAACTACTAAAGGCTTTTCCTTGTCACCTCGACGGTAGGAGAGGTCTAAAATGCCTAATTAAGGTTTAATAATTCATGTCATTACCCTTTCTGAACATATTCAAAATGTTGCGGACTACCAATGACAGAATTTGAATTTGCCCCCTTGAAAAGCCTGCCTGTCTTCAGACAGGCTCGGGGAAGAGGCCTAATCGGCTAGCTTTACTGTCAATCCCCTTTCATTAAATGAGAATTTTTTATTAATACCTATAACACCTAACTGTCCGGAGGCAGGGAATTTCTTTATTGATGTGAATCACCAACTTCCCGTATGAAATCTCATGGCATTTTCTGGAAAATTTATGTTTCGTCCCTACGGGACTTCTGTTCCCTCTCTTTCATTTAATCCTAGGGTTGAAACCCTAGTCTATTATATCGCTCGCTCCCATGGAGCTAGTATTGACACCGAATTGCTGACGACAAATCAATGTCATTTCTTATCTGAATGTTTTCAAAAAAAACAGGATCTCAGGATGAGGTTAGTTTAACTCTTCAACTCCCCTTCTCGATTTTTGCATCTTGGTTCTTGGTTCTTGGTTCTTGGCTCTTGTTTCTTGCCTCTTATTTCTTTTTTGGCTCTCGTTTCTCGCCTCTCATTTCTCGCTTCTAATTTCTTACTTCTCCACCTTTACCCCTTTCCAAAAAGCAACATGGTCTTTGATTTCCCTGGCTGCGGGTTTGGTGTCCGGATAGTACCAGGCAGCATCTTTGTTGACTTCACTGTTAACTTCCAGGGTGTAATAAGAAGCCAATCCTTTCCAAGGGCATGAGGTATGGGTATCCGAAGGTTTGAAATATTCCTTTTTGATTGTGTCCGAAGGAAAGTAGTGATTACCTTCTATTTGAATGGTTTTTTCACTTTCTGCGATGACTGTATTATTCCAGATGGCTTTCATTTTACATTTTCTTTAAAATTTTATGTGAAGTTAAACTTTACCAATGTCATTACAACAAATTGAATATTAGATTTTTAAATACTTAATTCACCTGAGCCGCAATAGTGAAAACATGTAGTAAAAAGTTGAAACCATTTTTGTCAAAAGCGCTTCTACTAAATTTACACTCTCCTAAGTAAAACTGCATATGTTGAAAGTTGTTATATGTAAAGTTGCTTTTATTGCCTGGGATGAAATGTCGGAAGATGGACAATTCTGGCTAATTTTTTAAAAGTTAAAGCAATTTGGATGACCGATCAAAAGAAAAATCACTGATTTTAATTCATAAAACCTTTTAAACAACCCAAAAAATAACAATGGTACATTTGAACATTAACCCAAATCTAAAATTAGCCCACGGAAAAAATAAATTCTAAACCCTAATCAAATTTTAATAAATTGGCACAAACATACTTTCAAAATTGATGAAATATACGATCTTATTGTTTTTAATGCTGTTTTGTTATTTTCCGGTCAAAGCCCAGAATTATTTTCAAACCCAATATCCTCAGGTTTGGGAAAGAGCATCTGATTATACTTTAGAGGTAGCCAAAGCCATGCCTGAAGAAAATTATGGATTCAAACCACAAGACGAAGCCATGACTTTTGGGGAACAGTTGCTTCATATTGTGGACAATATCAGCTTTCTCACCCGGCTTATTTCCGGCGAATCCAAAACTTTTTATGATCGGACCAAATCTGAAGATTTGAGCAAGGATCAAATCCTCGAAATACTAAAAAAGGCCAACGACTATGTTGGGAAGCTGATTGTTGAAATTTCTACTGATGATTTGAATGCCGGAATTGAGTTCCGTAAGTTGGAAATGAGCAAAGAAAATATTTTTTACTTATTGAGAGATCATCAAGTACATCATCGTGGTCAATGTATAGTCTACCTCAGAATGGCCGGGGTAAAAGCACCTCCCTATGTGGGATGGTAATGCTACTTCCATTCAATTTCCGGAAGGCATTTTTATTAAGCAGAATCCAGTTGATTTGCGCTTTTTATTCTTTTGATTCTTCTAAAAATCTGAAAAAGAATAATATAAATAAAAATTGATACCGGCAAAGCTACCAGTATCCATGTTCCTACCGCCATTAACAATCTTCCTGAAAAAACTGAAATAGTCTCAAATAAACCAGCTGAAAATGATGACTTCAGCGTAGATAAATCCAATGGCATTGGTTGGTACCCAAATATAAATTCGCCAATTCTTATAAAAGGTATCAATAATAAAAAAAGTAGTGGGGTAATCGCATAACTTATAGTTATCATGATGGCAAGATTCAATTTTAACCTTAAAGCCAGAAAAGTGAGGATAAGGGTTGTAGTTCCATAAATAGGAAAAATTCCAACCCAAAAGGCCAGTGCTATACTCATTGCCAATTCCTTTGGACTCAGCCCCTGTTGGAACAATCGTTTTAACTTTTGCTGATAATTTCTAAACCCCATTCTTTTCATTTATCAAACAAATTTTTAACCTCCCCATGTTTAAACTGTTTTCTAAGACTATCAATTTTTCCAATATTTTTAAGAAAATATTTTTTGTTGTTTTGTATCAAAACCACTTTTTTAAAATGGCTGAGATATCCAATAGAAAAACCATATTGAAGATGAATGAATTCCATTCCTTCAATTTCAAAGACAGAAGAAAACTCAATTCTTCCCTTTTCGTCAAATCGCCTGCAGTAAAAAAAAGCTCCCAATGACCTGATATCGTACCAAGAACCTGCCCCTTCTCCTGCCAGCCATTTGGCTGTAGATGGAATCGCAGGATGTCTTTTAGGTGGCTCCAGTACTTCATTCAATAAATTACATCTTGGAGGTAGCTGGTTTTGATCATTTCCTAGGGTAATTACTTCGCCTGAAGATTTTACATTCCCTAAAGGAGTAGGTGTGATACTTTTTGGAAACTGCAATTTCAGATAAATATTGAAATAAGGTTTTCCCGCTTTGACGATATCATTGACAAACCTTGAACAATTACTACCTTTAAATTCAAAAGGTCCATAAAGAAGGGGAGATAATTCCTGCATTTCCAAAGCTTTTTGGTAAGCTTTCTTAAAATTGATCTGACAAATAGAAGCAAATAATTTACCCTGCCCATGGCAGGTTTCCCTAGTAGAAAGCTCCTTTAAAATTTCCATTTCATTCTCAATATTCCCGAATCTATCATAAAGAGCCCGATGCTTAATTTTCAATTCCGGATCGGTAAGTTCGCCCCTAACTCTTCCATATTGATAAGGAGCATGGTATCTGCCAAAATCAAAATAATGGCAATGTCCTGTTTTCCCCTCAATCAAAACGACCGCTGCATGACCAACAGCATAATAATGATTTTTACTTACTCCAAAGTATGCCATCAAATTATCATACCAACTCCCCGGTTGTTTGCACCAGGTTTGTGGCCAGGCTAAAACAATTGCCAAGTCTTTTGGTCTATACCTATTTCTTTCCATCATTTCTATTATTATGGTTTTAAGAAGTGGCTACAGGATCTGAAATTTGAGAATTTTTAAATTTTATTGTAGCCGGTGCAACACCAAAATCTTCATCCACAAGATGGGAAAGCTGCAATGCTGGCAAGCCTATTTTTATCAAGGCCTGATGGTGAATGCTATGTTCCAGGTTATAAGCCAGTTCACGGTAAATGGATGTCTGAATGGTCTGTTTTTCTTCTGAACTCAAAGAAAATGACCCTATCAAAGAAATACATCTGTCACTATCCAAATTGAAGATCTTTTCAGAGATTTCTTCGATGGTCCTTAAGGCAAAAGCAGGATCAGACTCCAATTTCAAATTCCTTTTTCTATTGTCATAATTTACTTCATTTGTAGCCGTACCATCCAATAGACATTGGTACAACTCCAAAATATGCCGGATATGTTGGCCTATCGAAGAACCTGAAAGGATTTCCAGTTTATTCAAAAAATCTTCTTTTTTCATATGGCCGATCAACTCTCTGATCTGCGATAAATTTTGAATACAATACATTTTCATGGTCTATTGGGACAAGGCATGTAAAATATCACTGATAGCTGCCCTGTTTTTATAATTGGGATCAAAGTGCCTCCAGATAATTATGCGATCCTGTCCAATGATATAGGTGGCAGGAATAGGCAGCCTTTGGCTTTCATCAGAATGGGCATCTTTCAGATTTGCTCCCAAAGCAGTATTGTAGGCTGTTCTGGTAGCAAAATCAGGCAAAAAGGACACATCGAAGCTTTCAGAAATTTTATATCCATCATCATACAAAAGTGTAAATCCAGCATTTGTTTTCTCAATGGTTTTTTGGATATTTTCCGGTTTTTCGGGTGAAATAGCAACTACCCTGGCGCCTTTTGCATATATCACATCCAAACTGTCATTCAACGTGCTCAAATGCCTATTACAAATAGGGCACCACTGACCGCGGTAAAAAACCAGAACGACAGGCCCCTCTTTGAGCAAATCGTCCAGGCTTTGTTTTTTTCCATTTTGGTCCAAAGCCTCAAATGAGGGGACTCTTGTCCCTACTTCCAATCCTACTGCTTCTTTCACTGATTTGATGTTCTTATCTTGACCTTTGGCATTTGCCAAAAGGGAAAAACTGAATATGGCCATGATGATATATTTCATCTGTTTATTTTTTATTTTTTAATGGTCATCCCGATCGCGATCGGTAATAATCTTATCTCTGTGAGTTGTATTTTATCATGCCTTTCTGCCTCAAGCAGGCTCGGTTTTTGAAGTTTTGATTTTAATTTTATGGTTCAAAAATATCGACCGTTTCGTAAAAAGGTGCCCAAGCAAACCAATAACCCATCATTTGGGGTATAGACAGAAGTCTTTGTCCCAATTTTGGCCCCGAGACAACATTTCCAAATGCATCATATTTATTTCCGTTGGCATCTTGTAATATTTCCGGCCCCAGACCTTCTATCAATGACAGTTCTACCATCGTACCATCCCTTAATTTTTTCTGAAAAGCCACAATGAAATTTTTGGTTTTGTTTCCAATAATTACCATATCCTTCCCTTCCAAATCATCTTCAAATAATTGATTTGCATTCCCAAATAATTCAATGCTATAGGCATTGACTTTATTTTCACCGATGATTGCCAAGACTCTTTCTTTTGCCGGAAGTCTTTCATCTTTCTTACTTATTGGAAAAAAAATGGAATTATTGTTTGTCTTATAATCTCCATAAGGGAACTTTGAATAATTTCTATTGTGGCCTGTATTATTGGAAACAACAAGTGTATTTGGATACATTTCCTGCCAGGTTTTCCAAGTGGTTTCAATTAAATTAACAACATTTGGTATGGTCCCTTCAAGGTCACCATTTACTGCCAATAGCGCTATTTGCGACCAATTTGTACCTGTAAGCCTATCATAAGGAATCACATTTGTGTTATATAGCAGTCCTGATACACCAAATGTGGTATTACCATCCTGAAGATTTCGGTCCCATCCTATCCCCGTACCGGTCAATGGACAATAAATGACAGCAACTGATGTACTTGGAAAGTCATCATTGATAATCTCATGCCAGTCCAAAATCCTGTGGGGATATGCCCTCGCTACACCTTCTTCAAAAAAGCCCAAAACCAAATCATCTGGACTTAAATAGGTTGCCTGGGAAATAGGAATTAAATTAGGGTTTGTTAAAGCTGGAATTCCGTCTTTTCCAGGTCCACCGTCAAAAACCTCATTTTTGGGAATAAGCCAGTTGAGTGAATTATTCACGGGAGATCTGTTTACTGATCCTGAAGCAGGATCATCTCCAATAGAACTTGTACAATTGGTGAAAGACAACACCAGGATTACCATAATTCCGTAAAAACCCATTACAATTTCTTTCATAATTCGCCAAATTTTATAGTGTTACTGATTTTATTCTTTCTGGGATTTAGATTGTAAAAAAGCGCCAAAGTATATCGATAGGTGGTGGTCAATTGGGTGCCATAGAGATTTCTGTAAACCGGTAAATCAACTGATGCTCTGACGGATAAATCGGGAATGACATTGACGTTAAAACCCGGAATAACATAAACCCATTTTCCTCCGGATCCCGGAAAAACATTACCATCAATAAGATCAACTGTTTGTGATCTAAACCTACCAAATAGGAACACATCAATCGGTACCCCCGCGAAAAAATTATAATTCATTCCCAAATTAGTCTGAAATTCATCACCAAACTGGTATTCTTGACTGCCATTATAGTCATTGTTTTTTCCAGATTTCCTGAAGGTCGAAACGAAAACCAAACTCATCGGCTTAACCGGAAACTTCGACTTTTGAAAAAAGGTCCAAAACATACCGTCCAAAGAACCGGAACCTGGTTGCATATCTGCTGGCAAGGTCAGTCCATTGTTATTAAGAAAATCAGTTTTCCCTGTGGGCAATTTAGGACCTCCACCGACTACCCATTCCATAAATGGCGTGGTCTCTGGATTGATAATCCGATATTTCAAGAGTAACATAATATCTCCCAATCCTTGGGTGAAAGTAAAATCCTGCCCCCCCTCAAATCCTTTTATTATTCTTTCCTGTCTTACAAAGGGTAATACTACTGCTACCGCCCATCTTTCGTTAATGCCATAATTCACTTCGAGAAGTGTGGAGGTTGTCAAGCGACTTCTGGTTTCATCTTCCAACAGCGTACTATTACTCATCAAATCATTCAGAACATTTCTGTCATAGGTCAATAAAAACTGAAATGACTTATAATCTGCGGTCCCTAGACCTAGTGTTCCCCCTAGGGGCACTCCTCCCGAGCAACAAGCCTGGCCAAATGAATCATTTGTTATCACTGCAAAAAGAAGGGAAAACCCACCTAAAAAACAGTTTCGGCGAAAGCTGAATAAAACTTTACTAAACGAAATGCTTTTTAGGAATACCATTGGGTCATGAAGGTTTTACTATCTGGTTGTGAATACTTTTTCCTATGACCAGGAAATCTTTAGGAGGAAAATACCCCGTAGTATGAGCAACTACTTTATCTTCTCCATCGATAAATAAATAACTGGGAAAGGACCTGAGATTATATGTTGTCATGATTTCCAATCCTTTTCCTTTTTCTCCATCTAAAGAGACATTGATGCAGTTTTCATTAAAAAACCCAGCAACTTCTTTGTTTGATAAAGTGTTCATTTTCATAATTTTGCAGGGACCACACCAGGTAGCATAAAGATTTAGAAATATTAACTTGTCTTCTCTTTTCGCCTTTTCCAGAATTTCGCTCCAATTCTCATTCTCAAATTGAATTCCCTTTTCCACTAAATTCCCATTACCTGCTTTACTTTCAAATGAATAGAGGCCCAGAGAAATCAGGGTCAGTAATACTGACCCCGAAACCCCGGCAATTAAGCCACCTTTCGCCACCATCAACCAATTCTTATTCGACTCCATATTCACCTTCAAACCTTATCTCAATAGTTTTTGCAATATTGGATGCTGGCTTTCCTTTTTCAAAGACAACACCGTAATCGGCAAGGGTAATTTTAAAAGTGCTTTCTGCTGTAATTACACCATCAATTACAGTAATCTTACCTTGCTCCTTGATGGGGTTTGTTTTATCCTTAATGGTCATCTCCCCTTCCACTGTGGCACTATAGGTCCCGTTTTTCTCAAAATCAATGGATTCAAGATTAGTTATTTTACCTACAAATTTTGATCTAGGATACTTCTTGGTGTCCAGAAAATCCGATCCGTTGTAGTGCTTTTGCATCAAGGCTTTTTCAAATTCGAAACTTTGCATAGGTACCGAAAACACAATTTCACCCGTACGGGTATCGAGTGTGCTGCCGGATTTGTAATTATTGGCTGTAATATCCTCCAGTGGTGTAATTGAAAAAAAGGATATGTGGGTTTTTTCACTCACCAGCTTTTCTATTGGAGACACAAATCCAACGATGGAAACTACCATCATAAATATCATAGCACTCGCAATTAAATTTTTCATGATCTTACTATATTTCGTTTACTTTAAATTTTAGATACTATATCACATTTTTCCATAATGACATTTTCATACCTATTCATATCAGGATCAAACATTGCCCCTGAACGGATCACTCCTTTTACCTTGATTTCCTGACCTTCAAGTATTTTACCACCAATGGCATTAGAGGTTATGAGCAGGGTACAACTTACTCCGGCATTATCTCCAGTATCCTTGATAAGGATCACAATTTGATCATTGAAATCCCTTGATATTTTTGAGACTTTTCCACTGACCTCTAGGATCTTTGAATCTCCTTCCTCATCTAAGTACTTCTCATCCGCTACTTCGGGTCCAGTTAAATATTCGTTCACCAATTCTGTGGCAGAAACGGCAAAATCAATTTTTGCTGACTGTACATTTCTGTGGGGCATGTTGAATAGGTAGATGCCCGCCCCTAATGCAACTGATATTCCGACAGCAGCAAGTATGATGATGATTTTTAGGAAGTTTATGATTTTCATTTTTCCGATTTCAAGTTTGGATTATCAATTAATTGGTCTTATAGTCGCAATAGATTCTAAATCCTGACAGATTAATTTTCAATTCAGAGACTTTTTATTTTTTCTTTTATTTCTTTTTCAAATTGATCCAAGGTATCTTCAGTCCCGGAGACATCTTTTTTTTTATAATTCTTAATTAATCCTTCCTCAATTGCTCTTGATTGGTGCACATAAGCAGCGCATGCCTTACACATTGAAAGGTGGATTTTTAATTGTATTTCTTCAGTGAAGTTGAGGCCTATTGCCTGTTTTTTTTCAATAAAACCTGTGGCTTTTAGACAAGAAAGAAAAAGACTGTTTTTAATATTTTCCATTGATTGTCGTATTCAGAATTTACTCCACATATTTTCGAGGCATTTCTTCATCAGCAATTTTGCCCGGTGAAGAATCTGCCAATAATTGGTCGGAGTTATGCCATTTTCCTGACACACTTGTGCCGTTTTTTTTTCAAATAAAAATTTATCAGCCAAAATTTTGCTCCAGGAATCCGGCAAATCATGCATACAGTCACTGAAACCTTTTTCAAAATCCCGGTTATCAAAAAGATTCTCTACCTCCCAATTAGATTCAAAACCATTTAATTCCCAGTTTTGGTGCCGGTCAAACAAGGTTTCTGTAAGTTTAAAGGCCGACCCTTCATCGAGGGGAATAGAAATCTTTGATTTAGCTCTATAAAAATCTACTATTTTATGGTTCAATATCTGAAAAAGCCATGTTCTTGGATTGCTTTCTCCTTTAAACCTTTCTATGCCATTATAGGCTGCCAAAAAAGTCTCCTGAACAAGGTCTTTGGCATTCTCCTTATCACTGACTTTGAATTCAGCCCATCTCAACAAATCTTTTTGATATAATCCAACCCATGAAGTAAGTTCTTCCTTTAAATCATGTGTCAAGCTGTCTTTTGATTTAGTCATAGTTTATCCAGTATTCGGATAATAAAAATATCAGACTAAAAAAAAACATGTTGTCGGCAAAAGGACAAAGGGAAATATTAGTTTAACTAGAAAGTAAATTAAAATTCTGAAAAATCAATTTTGGATTTGGACTAAAACTTATTTTTCAACAAGAGAGATCACTTTTCCCAGACCAACCTCTTCAGGTTCCAACCTCTAAGCATTTGCACTCGGAATTGTTAGTTTTGGCATATTCATAGCCATCTGCCCACCACTGTTTCATCTGCTCAGGATCAAAAACTATGCAATTCCTCCTGCAAAGGCTCCTTTGCTGCCTCCACCTGATATGACCAATGCTTTCGTAGGAAACATATTTTTTTGGATTTTAATATTTTAGATAGGAAGATATTTTTATCTGGGGAAATACGGAAGAAAAACAAAATAAAGTTTCTGAATTTAAGCAATCTTTATCTAGTTCCTATTTAAACTGCTTTCATAGCATCTTTTATCTAAAAAAGGCAAACATCAATCAGGTCATCTGTCGGCCGAAAGACTATAAATCCCTTTCCTTCAAAGTAGTTTTGTGAAGCTATTTCTTAGGTGATTATCACATGATCATTTTACCATTTGGGAAATATTGACATGTCAACGGGTATTATTGCCATTTAGGAACCTTGATTTAACTCCAATCTTTGCAGCATAAACTAAATCAAAAAATCATGAGCACAGAAACATTGAATTTTAAAGTCCCTACCCTAGAGGAGGTATCAGAAAAAAACAAAGGGATATTAACAGCCATCAAAAATCAGGTTGGCTTTGTTCCAAACATTTATGCTACTTATGCCTATTCAGAAAATGCGCTGGAAAGATACACCACCTTTGCCAATGGCAAGACAACTTTCAACAACAAAGAAAAAGAGGTGATTAACTTGGTCGTTTCCCAAGTAAATGGCTGTGCATATTGCCAGGCTGCCCATACTGCTATTGGAAAGATGAACGGGTTTACAGATGAAGAGATCATATCCTTTAGAAAGGGAGAAGCTCCTTTCAATGAAAAATTTGATGCCTTGGTCAAAACTGCCAAAGCCATTACCCTACAAAAAGGGAGAATAGAAGATGAGGTATTGGGAATTTTCTTCGATGCCGGATATACCAAAGAAAACCTGGTTGACCTTATTGTCGCGATAGGCGAAAAGACCACAACAAACCTGCTTCACAACGTGACAGGAATTGAAATCGACTTTCCAAAAGCCGTGGAATTGAGTTAATCGTTTGGTTTAGCTATCTTGAAAAAGCCGTTTCCCATGGGAATGGCTTTTTATAATTTAATACAACATTATGATTCATCAATTCAAACATCCAAGTATCGCAGCTAGCTTTATCCTTTCCGATGGAAAGGACATTGATAAAGCTTTTCAATATGCCGACCGCCATCTCAAGTTTATCTGGAATAGAGACTGCTTGGATCTTGGGATTGAAGTGGACGGCATCAAACTCAATTTAAAACCCAATCAGCTGCTATGTTGTACTTATAATCAGGATATCCAAATAACAAACGCAGAACATGAACTGACGCTTCTTTTCTTCAACAGGGAATTTTATTGCATCCACACTTATGACAAGGAAGTTTCCTGCAACGGGCTACTGTTTTTCGGTTCTGACTATACCCCTGTACTACAACTCGATCAGGAAGAGATTGAAAGTTTGGGAGTATTAATTGAAGTACTTCAGAAAGAATTTAAAATCCATGACAACAATCAGGAAGAAATGCTCAGGATTTTGCTCAAAAGATTTATTATCCGGACTACCCGTGTTGCCAGAAAGCAGCTTTTGAAAGTAAGCACAAATCCTGGGGAAATAGATGTCCTGCGGCAATTCAACGCTTTGGTTGAGGAGCACTTTAAAACCAAAAAAAATGTAGGAGAATATGCCGATATGATGAATAAATCTCCAAAAACCATTGCCAATATTTTTACCAAACTGAGTAAAAAATCACCCTTGCAGGTCATTCATGAGCGAATTACCATGGAAGCCAAAAAGCTATTGCTCTATACCGATGCGCCAATCAAATCCATAGGCTATGAACTGGGTTATGAAGATTATGCCCAGTTCAGCAAGTTTTTCAAAAAAACCACCGGGATAAACCCTCAGGAATTTCGGATCAAAAACCCTGGTTTAGGAATGGACAATTAATTTATTCTCCTAACAACAGTTTTGATTGCGCTGCACAGGTGGGCATTTGACTGAACCAAAGCTGCAAAATACGCAACAGTCACCTGACAGTGGTTTTAATACAGTATGACAATTCACGCATTCATAGAAAAACTGGCAGGCATCTACAGGCATTTCTTCCTTTTTTTGAAAGCTACAATTTGGACAGGTGATGACAGAATTTAGCGAAATTTCCATGAGATTATTTTCGGTATAACTTTAAAATATCTTACTAAAACCGCTCTCTTTTATTTACCTGAATTTGAATGGTATTTAGGATTCTTCCTGATAATCTTTTTCACCTTTCTTCTGGATGTTTGACAGGAAAATTCAAGATGTGGATTGCCCGGAATACGGGAGGCTACTGCTTTGGTATCCTTGCCCGCTGGTCCTAAATAAACTTCTGCCCTATCGGCTGTATTTCTGGCAAAATACCAAAGGAATTCTTCTTCATCTCCCCCACAATGGTACAGGATACCCTCAAGCCTGCCGCTTGAAGGATCATAATTTCCTTTGAATTGTGCCAGTACTTTTTTCTTGGGATTAATCAGATTTCCGGACACGGTTACTTCAGCACCTGCCTGTAGCAAACGAAGCTCATTGCCATTGGATAAATTGAAAATTCCTGTTGCAGAAACTGGTGCTACCTGGGCTATCAGAGATTGATGCACCAAAATGAGTGAAACTACAAATACCAAAAATGGTCTAAAGGTAAAATTCATAAGAACAGGGTTTTAAATACTGGTAAAATCCCCCTACTGAAAATCTAAGAAATTCTGATTGATCAGAAGGCGATTTGGTATACGATTGACAGATATCAATGACGATTTTTTTACTTGATGAAGTATTCAAGGTACTCATTGAATTTTTTATTCCAGCAATTTTTTCAATTCTTTCTGCATTTTTGTCCTATGGCCGACAGGGGCCGGGTTTGAGGTTACCTATTTTTAAAATCATATTCATACCCAATGAAAATCAGCATCATCCTTCCAGCTCAAGTCAATACTGACTATATGGAGAAAATTCTTCCTTACCTTAAAGCAAATGTTTCTTCAGATCAATTGGAAGAAATCATCATTATCAAGGGCTTTGAAGATGGTAACCTGGTCAAACTTGCCGAAAAAGCCCATGCAAAATTATATCTATTCAAAAATAGTAACCATAAACTGAAAGCAGAAGCAGGGGCATTTGAAGCCAAAGGAGAAATATTATATTTTATAAAACCAGGCTATTTCCCACCCAAAGATTTTGCAGAAAGAATCATCCGTGCGGTAAAACTCAAAAATGAATTAGGGAGCCTTTACCATCCCAGGATTGCCAGAATATGTAAATTCTGCAATCTGGTATGGATGGACAGAATGGTAATTTTCTTTTTGCCCATGACCAATTTCTTTATCAGAAAAAATATTTTTCATCTGTCCGGAGGGCTAAAATATGAAGGAAAGACTTCTTCATTCCATGAATTTATACAAAAAAGCCAATTTAAATCTACCTTAGGACTTGTACAATAAATTGACAATAACTCATGGCGAGAATAAAAGTCATTCAGGAAAATGAAGCTCAAGGAGAGCTTCATGATATTTATGAAAGTTTGATCGAAAGCAGAGGAAAACTTGCAGAAGTACACAAAATCCAATCGCTGAATCCAAAGACAATTCTGAGCCACATGCACCTTTATATGGACATCATGTATGGCCAATCCCCACTCAAAAGAGCCCAAAGGGAAATGATTGCTGTAGTCGTTTCAGTAGCCAACCAATGTGAATACTGCACACGCCATCATGCGGAAGCACTCCAAGCCTATTGGAAAGATGATGCAAAAATTGAAAAGCTGATCACTGAAATGACCACTTTCGAAATTGAAGGGATGGATAAACTTTGGATTGTCTATGCTGAAGAATTGACTCTCAGGCCAAGTTCAAAAAAAACCGAAACGCTGATTAGTCAATTGAAAGCATCAGGCGCTGATGACCGAAGTATTTTGGATGCCACCTTGGTCATTGCTTATTTCAATTTTGTAAACCGCATCATATTAGGTCTGGGAGTAAGCTTGGAAGTAGATGGCGGTAAAGGGTATAAATACCAATAAGGAAGAATTGACATGTAAGCAGGTATTTTAGACATTTCTTGGGAGTGCTTTTTCCTCCAGTTTTGTGGTATCATTTTAAAAAAAAAGAAATTATGAAAGCACAAACAATTGATTGGAAAAAAGCGATTATCGCAGGTATTGCCGGAACCTTTTTATTTGACCTAATGGGTTGGGTTGCCATGGGACAATGGTGGGACATTCCTGCTTTATTAGGAGAAAAAACCGGATTGGGGTTGGCTTATGGTGTATTTGGCCACTTCTCTAACGGAATTCTATTGGCCATTTTATACGCCGGAATTGCATCTTCTTTATTCGGGCCCTTATGGTTGAGACCCTTTATCTTTATCACTGCCCAGACCGTCGCTTTGGTATGGTTCTTTATGTTCCCTTTGGTCGGCGCCGGAGTGGCAGGATTAAATGTTGGCCCAGACATGGCCATTGGTTCATT
>Ga0114946_10001852_pt1 | contig 14552 bp, 16 predicted proteins | sample WalLakDeSediment_FD_88676 | JGI IMG/M metagenome (GOLD analysis project Ga0114946, IMG submission 88676) | Lake sediment microbial communities from Walker lake, Nevada to study Microbial Dark Matter (Phase II) - Walker Lake 11/02/13 Deep Sediment | ecosystem: Environmental > Aquatic >... | reverse complement strand
GATCGCATCGATCTGCGTCCGGCGATGTCCGTGAGCGCGCAGGTGACGCTCGTGAAGCGTGTCGGGATAGGCGAGGGCGTGAGCTACGGGCTGACGTGGCGCTCTGCGGCGCCCACGACGATCGCCACCCTGCCTCTCGGCTATGCAGACGGGGTTCACCGGATCCTTTCCAACCGGATGGAGGTCCTCATCGGAGGTGTGCGCTGCGCTCAGGTCGGCCGGATCTGCATGGATCAGCTCATGGTCGAGATCCCCCGTACCGCGATCGTCGCGGAGGGTGACGAGGCGGTGCTCGTCGGAACCCAGGGAGAGCAGCGGATTCTCATGGATGAGGTCGCCGAGGCGGCCGGGACCATCAACTACGAGACTGCGTGCGCATTCGGGATGCGAATGCCAAGAGACTACCGCTGAGAACCGGCTCAAAGACTCTCGGATTCTCAGAAGGAACGGCCCGCGGCAGGCAGAAGGAAACCCCTGGAGGGCCGTTCGCGTCTCTTGCGAGCGCGCCCTACTCCCAAGACGGTGACACAGGGGGTGGATAGTGGACGAAAAGGTCCTTGAGGAGTTCCAGTTCCACAAAGATACGGTGGTGGCGGATGTGAACTCGCCGCTTCACCTGATCCGCGAGAAGGAGATGGAGATCTCGGGGCGGGTTCTCGCTGCCAAGAAGGAGGCAGAGGAGATCGTCGCAGCTGCGCGCCGCAAGGCGGTCGAGATCGTCAGGAAGGCCGAAGCCGAGGGCGAGGTGCTCTCCGGCAAGGAGGAAGAACGTGTGATCGCGGAGGTCGAGCGCGAGGTCGCACAGATTCTCGAGGACGAGGAGCGCGAGATCGAGGCGCTTCACCAAGGTATCGGCGAGCGCGTAAGCAGCGCTGTCGATCACGTGGTCGGTGTCGTCACGCGCGTCTAGCGTGCAAGCCGGCCCCAACGGTTGAGACCGGGGGTGTCGCAGGTGCTGGTTCCAATGGCCAAGGTCGAGATCATCGGCCCGAAGAACGACTTCTTCGAGGTAGTGAGCTTGCTGCACGAACAGGGCAAGCTGCACATCGAGGATCTGTCGAGGAAGATCAGCTCTGGTGAAGTACCTCTGCAGCGTATGGAGGTCTACGAGACGCAGCAGCAGGACCTGGAGCAGATGGAGGAGTTGCTGATACGCGTCCGCGCGATCGTCAAGGCGCTTCACCGGGATGACATCCACCTGGATCCGGCTGCGCGCCGCACCCAGTACAACGAGCTCTTCGCGAAGGACGCCGGTGAGCTCGCCTCCGAGGTTGCGGTGGTCATCGGGGAGGTAGAGGACCGGACTGCTCAACTCGCTACCTCGCGGACGAACCTCGAGGCCGAGCTCTCGCTCCTTGCCCGCTACGAGCCGATCCTTCAGAAGATCCAGCCCCTCGCTAAGCAGATCGTTACGACCGGAGCGTACGAATCGGTCGCCCTGCTAGTCGAGCGCCGCTACAAGTCAGCCCTCGAGCTGCTCAAGGAGGAACTCGACAAGATCACGCACAAGCAGTGCGAGATCGTCTCGACCGACGTGGACGAGAACACCACGGCGGTCATCGTCGTGTTCAGCAAGACCTACTCCGAGCCGGTGCACAAGTTCCTGGCGATGGAGAATGTCAACCAGATCCGTTTGCCCTCCTCCTTCGAGGACATGCCCTTCGACGCTGCCTACGAGACTCTCAAGGAGCGCAAGGGCCACCTGCCCGCGGAACTAGAGAAGGTCTCGATCGAGCTCGAGGAGATGTCGAAGGCCTGGTATCTGAGGCTCATGACCATCCGCGACGTGCTGATCGACAAGATCGAGGAGATAGCTGCTATCCCGAAGTTCGGGCGCACCGACTATGCGTTCGTCATCAACGGTTGGATCCCGGTCAAGGAAGTCGACGAGCTGCGGAACGCCATCTCCAGCAGGTGGGGCGATGACATCATCATCACGCAGACCGCAGTAAGCGAGGAGGATTTCGCCGACACGCCGGTCAAGACCAGCAACCCCGGAGCCGTCGAGCCCTTCTCGATGCTGATGGGCGTCCGGGGCGTTCCGCGCTACGGGACTATCGATCCGACTTGGCTGCTCTTCATATTCTTCCCGCTCTTCTACGGGATGATCGTCGGTGACTTCGGCTACGGTGCGGTCATGCTCGCGGTGATCGTGTGGCTGCGGATGAAGTTCAAGAACAACGAGCTCATACGCATCGCGACCTCGATCCTCGGCCCTGCCGCGACCATGGTCATAGCGTTCGGGTTGGTCTACGGCGAGGGCTTCGGCGACATGCCACTCCGTGCTGGGTGGGTCGTGATCGACCCGGTCACGCACGCTTCTTCGTGGTTCGGTGTCATACCCACGTTCCACCGGGTCGACGCGATCATGCCGTTCATGATCATCGCTCTTGCCGTCGGGCTGGTTCACGTCATGCTCGGCCTGCTCATCGGCGTCATCAATGCGGTAAGGACCAAGAGCAGGAAGCACCTTATGGAGCGCGGCGGGATCCTCACGATGCTGCTCGGCATCCTCGTCATCGTAGGTCTTGGACAGACCGCTCTTGCCGGAACGGGTGCGATGGCGGCCCAGGCAGCCGTGGCACTGATCGCGGTTGCCGGCTTCGTCTACGCGATCAGGGGCGGCGGCGTGATGGGCGTCGTCGAGACCATGGAGTCCTTTGCTCACATCGCCAGCTACATCCGCATCATGGCGGTCGGGTTGGCCGGTGCGCTCTTCGCCGACGCGATCAACCAGATCATGACGATCATGGGCAACCCGATCATCGGGATCGCTCTGGGGATCGTCCTGCACTCACTGCACATAATCATGGCCTCGTTCAGCCCGCTGATCCACGCACTGCGTCTTAACTTGCTGGAGTTCTTCGGCAAGTTTTACGAGACCGGCAATCAGCCGTATAGTCCGTTCACGAAAACCGGAGGTGAAGAGAGCGCATGAACAAGAATCGGCTCGCAAGGTGGGTGTTCGGCAGTACTTTCTTGGTGACGTTGCTCGTACCGGCCACTGCGTTCGCTGCTGAGGCAGCAGGTGTCGGCGAGTGGCAGTCCTACGTCGCCAAGGCGCTGGCTGCCGGCATGGCCATGAGCGTCTCCGCGCTCGCAGCAGGCTACGCCCAGGCGAAAATCGGTTCTGCCGGTGCAGGTACGCTCGCTGAGCGCCCCGAAGCATCGGTGTGGGTCGTCGTTCTCCAGGCCCTCCCTGAGATCATCGTTCTGCTGGGCTTCGTTGCCTCGATTCTGATCGTCAACATGCCCGTCACGCCCGCTTAGGCGTGCTGGCACTGACGGCGAACTACAGGAGAGAGGTCCAGGTCCCATGGCCCTAGAAGATATCTTCCGCGCACTGGACGAGCAGGCAGACAAGGAAGTCGAAGACATCCTCGCCACTGCTCGGGCGCAGGCTGAGGCCATCGAGGCTGACGCCGAGGAGCAGGCCGCGGGCATCTGTTCGGCGTGCGTAGAGCACACCGAGTCGGCGATGCAGCGAAAGGCGGCCAAGCAGACCAATGCTGCACGCCTCGAAGGCAAGAAGAAGGTCGCCTCCGTGAAGGAGGCGGCGGTCAGCGATGCATTCGACAAGGCTGCCGAGCGGCTGGTTTCCTTACGGACCAGTGACACGTATCCGGCGGTCTTCAAGTCGCTGGTGTCCGAGGCGATGGCCGGGGTGTCCGGAGACGTTGCGCTGCTGGTCGATCCTGCCGATGAGGCGCTTGCACGACAGACCCTCGGCGAGTTGGGGATCGATGCCGAGGTGCGTGCCGAGCTCTCCACGAGCGGAGGGTTGGCGGTGCTGACCGGCAACGGTCGCATCATGCGTCGGAACACGCTCGAGGACCGGCTCGACAAGGTCCGCCACTCCATCCGATCCGACGTTGCGGAGATCCTGTTCTCATGAGCGAGGCGATCAAGTCATCGCGCAACCGCAGCCCGTCGTCGGGCAAAGACTACGGGTACGCCAACGCTCGCATTCGCGGCATGCGCTCGCGCATGCTCAGCCGTGCGTTCCTCGACGGTCTCATTGCGGAACCGAGCGTGTCCCGTCTCGTGCAGGAACTCAATGACACGGAGTACGGGCCGGATCTTGAGGAGGCTCTCATCCACGGTGTCGACGCGACCAATGTCGATGTTGCGCTCAGGAAGAATATGGTGAGGACTTTCCAGAAGATCATGGGCTTCCTGAACTCGGAAGCCGAGTACCTCGTGATGACCCTGCTCGGCAGGTGGGACATATTCAACATGAAGACGATCCTGCGGGCCAAGCACATGCACCTGTCGATGGACGAGCTCAGGAGCGGCCTTCTGCCTGCCGGGCAGCTTAGTCCGGTCGATCTGGAAGCTCTTTCGGCGGCCGAGAATGTACGTACGGTCGTCGATATCGCTGTCACCTGGGGATTGCCGATGGCGCCTGCTCTGCGTGAAGGGCACGCGGAGTTCATGCGCACCGGGGAGCTGGCCACGCTTGAGCTTGCGCTCGACCGATACTACTCGGAGTGGGCGAAAGCGAGGCTCTCCCGTCGGGGGCCCAACATGCGCATGGCACGCACGGTCCTTGCCACACAGGTGGATGTCTCCAACCTCGTGATGGTGCTGCGGCTACAGAGCGCCGACGCAGAGACCGTCGACGTCGGGCAGTACTTCCTCGAAGGCGGTGCGACCATCACGCGTGAGCTCTACACCGAGCTTGCCCGGATGTCCGACATCGACGAGGTACTCGACAAGCTTCGCGGCACCGCGTACGGTCGGGCACTCGATGATGTGTCGATGGTCTACCTCGAGCAGAACACGATCTCGGTGTTCGAGCGCGCACTCGAGGACCTCTTCACCCGGCGCACGCTGGGTATCGCGAAGGGCGATCCGCTGGGTATCGGTGTGGCGGTCTCGTACCTGTGGGCAAAGCAGAACGAGATCACCAACCTGCGCATCATCGTCAAGGGCAAGTCCGTCGGCATGCCGTTGGAGCGAGTGAGAGAGGAGCTCATCCTTGTATAAGCTCGTCGTTCTCACCGACTCCGACACCGCCGACGGCTTCCGGCTAGCCGGCGTTGATGTCGTGGTCGCCGAGTCCGAGGAGGGCGCTCGCAAGACGCTCAACTCGCTGCTGGATTCCGAAGACAGCGGCATCATCGCCGTGAATGAGAAGATGATGGCTGCCATCGACGAGCGCACCCAGCGCAAGATCGACAACAGCTACCGCCCGATCGTCATCTCGCTTCCCATCAGGGAGCAGCTGTCGATGGGCGAGGACCACCGGGCGTATCTGGCACGCTTGATCAGGAGAGCAATCGGATTCGACATAACACTGAGGCGAGGCTGATGATTGCAGGGACTATCTCGAAAATCACCGGACCGGTAGCCGTCGCATCGGGCATGACCGGGTCCAAGATGTATGACATCGTGCGCGTCGGGCACGAGGGCTTGATGGGTGAGATCATCAGGCTCGAGGGCGACCGCTGTACGATCCAGGTCTACGAGGACACCTCCGGTCTGAAGGTCGGCGACCCTGTCGAATCGACTGAAGGTCCGCTCCTCGTCGAGTTGGGACCGGGGCTGCTCTCCTCGATCTACGACGGGGTGCAGCGTCCGTTGCCCGTCGTCGCCGAGAGCGGCGACTATATCCAGCGCGGTACCGTCGCCTCGGCGCTGGACCGCGAGAAGCTCTGGGACTTCACTCCGGTCGCCAAGGCGGGGCAGGAGGTCATTGGCGGCGACGTCATCGGCTCGACTCCCGAGGGCCAGACCATCATCCACAGGGTGCTGGTGCCGCCGAAACTCAAGGGCAAGCTGAAGAAGGTCGTGCCTCCCGGCCAGTACAACGTCGACACGACGGTGGCAGAGCTCGAGGACGGCACCGAGATCAAGATGTCGCAATGGTGGCCGGTCCGTCAGGGCCGTCCCTACACGCGCAAGCTCGACCCGACGCACCCGTTCACCACGGGAATGCGTATCCTCGATACCTTCTTCCCGATCGCGCTCGGCGGCAATGCCATCATCCCGGGCGGTTTCGGTACCGGGAAGACGGTCACACAACAGTCGCTCGCCAAATGGGCCGACGTCGACATCATCGTCTACGTGGGCTGTGGTGAGCGAGGTAACGAGATGACCGAGGTTCTGGTCGAGTTCCCCGAGCTCGAGGACCCGCGCACCGGGGCGCCGCTCATGGATCGAACCGTGCTCGTCGCCAATACCTCGAACATGCCGGTGGCGGCGCGCGAGGCGTCCATCTACGTCGGGGCCACCCTCGCGGAGTTCTACCGCGACATGGGCTACAACGTTGCGATGATGGCCGACTCGACCTCCCGCTGGGGCGAGGCGCTTCGTGAGGTCTCCGGACGACTCGAGGAGATGCCCGGCGAGGAAGGCTATCCAGCATACCTCGCCACCCGACTCGCCGCCTTCTACGAGCGCTCCGGTCGCGTCCGGCCGCTCGGCTCGGACGACGAGCGCGTCGGCTCGGTCACCATGGTGGGCGCGGTCTCACCCGCAGGCGGTGACATGTCCGAGCCGATGACCCAGAACTCGCTGCGCGTCTCGGGTGCGTTCTGGGCACTCGACACGTCGCTTGCCCAGCGCCGGCACTTCCCGGCCATCTCGTGGACGAAGTCCTACACGCTCTTCCTCGGCCAGGTGCGCACCTGGTACGAGGAGAACGTCGCCGCTGACTGGCATGAGCTGCGCGATCAGGCGATGTCTATCCTCCAGAAGGAGACGGAGCTCCAGGAGATCGTCCAGCTGGTCGGACCGGACGCCCTTCCGGAGTCCGAGAAGATCATCCTCGAGGTCGCGCGCATGCTGCGCGAGGACTTCCTGCAGCAGTTCGCGTTCCACGAGATCGACGCGTACTGTCCGCCGAAGAAGCAGTACCTGATCCTCAAGGCGATCCTCTCGTTCCACGAGGCGGCAGCCTCGGCGCTCAACAGGGGTGTGTCTCTACGGCAGATCCTCGAGGCGCCCTTCAGGGACGAGATCTCCATGATGAAGACGACCCCGCACGAACAAGCGATGGAGGCGATCCCGTTGTTCTGTAGCCGGGTTGCCGAGGAGATCGCCGGAATCGAGGTGTACTGACGTGACGCCAGAGACGATGACGCCCCCGATGGAGCCGAAGGCCCGTCCGCTGGTCTCGACCGACTACCGGACCCTGAGTTACGTGACGGGCCCGCTCATATTCGTGGAGAACGTGCACGGCGTGGCCTACGACGAGATGGTCGCCATCCGAATGCCGGACGGCGGGCACCGAAGCGGACAGGTCCTCGAGGTCAGCGGCACCACCGCCGTCATCCAGGTCTTCGAAGGCACGCAGGGCATCGACATCGACGCCACCGAGGTGCGGTTCCTCGAGGAGGTCGCCCGGATCGACGTATCGCCCGACCTTCTCGGCCGCGTGCTGAACGGGACCGGTGCGCCCATCGACGGCGGTGCTCCGATCATCCCCGAGCGACGCTTGCCGATGACCGGCGCGCCCATCAACCCGTACACGCGTGAGAAGCCGGCTGACTTCATCGAGACCGGCATCAGCGCGATCGACGGGCTCAACACGCTTGTGCGCGGACAGAAACTCCCGATCTTCTCGGGCTCAGGCCTCCCGGCAAACGAACTCGCCGCGCAGATCATCCGCCAGGCGCGGGTCAAGTCCGGTGAGGAGTTCGCCATCGTCTTCGGCGCGATGGGCATCACACACCGTGAGGCCGCGTACTTCATGAACCAGTTCGAGAGCACCGGCGCGCTGGAGCGAGTCGTCTTCTTCCTGAACCTCGCCGATGACCCGACGGTCGAGCGCCTGCTCACGCCGAAGGCGGCGCTGACGGTAGCCGAGTATCTCGGCTTCGAAAAGGACATGCAGGTCCTCGTCGTCCTCTCCGACATGACGAACTACTGCGAGGCGCTCCGCGAGGTCTCGACAGCGCGTGAAGAGGTGCCGGGACGCCGCGGCTATCCGGGCTATATGTACACGGACCTCTCGATGATCTACGAGCGCGCCGGCCGCATCAAAGGCCGCAAGGGCTCGGTCACACAGCTCCCGATCCTCACCATGCCTGACGATGACATCACGCACCCGATCCCCGACCTCACCGGGTACATCACCGAGGGTCAGATCGTGCTCTCACGTCAGCTCCACCGTCGTGCGGTCTACCCGCCCATCGACGTGCTGCCGTGCCTGTCGCGTCTGATGAACCTGGGCATCGGCGAGGGCAAGACGCGTGACGACCACCGCGAGGTCGCTAACCAGCTGTACGCCGCTTACGCCCAGGGCCGTGACCTACGCAAGCTGGTCGCGATCGTCGGTGAGGAAGCTCTGTCGGATAACGACCGCTCCTACCTGCGGTTCGCGGACGAGTTCGAGAAGCGGATCGTCGGACAGGGCGAAGAGGGCCGGACCATCGAAGAGACCCTGTCGATCAGCTGGGAGCTGATGGCGGGTCTGCCGATGGCCGAGCTCAAGCGCGTCCGAGACTTCATCCCGAAGTATCATCCCAACGCCGATCAGGCTTCAGAAGAGGCCTAAGGGGGGACGATGGAGGAAGTCCGCCCAACACGTTCAGAGCTACTCGAGCGACGCGAGCAGATCAAGCTCGCCGAGCAGGGCATGGACCTGCTGAAGCAGAAGCGTGACGCTCTGCTCATCGAGTTCATGGGCGTTATGGACGAGACTCTTCGACTCTCCGAATCTCTGCAGAAGAACGTCGCCGAGGCGCAGTACTCGCTCGCCGTCGCGAAGGCCGTTGACGGCACGGTTGCACTGCGCTCGGCCGGCATGGCAACCAAGAGCGAGATCGTCGTCGACATGACGGGCACGCGGATCATGGGCGTCTCTGTCCCGGTGGTGACCAAGGGTGAGAGCCCGATCCGTTCGTCGTTCACGCGCGGCTACTCGGTGACCGGCGTCTCCTCACGCGTCGATGAGACTGCTGACAAGTTCGAACGCATCCTCGATGTCATCATCGAGTACGCCGATATCGAGACACGCCTGAAGCGTCTCGGTGAGGAGATCCAGAAGACGAACCGGCGCGTGAACGCGCTCGAGCAGGTGACCGTGCCCGCACTCAGGGAGCAAGTCAGCTACATCCGGCAGACGCTCGATGAGCGCGCGCGCGAGGACCTCTTCCGGTTGAAGAAGGTCAAGAAGAAGATCGAGAGCAAGAAGGCCGCCGCTCAGGCTGGCCGATTAGTCCCGTGACGCAGCGTCCGTGACGAGCGCCCGCGGCGCGAGTTGCAGGGACGAAGACAAGAGAGGCCGCCTGCCCGGAATTCGGGCGGCGGCCTCCGCGTTACGGGGAACCCCCGAACCCCGTGTCACGCCCTGTCTGCAACGACCTGCTTCACGTCGTTGAGTATGTCGACCGCGTTGCGCGAGTGTTTGCGAAGCTCGCGGCCGAGGAGCAGCATCTTCCGTACGTCGTGCATCTGAAGGTGGCCGAAACGCAGCCCCTCCCATTCCTCGCGAGCGGTGTGGCCCCAAAGCTCTCCGAGGACCCACTCGAACTCTTCGATCTCGTGGTCGGTGAGAGACGGCCACTCTTTCTTGAGACTGTGCCTCACGCGCTCTATCTCTCGTTGTACCGCCTGTGCCTGACGCAGCTTGTGCGTACGCATGCCCAGTTCCTCGTCGGTCACATCAGGTCGCTTGCTGTTCATGGCCTCTCTCACCTCCTGGATACGGTATTCTCTGCGGAACGCCCCGTTCCTCTAGAATACCCCTGTAGTCGCTCTTGAAATGCGGAAGGAACCAGATGGAATTTTCCGACGTCCTCGCCCGAAGGCGCAGCGTGCGCCACTTCAACCCCCGCCTGAACGTCAGCGACGAGGACGTCCGCGCCCTCCTGCTCGCCGCCATCAGCGCGCCGAGCGCGGGCAACATCCAGCCGTGGCGCTTCACGGTGCTGCGTGCCGAATCGGCGCGTGAGAGGCTTGCCGGTGCGCTCGGTCAGCGCTGGGCGACCGCCGCGCCGGTTGTGATCGTCGTGTCCGTGGACCCGCGGCCCTGTGCCGCGCGCTACGGTGACCGCGGCGAGGCGCTCTACTCCATCCAGGACACGGCAGCCGCGGTCAACAACATCCTGCTTGCGGCGGTCGACCGCGGTCTGTCGTCATGCTGGATCGGGGCATTCGACGAGCGTGCTGTACGCGATGCCCTTGGGATCCCTGCTCCGATCACCCCCATCGCCATCCTCCCGGTCGGACACTCCGCCGAGTCTTCAGCCAAGCCCGCCCGAAGACCGCTCGATGAGGTCACGACGTGGCTGTGAGTCTATGGACACCCTGAGCGAGCTCGAGGAGCACATCGGTGACTGCCATCGGTGCCCTCTGGGTGACACACGCACGACCCTCGTGTTCGGGGTCGGACGTTCTGACGCCGACATCGTGTTCATTGGAGAGGCCCCGGGCCGCAACGAAGACCTGAAGGGCGAACCGTTCGTCGGGGCCGCGGGCGCGCTTCTCGACGAGCTGCTTGCTTCCATCGGCCTCCACCGCTCCGAGGTCTACATCGCGAACATCCTCAAGTGCCGGCCTCCGGGGAACCGCGACCCGCAGCAGGTCGAGATCGAGACGTGCACCCCGTTCCTCAGGGAGCAGGTGCGCCTCATCGACCCCACGGCGATCGTCACTCTCGGCAATTTCGCGACCCGGTTCGTGCTCAAGACCTCGGCGGGCATAACCGGCCTGCGGGGATCGTTGCATCGTGCCGGGCGTTTCACGGTGCTGCCCATCTTCCACCCGGCCGCCGCCCTCTACGACAGCACCAAGCGCGACGTGCTCTTCGCTGACTTCGCGCTGATCGGTGAGGTGCTCGCCTCGCATGATGAGGAGTCACGGGAACCCGTCCAGGGGGAGCTGTTCGGCTAGTGAGAGAGAGCGTGTATACCCTGGAGACAGGCTCGGCATGCGCAACGAGGCTGGCAGGCGCCGCCCTCGGCGAGGCGCTTCGCCCGGGCGACGTCATCGTACTCACAGGCGACCTCGGAGCCGGCAAGACCGTCATCGCGCAGGGCGTGGCCTCCGCACTCGGCATCTCGGGCCACGTGACCAGCCCGACCTTCAACATCCTCGTCGTACACAGGGGGAGCGTCGACCTCGCGCACTTCGACCTTTACCGTCTCGATCGAGTCGAACAACTCGAGGACATCGACTTCTGGGGCGTGATCGAGGGAGACGCCGTGAGCCTGATCGAATGGGGCGACCGGTTCCCCCGGGCGCTCCCCGCAGACGTGCTGACCGTCACCCTTGCAATCACAGGTGACGAGAGTCGTTGCATCTCGGTGTCCCCTTCGGGTCTCCGGAGTAGCGCGCTGGCGTCCGAATGGTTGGCGGCGTGCGCCGGTCTCGATGGCGTGGCCGTCGCAGACGAAGGCGGGGAGGTGTGATGAGCCGCCTTGTGCTGGCGTTCGACACGGCTACCGACCGGTGCGCGCTTGGACTCGGCCGCTGGACCGAGGAGGGTGTCGAGACGCGCGTCACCGCGGACTTCGAGGCTCCCCGTGCGGCTCTCGGCCGCCTGCTCCCCGCAGTTCGCGACCTGCTCGTCGCAGAGGGCCTTGCCCCCGGGGACCTCTGCGAGGTGGTTGTGGGTCGGGGACCGGGCTCGTTCACGGGGGTCCGCATCGGGGTGGCGACCGCCAAGGGGCTCGCGCATGGTCTCGGGACACCACTCTTCGGCACCGGGACGCTGGACGCGATCGCGTGGGCATGCGCCGGACGATTCTCCGGCGTGCTGGGGGTTGTTGGTGACGCGATGCGGGGCGAGGTCTATCCCGCGCTCTTCACGCTTGCTGACGGCAAGGCGCGCCGCCTGACGGAGGATCGGGTGGCCCATCCGTTGGATGTGGTCGCCGAGTGGTCAGGCCGCGGAGAGCCCTTGCTTCTCGCCGGAGGTGGCCTCCGCAAGCATGCTGAGGTCTTCGACGTGCTTCAGGAAGCAGGTGCCGAGGTGCTTCCGGAGGATCTGTGGCTTCCGGGTGGTGCAGGACTCCTCGCCTCCTATGGCGCGGCTCGCGCCGCCGGCGAGGCCGGCGACGGACAGCCGCAGACGCTGCTGCCGCTGTACACGAGACTCTCGGACGCCGAGGAGAGCGAGCGGCTACGTGCGGATAGGGGTGGTGACCAGTCATGACGGTCCGGCTGCGTCACTTCGCATCCTTCGATCTCCAGCCCGCTCTCGAGATCGAGCAGGCCTCGTTCCCGGAGCCATGGTCCCCCGGGATGTTTCTCGGGGAGTTGAGCCGTGCCGACCGCATCTGGCTGGTGGCGGAGGGGGCCGCCGGGCGGGTCATCGGGTACGGAGGCGTGATGATCGTTGGCGACGAGGCGCACCTGATGAACCTCGCCGTCGCCGCGCCTGAGCGCCGCAGCGGAGTGGGCAGGGCCCTCTACGACGAACTGGCGGCACGCGCCGCGCTCGCCGGGGCACGGCGGATCACCCTCGAAGTCCGGTACGACAACGAGGCCGCGCTTGGCTTCTACCGTGCCGAGGGTCTTGCGGTCGAGGCGGTCCGCCCCGGCTACTACCGCGGTGGCCAGGACGCACTCATCATGTGGGGTGAACTGCCCGATGTGCAGCGTCGTGTGCCGCCGGCAGGCAGCGAGGTCGTGCTCGCTATCGAGACTTCGTGCGACGAGACGGCTGCCGCGGTCATGCGCGGTGGCACCGAGGTGCTCTCGAGCGTGGTCGCCAGCCAGGTGGACTTCCACTCACGCTTCGGCGGAGTAGTGCCCGAGATCGCGTCGCGCAAGCACATCGAGGCGATCGTGGGAGTGGTCACCGAGGCTCTCGATCGCGCCGGGCTCACACTCGGGCACGTTGACGCGATCGCGGTGACGCACGGGCCCGGACTCATCGGCGCACTCGTCGTCGGACTCGCGTATGCCAAAGGGCTTGCGTTTGCCACGGGCTTGCCGCTCGTGGGGGTGAACCACCTCGAGGGCCACATCTTCGCAAACATGCTGGTCGATCCGGACATAGAGCCGCCGCTTGTCGCGCTTGTGGTGTCGGGTGGCCACACGTCACTCATCCACGTCCCTGAGTGGGGAGTCTACCTGACGCTCGGCGAGACTCTGGACGACGCTGCCGGCGAGGCGTTCGACAAGGTCGCCAAGGTGCTCGGCCTCGGCTACCCGGGAGGCCCGATACTCTCACGGCTTGCTGCGGAGGGTGACCCGGAGGCCATTGCCTTTCCCCGCGCCATGATGCGCTCCGGTGACTACCGTTTCTCCCTCTCGGGGCTGAAGACGGCCGTCATCAACCACATCCGCCACGAGCGGGAGGCCGGTCGCGAGATACACCACCCGGACCTTGCAGCCTCCTTCCAGGCCGCGATCGTGGACGTCCAGGTCGCCAAGACCGTGCGTGCTGCCGAGGAATACGGGGTGAAGACGGTGTGCCTGGCGGGGGGAGTAGCGGCCAATCCGTCGCTTCGCGAGTCGCTGCGCTCGGCGCTCGCGGAGAGGGAGATCACTCTCACCGTCCCGGAGATCGGACTGTGCACCGATAATGCCGCGATGATAGCGGTGGCCGGGACGTGGCGCCTCCGTCGGGGGGACCTCCTCGGTCTCGACGCCGAGGCGGTCGCTGACCTGCGGCTCGACTGAGTTCCCGGCGACACACAGCCGAGGCTCTCGCGTACGATGTGAGTCGAGCACGCTCAACCCCATCCGAAAAATACCTGATGAACGCTGTTGATTGCCCCGGACTCTCACTGTAGAATCCGAACGGGCTGGCACTCGGACAATGTGAGTGCTAGCAGGCGCATGGTCCGGCTGCGAACGGGTACATACTCAATCGCGGTGCCGAGCGGAGGAGCTCGCCAGGCGGACCGCGCATCATCGGTCATCAGTAAGGTCGGAAAACGTTACAGGAGGGCAGCAGATGAATCTCAAGCCGTTGGGCGATCGTGTGATCGTCAAGCCGGCGGAGGCCGAGGAGCAGACCAAGAGCGGTCTGTTCATCCCGGACACCGCCAAGGAGAAGCCGCAGCGCGGCGAGGTCATGGCCGTGGGAGATGGCAAGCTCAAGGACGACGGCACCCGGGTCGCGATCGACGTGAAGGTCGGCGACACCGTGATCTACAGCAAGTACGGCGGATCCGAGGTCAAGATCGATGGTGTCGAGTACAAGATCCTCGACGCCGAGCGTGACATCATCGCCGTCGTCGTTTAGGCGACCCGTGTACCCGGTCAATCCCGTAAGGAGGAGATAGCTTAGATGTCTAAGGAGATCCGTTTTGACGAGGAGGCCCGCCGCGGTCTCGAGGCCGGCGTGAACAAGCTGGCCGACGCGGTGAGGGTCACCCTGGGCCCCAAGGGCCGCTACGTCGTTCTCGAGAAGAAGTTCGGCGCACCCACCATCACCAACGACGGTGTGACCATCGCCAAGGAGATCGAGCTGGAAGACGCCCTGGAGAACATGGGGGCCCAGCTGGTCAAGGAGGTCGCGACCAAGACCAACGACGTGGCCGGTGACGGTACCACCACCGCTACGCTGCTCGCCCAGGTCATCGTGCGCGAGGGTCTGCGCAACGTGGCCGCCGGTGCCAATCCGCTTGCCATCAAGCGCGGCATCG
>Ga0114946_10001851_pt1 | contig 14560 bp, 7 predicted proteins | sample WalLakDeSediment_FD_88676 | JGI IMG/M metagenome (GOLD analysis project Ga0114946, IMG submission 88676) | Lake sediment microbial communities from Walker lake, Nevada to study Microbial Dark Matter (Phase II) - Walker Lake 11/02/13 Deep Sediment | ecosystem: Environmental > Aquatic > Freshwater... | reverse complement strand
TGCACACCAGAAGCCTCGTGATGGCAACAGTGCCGGAGAGGAAGGGACGGAGGGACTGAGAGAGGGAAAGAGGGAGGGACGGAGGGACGGAGGGACGGAGAGAGGGAGAGACGGAGAGACGGAGAGAGGGAGAGACGGAGAGACGGAGAGAGGGAGGGACACGTCATTGTGTCATTTCGACCGAAGGGAGAAATCCCAAACAGGGTCTTGCGTCGTCGTCTCCCAAACAGGGTCTTGCGTCGTCGTCTCGAGGGCGCAGGCGTTTTGAGAGGGCCCTCAAGACATTGCCTGGGATCTCTCACCCCCGGCTTCGCTGCGCTACGCCGGCGGTTCGAGATGACACGCTCTTTGGTCACTTAAACTTTGCGACCCTTTGCGCATAACATTGCGGCCTCAGCGGTTTAAACTTATGGCGCAGGACTTATGCGGTTAAAAAACTTTTAGACTCAATTATGCCGACAGGACCCGGTCCGCCGTGAATTCATTAATAATTAACAATTAGCAACTAATCATCTCCTTTCTTCCTATGAAATTTCTCATCGTATTGAAAAATACCGTGATCGGGATTATGATCTTTATACTGCTGGTGATAATAGCAGTCAGCATTCATAGCCTGCATGTCTCCAGAAGGGCCATGCCAAACTACAACCGGCCTTTTGTTCTGGAGGGGCTGCGCGACCGCGTGGAGGTGTATCGCGACGAATATGCCATTCCGCATATCATTGCCCAAAACGAACACGACCTGTATGTGGCCACCGGCTTTGTGATGGCGCAGGACCGTCTCTGGCAGATGGACCTGCTGCGCAGGGTCACCATGGGACGGCTTTCGGAGATATTGGGCAAAAGAATGGTCGGTGCGGATCAGCTGCTGAAGGCATTGCGGATAACGGAAAAATCTGAACAGATCCTTGCCCGTTCCGACCAGGTGGTCATCGATGCGCTCGAGGCTTTCAGCCTGGGGGTGAATCTGTTCATGGAGCAACACCGGAAAAAGCTTCCAACAGAGTTCGGCATCCTGCGATACCGGCCGGAGCCGTGGGAGCCAGTCCATTCCGTTAACCTGATCGGTTATATGGCATGGGACCTCAGCGGCTCATGGAACACGGAAATATTGCTGCACAAGCTGCGTCCCCTGCTCGACGAGGAAAAGTTCCGCCAGCTGCTGCCAAACCCCATGGTGCACTCAACTTTCGTGCATCCGGACTACAGCATGGATGTGCCGGTCGACATGACCGTTCATACGGTGTCTTCTGAAGCGCTGCCCTTAGTCCTTCCCGGGGAGACGGAAAATATGTTCACCTTGCTCGATCATGCCGGCACCTTGCGTGGGCTCGGCCTGGAGGTCTTTAGCGGCAGCAACTCCTGGGTGGTATCGGGCGAACACACCATCACCGGCAAGCCCCTCTTTGCCAATGACATGCACCTGGGCTTCGGGTCGCCTGGCATCTGGTTGCAGATACACCAGGTCGTTGAAGGTGGCCTTAAGGTGGCCGGCGTTGCCCTGCCGGGGCAACCCTTTGTCATCGTCGGCCACAATGAAAACATCGCATGGGGCATGACCAACCTCCAGGTCGATGAGATGGATTTCTACCTGGAAACCACCGACCCCATGCACCCCGACCATTACCTGTTCAACGGTGAATGGACGCCGATGAAGGTGGTGCACGAACAAATAGCCGTGTCCTGGGGAAGAACCGAGGAGAGGATCAACCGCTTCACCCACCGCGGCCCAGTGATCTCCGGGTTTAAATCCATCAACGACCAGGTCATCTCCATGCGCTGGACCGGCAATGAAACCAGCAATGAGCTCCAAAGCATCTTTCTGCTGAACCGGGCAGCCAACTGGGACGACTTCAGGGTGGCCGTCTCGGGCTTTGGCGCGGTGAGCCAGAACGTCACCTATGCCGACGTGAACGGAAATATTGGCCAGCAAACCGCCGGCGGCGTGCCGCTCAGAAGGCAGGGCAGCGGGATGTTCATCTACCCCGGCGAAACGGACGAATACGACTGGTCAGGGATACTGCCATTCCATGTGCTGCCCTACGAATACAACCCCGACCGGGGAATGGTGTCAGCAGCCAACAACAGCACCGTCGACGAAAACTATCCCTATCTGATCGGACATTGGTTCGACGTGCCAAACCGCATCGACCGCATCAGGGAATTGCTGGAAGAAAAGGACATATACAGGGCGCCCGACTTCCGCCGGATAATGATCGACACCTATTCTCCGATGGCCGAAAGGACAGTGCCCAAGCTGTTGGCCATCCTTATGGCAGCCGATAACCACTCTGCCAATGAGCAACAGGCCATCCGGGAACTCGCCGCATGGGATTACCATATGTCGGTAGAAAGCATTGCCGCATCCGTCTTTGAACAGTTTTTCCTGGCATTTGTGAAGAATGTCATGACCGACGAGACCGGAGAGGACCTGTTCCGGCAACTAAATCATACCCTGATAAGAAACCTGTTCGAAAATGTATGGCAAAACCCCACCTCAGGCTGGGTGAACAATGTCAACACCCCCCATACAGAAACCTTCGGGGAGGTCGTTCTGCAAGGTTTCCGCGAAGCCATTGGCCTGCTGGAGACCGGATGGGGCGGTGACCCAAATAAATGGCGGTGGGGAAAACTGCATCAGCTGAAGATCGTCCATCCTTTGGGTACCGCAAAGCTACTTGACCTGATGTTCGACCTCAACTTTGGCCCGTTCCCCCTTGGCGGAAGCTTTCATACCGTGTCCAACGCCTCTTATTCATTTCATAAGCCTTTCAACGTGATACACGGCGCATCGCAACGCCATGTGTTTAACCTGGCCGAGTGGGCCGATTCGTATGTGATCACTCCGACCGGCACCTGCGGTATACCTGCCAATGATCATTACCTTGATCAGACGGAAACCTTCGTGAAGGGGAGGTTCTACCGGAAACACTGGTACAGGGAAGACATCATCGAAAACGCCCTTTATATCACGGTGCTTGACCCCCATGCACCGGAAAACCCGGACACAGACTAACGGGTACCTGACACCGTCTGCGGCATTTTCTATGCATGACGAACTTTCTCCACCCTGACTGCCGATAGCTTGAAGGGAGCGATCTTGGAGTAGGGATCGAGCTCATCGCGGGTGAGCCTGTTCACCGATGCCTCGCTGTAATGGAACGGCATGAACAGCTCACCCGGCAGCACATGGTCGCTGGTAACGAGTTTTGTCTCCAGCTCGCCGCGACGGGAGCTCACCCTCACCCTGTCTCCTTCTTCAAAGCCGCCTTTTTTCACATCGTCGGGATGCATCAGCAGGTACGACTCATTCGCATAGTCGGTGAGGGCCTTGTTGCGCCGCGACATGGTGGAGGAATGGTACTGATACAGAATGCGGCCGGTGTTCAGCAGGTAAGGATATTGATAATCCGTCTTTTCTGACTGTTCGGCATAATCGACGGGATGCAGCTTGCCAAGCCCGTTGGGGGTGTTAAACCTTTCCTTGAACAGGGTGGCGGTCCCGGGGTGGCCCGTGGTGGGGCAGGGCCACTGTATGGTCTTCTCTTCCAGGCGCTCATAGCTGATGCCGGCAAAAATAGGCGCCGCCCTGGCAATCTCATCCCATATATCACTTTCGTCCCTGTAAGTGCCAAGCGGCTTGCCCATGCGTTCTGCGATCGCACAGATGATGCGCCAGTCAAGCCGGGCCTGACCGGGCAGGTCTACAGCCTTGCGGACACGCAACACACGGCGGTCGCTGTTGACAAAGGTGCCGTCCTTCTCGGCGAAGGCCGAGGCCGGCAGGATCACATCGGCATAGGGGGTGGTTTCGGTATGGAAAATATCCTGTACCACCAGAAACTCCAGCCTTTTGATCGCCTCCTCGGTGTGGTTGAGGTTGGGATCGGTCACCATGGGGTTTTCGCCCATGATATACATGGCTTTGATCTTCCCGTCATAGGCGGCCTGCATGATCTCGACGGTCGAGAGTCCCTTCTCTGCGTCGAGCTCATCGAAGGGCACCCCCCATATCTCCGCCACCCGGCGGCGGTTGTCGTCGTTGTCGACGGGGATGTATCCGGGATAGATGGTGGGTGCAGCGCCCACGTCGGACGCACCCTGCACGTTGTTTTGCCCGCGTGGCGGGTTCAGCCCGGCACCATCGCGACCTATCTGCCCGGTGATCAGCATCATGTTGATCAGGCAAAAGACATTGTGCGTACCCGTGACCTGCTGGCTGAAGCCCATACCGGTGCCGATCAGCGGACGCTCCGCACGGGCGTAGATCCTTGCTGCCTCTTCCATCAAATCAGATGGAACACCGGTGATTTCCTCCACATAAGAAGGGGTATATTTTTCTGTCAGCTCCTTCAATGCCTGAAATGCCGCCATGCCGCCATCAACCCGCTGTTCAATGAACGCCCGGTCGATGAGGTCTTCACCGATGATCACCCTGATCATGCCGTTCAGCAAAGCCACATCGGTGCCCAGCCGGGGCTGCAGCCAGATGTGGGCATACCCGACCAGCGGCGTCCACTTCGGGTCAATGATGATCACCTTCGCACCCCTGCGCTGCACGGCATACTTGACAAAAGTGGCCGTCACCGGATGGGTCTCGATCATGTTGTTGCCCGTGATCAGCATGCAGTCGCTGCTTTCATAGTCCTCAATGGAGTTGCTGCCCGCACCGTCGCCCAGCGCACGCAACATGGCCGTTACAGTAGACGCGTGACACAGGCGGGTACAATAATCTATGTTGTTGTTACCGAAAACTGTACGGATAAACTTCATGAACAGGTAGTTGTCCTCATTGGTGCACTTCGCCGAGGTGTACCCCGCCAGGGATTTGCGACCATGCTTCTCACGTATCTCTGTGAACCTGTTGGCAATAAGATCCAGCGCCTCGTCCCAGCTTGCCTCTGCAAACCGGCCATTCTTTTTAATCAGCGGGGTCTTCAATCGGTCGGGGTGGCCGATATAGTCATAGCCGAAACGGCCCTTCACGCACAAACGGCCATAGTTCGGGCTCACCTCCTCCACGCCGTTGCTGCGGACAATCTTTCCGTCCTTCACCCAAAGCTCCAGCTGGCAACCAACCCCACAGTAAGGGCAGGTGGTCTGCACCCTCTCCAGCCCGTTCATCACGGTGACTTCATCACGGTGAGGCGTCTCCACGATGGCGCCGGTAGGACAAAGCTGTATGCACTCGCCGCAGCCGTCGCACTCGCTCTCTCCCCACACACCAGAACCCCCAATGATGTATGAAGTAATGCCCCGGTTGGTGAACGACAGCACCTGTTTGCCCTGCACCTCGTCACAGGCCTTGATGCAGCGGAAGCACTTGATGCACTTGGCCGCGTCATAACTGAGCACCGGCGAGGTATCGTCCTTCGGATAACCCAGCTCCCGCCAAATCGACGGAAACCGCCGGTTTTCTTTCTTGTCGAGACCATACCGGTGTATCAACTCCCTGAACTCGTCGTGGTAAGAGCCGTCGTAGCCCTCATCATGCTCGGCCAAAAGGTAGTCGAGCAGGTAACGGCGGGCCTCCTCCAGTTCGGAATCAAAAGCAGTCACCTCCATGCCCTCCTCCACCTTCACCGCGCAAGAGGCCACCATGCCGCGCATGCCTTTGATCTTTACCACACATAAACGGCAGGCACCCGTTGGGGTGAGTTTTTTATGGTAACATAAATGTGGGATGGGAATGTTGTTGTCTTTCGCCACCTGCAGCAAATTGGTGCCGGCAGGAACCGAAATTTTCTGGTTATCGATGGTGATGTTAATCATGTTTTTTTTATCTGAAAGCTTGGTGAATTAAAATCCATAACATAATATGATAGATCTCTTTGAAGGTCAAAGGTCGAACATCAAAAGTCATAAACAACATCTCAGCGTTGCTTTGCGCATCACTCTGCGCAACTCTGCGGTTAAATCAAACCCTTCACAACTCATCTGAGAAATACCTCACCGCCGATTTCAGGGGCAATATGGGTGATTGTCCCAGGGGGCAGAGTGATGTTGCTGCCATGACCTCCGCGTCGCGAACCATCTGTTGCAATAGTTCATCTTTATTTTTTGATCCATTCCGGAGTTTTTTAAGGTTTTCAACCAGCATGGTGGTTCCCACGCGGCAGGGCACGCATTTCCCGCAAGACTCATGCTTAAAGAACCGCAGGCAGTTGCAGAGTATATCGTATATGGAGTCATCGTCAGTCATGACGATCACCGCGCCACTTCCCAGGGTGGCGTCCTTCTCGCGGAGATTGTCGTAGGTCATCTTCTCATCCAGCATGCTGCTGTCGACAAAGGTGCCGGCGGCCCCGCCAAGCAATGCCGCCTTGAAGGGCCTGCCCCCCTTCATCCCTCCCGCCAGGTCGTCGATGAGCTGGCGCAGGGTAATGCCCAGCTCCGCTTCGTAATGGCCGGGCCTGACCACCTGACCGCTCAGGGTGAATATCTTGGTGCCGGGCGAACGCTCCGTGCCAAAGCTGCGGTACCAGTCCTTCCCATGCACCATGATCAACGGCACATTGGCAAGGGTCTCCACATTGTTCACCAGGGTGGGCATGCCAAAAACACCGGCCTCGGCAGGGAAGGGAGGCTTGATGCGCGGATAGCCACGCTTGCCCTCCAGCGACTCCAGCATGGTCAGCTCTTCACCACACAGATAGGAACCCGCCCCCAGCATCACCTCCACCTCCAGGTCAAAATCCGAGCCCAGTATGCCCTTCCCCAAAAAACCCCTCTGATAGGCCGCATCAATGGCCTTGCGCGCCCTGTCAACCGACTTGTAATACTCTCCCCTGATATAGATATAGGCCCTGGAAGCCTTGATGGAATAGGCGGCTATAATGGTGCCCTCAAGGTAAAGATGTGGGTCCTGCTCCATGATCACCCGGTCCTTGAAGGTGCCCGGCTCGCCCTCATCGGCGTTCACCACCACATACCGCTGCGGACAATCCTGACAGCTCTGGCTGGTAAACTTTTTCTTCATGCCCGTCGAAAAACCAGCCCCGCCACGCCCGCGCAAACCGGCCCCTAGCATCTCTTCAATGACGCTGTAAGGCTCCATGGCCAACGCCTTTCTCAAACCTTCATAACCACCGGCAGCAATATAGTCGTCAATACTCTCAGGATCAATCCTGCCAGTGTTCTTCAATACAATGCGTGTTTCCTTGACCATTTTAAACAGGTTTTATCTTCGTTTCGACAAACCGGGTACAGTCGTTACAATTCATTCCAAAAGGTTTTTAACCGCAAAGGCCCCGCAAAGTCATGCGCCATAAGTTTAAACCGCTGAGGGCGCAAAGTGATGCGTAAAGGTCCGCAAAGTTAAAGTGACCAAAGAGCGTGTCATCTCGAATGGGGAGCCCGGGGGCCGGCCCACAATGCGTAATGACACAATGACGTGTCCCTCCGTCTCTCAGTCTCTCAGTCCCTCCCTCTCTCCCTCTCAGCGCTAAATTCTCAGCGCTCAGCGCTTTCTCTCCCTCAGCCCCTGCAACACCTCCCTGACGCGCTGCGCGTCGAGGTTGTTATAGACCTCCCGGTTGATCATCATCGACGGGGCATCCTGGCACTGCCCCAGGCATTCAGACAACTCCAGCGAAAACAACCCGCAAGGGGTTGTCTCGCCCACCCGGATACCCAGCACATCTTCAATATGCCGGATCACCCCGTTGGATTTCATCAGTTCGCATACCGCCGACACACAAACCCTGACGATAAATCTCCCCCGGGGCTGCAAGCAGAACATCGAATAATACTTCGCAACCCCATACACCGCACTCCGGGTAAGATTCAGGTAGCTGGCCACACTATCCAGGGCCGCCTCCGTGAGATACTGCTGCGGATGATGGTCCTGCAGGTCGTGAAGGATCATCAACAGGTTCTCCTTCAAGGGCTTGTGCTTTTTCAAAATCGACTCGTCCGTCATATGTATATGTTCGATTAAGTGTTGGCAGGCTGGCTGTTACAAGGGATAAACAGCCGTGACCTCCACAAAAACCGGGCTTAAAGTACAAAATTTTTTTTATAAAACCCTGAGATGGTGCAAGAATTGCTGCCAATTGGCCCAGTTTATAATCAGACTGTTTTTATGGTATCCGTGTCGAGGTACAGTATCAGCTTTTTGATATTCCGGTAACCCATTCTGCTCAGCAGATCTGCATAGCGTTCCATCTGTTGCTGATGCTTTGCATACTGTTTGCCGGTTTTATAATCCATGACCACCGTTTCATCCTCTCCAATGACAATTCTGTCGGGCCGGTAATAATCCCCGTTGCTGTCGTAGATGCCGGCTTCTTTTTTTACTTTCAGCCCTGTGGCAAAGTAGGTTGAGACTTCCTCGCGGCCGATCAGCCGACTGATTTTTTCCTCCCACTCTGTCATGTCTGCCCTGTCCATTTCTCCCGTCTCGACCAGCTGTCTGAGCACCCTGCTTACATCTGCGGGTGTGGTAATGTTTTCCATTACACGGTGCAGCAGGTTGCCGCGTTCAAGGAATTCTTCCCCGCCGGCTATCATGCTGCGTTCGGCCTGGTGGGACCTCATGCGCAGCACCCGGCTCCAGGGCTGGGAGACAATCGTTTCGAAAGTGACCGGGGGCATGGCGGCATGGCCGGGCTGGCCGTCTGCGGCGATGTCCTTCTTTGCCGGGGGCCGGCCGGAGGCGCTGGCATGTGAGCCTTCAGCCATCCCAAAAGAATAAACCAAACGCTCCTCATCCCACAGGCCCTCCTGCTGAAGGAAAGACTGCAGCAGCTGACCTGTCGACAGCCGATTGGTTTTTTTTGTCTTTTTTGAGAAGATAAACAGCTTGTCGATGGGACGGGTAAACGCCACGTACACCATGTTCAGGGTGTCGAGGTGGCTTTTGCCCTGTTCTGTGAGCAGCTCCGCCTCATAGGGGGTGCCGCCCAGATCTCCGCTGCTCATGCCAACCCAGGTGGTCGGTAATTCAGGGATATCGCCGAGCTGCACATCGACCCATTTCCCCTTTTTCGTCGTTCTGAAAAAGCTGTGATCTGCAAAAGGCACCATCACCACCGGGAACTGCAAGCCTTTCGACTTGTGAATGGTCATGATCCTGACGGCATCAACACCATCGGGGAGTACCAGCGAACAGGTCTGGCCCTTTTCTTCCCACCACGCCAGAAAATCAACCACCGAAGCGGTGTTTCTCTCCGTGTAATCGTATACGGCATCGGAGAAGAAGGCCACGAAGGGATTAGGTGTGCCCTGTCCCGCAAAAAATATCCTGATAATATGTTCGCAAATGTCATACAGGTTCAGGTGAAAGAAGTCGTGGAAAGAGGCGGGTATATGGTTTTGCCGGAAGAGTTCATCCAGTGGCTGGATCATTGGGAGCCGGCCGTCACCTGCATCGTTGTGTTTTCTGATGCCCTGCAGGCATTCGTGCAGCGAATGTGGTGTTGTTATGCGGTTGTACCTGATCAGGTATCCGAGTATTTCTGTGGCGGCGACCTGGTCGTACTGGTTGGCCAGCAGCCTGATAAATGCGAGGATGAATATCACTTCGTCAGACTGGCTGAGCAGCAGCGACTCGGATGAGATGACCGGCATCCCTTTCTGAAGCAGGTGTCTGGCCACCATGCTGGCTTTGGCGTTGGAATGGCAGAGTATGGTGATGTCCTGAAAGGGGTGTCCGTCGTTCATGGCCCTTTCGATGGCTACTGTCACCGCGTCAAGGGTGAGGGTGTCATAATCGGTGGTGGCAGCCTCCCCGGCGGGATCCCCTCCGGCGTCCGGCGAGCCGCCCTGCTGCGCTGCAGGGTCGAGGAACCTGACCTCGACGGTTCCACCGGCTTTGGTCTTCAGGGCCTGCTGCCCGGCATCTTCATATATAGTCTGAAGGTTTTCAGGCAAAAAGCCCGCAGCAAATGCAAACAAGCGGTTGTTAAATGTCACAATCTCCTCCCTGGAGCGGTAGTTGGTGCCCAGGTGCTTTGGCAGGTAATTGGAGCGCAGGCTCTGCTCCCATTCCGGCCTGGCCACCGAGCGAATGGCATCGGTCAGCGCCGGCAGGCAGGCAAACTGCTCCACATCGCCATTGCGAAAACGGTAAATAGCCTGTTTGCCGTCACCAACAACCAGACTCAGGTGGCCACCAGCCAGCGAATTGTCGACCAACGGCAACAGGTTCTGCCACTGCAGACCGGAAGTGTCCTGAAACTCATCGATCATATAGTGCTGATAGCGCTCACCAAGCCGCTCATAAATAAAAGGCACCGGCTGCTCAGCCACAATGGCCGCAACCATCTTGTTGAAATCGGATATATGCAGCAGCACATTATCTGACTTCACCTCCTGCAGCACCCTGTCAAGCTCATTTAATACCGCAACCTGAAAAAAATACTTTCCCAGGGCAAGACAGGTTTTGTAGTCTGATATCCCCGACAGATCGGGCCCTGCTATCAAATAAAACAAATCACGGAGGTCTCCCTTAATGGATTCGATGGCCCGCTTCTCGCTGCCGCCTGTCGCAGACGACGTCCACTTGTCCTCCTCCAGGGTTTTCATCACATAGCTGTTCGGCGTGATGTACTGCCTTACCGGTCCGGCCGCCAGCTTGCTGAAGTAACCGTATATCCCGCTCCCCTTCCGTGAAAAATGCTCCGCCCCCAAGCCATGGCGATGGATCATTTCCAGCGCCTCCCCGGCCCTGCCGGCTACCTCCTGCTCGAAGCCGCGAATCTTTTCCCGGATCTTTTGTGAGATGCGGAAAAAGTCTTCCAGCGAAAGCCCTTTGAGCCTCTTTACCGGCTCACCGGCATCTTCCTCCATCAGGGTGGCACCAAGACTGCTGATGAGCTTCTCGATGCGCAGGTCTTTGCCGTCGTCGGCCTGGCTGATGATAAAAGCAACCAACAGCCTGGTCAGATGCCTGTCCCTGCCGGCCCGGCTAATCAGAATGTCTGTGGCCTGATCCAGCAGGACCTCAGCGTCAAGCTCCACATCAAAGTGAAAAGGCAGGAACAGGTCGAAGGAAAAGGTGCGGATCACCCGGTGAACAAATGAATCAATGGTGCTTACAGAAAAATCAGCATAGTTGTGCAAAATATTTTTCAATACCAGCCCCGCATTGGCAACAAGGTGCTCAGGGGCGGGCGACACCCCGTATTCGGCTTCCAGCTCATTCAATATCTGATTGGCCAGGGAGTGCCCACGGATCTGCCCGGCGTCCTTGCCCTGCAACCCGCCAATGTTGCCCAGCTCGCCGATGATCCGCTCCTTCATCTCCGCCGCCGCAGCATTGGTAAAAGTAATGGCCAGTATATTTCTTGTTTTCGTGGGATGGCGAAGCACGATCTTCAGGTATTCCTTCACCAGGGTGTAGGTCTTGCCGCTGCCCGCAGAGGACTTGTATATGTGAAAGTTATTTTGCAATTGCGTAAGGGGTTAAGGGGTTCCGCCTGCTTCACCAAGAAGGTCTTCGTAGATCCGCACGACATCGGCAATGCGCTCGGCCTCCGGTATCTTCTCTATGGTTTGCAGGGCCAGATCCTGTTGACCGGTCTCATGATAGGCCACGCTGAGCATGGTCAGCGCCCGCGTATGCCCGGGGAAAATGCCCAACAGCACCTCGAGGCAGTCAATGGCTTCCGGATAGTTGCTGTTCGACAAATAGATGTACCCCAGTGCCGTCAGTACGTTCTCCCTGTAAGGGTTATGCATCCTGGCAATTTCACAGGTGCGCAGGGCCTCAGAAATATTATTGGCCCGCATATTGGCCAGGCATTCGTAAAGGATAACGGGCAGGCCGTATGGATCGAGGGTTTTCCATGGTGTCTGGCCTCTTTGGGAGGCGGCCATCATCTCCCTCCAGCTATCCATATTGGAATACCCCCTGATCAGGACCACCTGCTTTTCCTGCTGCAACGCCTCGTATGAATATTTTACTCCGATGGCGGCAAGCACCAAAAGAAACAGCAGTGACCATCTTTTAACGACCAGCACAGGTTTCTTCGCGGGCTGATGCATATGAAACAACACCAGCAAGGCAGCTGCATACAGCATGATGATCACCTGCTGGTTTGTCCGCTCGAGGGGGAAGTCGAAAAAGGCGAAAACCAGGTAGGCAACCACCCCGGTGAGCAGCATTAACGCCATAAATTTTTTGTCTTTGCCTGCCTCGCTGCGCACTACACGAAAGGCATAAAAGATGATAACGGCAAAAAATGCCATATACACCAGCAAGCCAAGGATCCCTTTCTCGGAGGCGACCCACAGGAAATCGTTGTGCGGTCGCATCCAGTTGGTTTCCAGGTCTCCGAAGTCAAAGTCGCCATAATAACGCGGAACAACCACATTGAAGTTGCCTGCCCCGGCGCCCGTCAGAGGACGATCGGCGATCATCGTGGCGGTGACCTGCCACATCAGCAGTCGGGGGTTTTCCGTATCGGTAAAGATGGAGTTGATCTGCTTCACATAGGTGTTGTCATCAGGAGCAAGGATGTAAAAAGTAACAAGACCTGTCGCACCAGCAATAACTGCGCCCAGCAAGATATTCTTCAGGCGGGGGTTGATCTCAAAATGCCTGTAAAAAACCAACAAGACAATAAAACCGGTCATGACCCCCAGGGCTGTGCCCAGATACACCGAACGGGTCTGCAGAAGGAAAACCATCAGCAAGGTAGCTGCCAGGTTAAAAGCCGCAAGCAACCTCCAATACTTTCTGAAATAGACCACCCCGTAAACCAGAAACGGGATCAGCAGCATTACGAAACTTGAATACAAATTCACATGCGACATGAGCATATTGATCTGGTAGATCTGCATGCGGGGGTGAAAGCCGAATCCCAGTTTGCTGAAATACTGATAATACCCGATGATCAGCGACACCGTGGCCGCAAGGGTAAACATCCGGGCGAGCCTGACCGGCCAGTCGGGGGTGTTCAGCATGATCAAACTGACATATACGAGCAACAGGAGAGAAGAAAATGTTTTTACCAGGTCGTAAAAAGCGGCAGAGATATTGGTGGCAAAGAACAATGAAAGAATACCTGTGAGCAGATAGAGGGCCAGCAAAGGGATGGCCAGTCGCCTGAGCACAGACAGATCGAGTTGCGTAAATACACTCTTTGCCGAGAAAAACAGGGTGATCAGAAACAAAGCCCCCGTCAAGGCCAACAGCCTCGGCATCATGGTCTGATCCATGGTCTTCGTTGAATGGATGAGCGACAGTATGATGATACAAAATCCCACCACCACCGAAAAAACACGGGGCCAGTATTTCGGTGCTTCTTTCTTTGTTTGTTTTACCTTCCTTGCCATTTCTATTTCATAGGTTTATGCCAGGATAAGGGTTGGCTGCGGCATATAGCGGAGCACACCCGTTGTTTCAATCTATCCGATAAAGATACTATTGTTTCATAAGTATACGGCAGGAAATTTTTCATGCTTGCAGCATTTCGGGGTGTTTTTCCGTATAAAGGATTGTACACACTGCGGCATCACTCCCGGGAAAAGCCATGAAAGCCGCCGGCCGGTCCTTGTCAAACCTGGGCCATGTGAATTTCAGGGAAAAAAATAATGCACGAACCATGAACACTTTGTATATTGCATAGAAAATAGTTCTCACGGGTTTAATGTTTTAATCTGTTTGTTTGGCAAATCGGCAATATACGGAAGGTGAACTGATCAGGGGGTGCAAAAAGGGGAAGCGGCACTCCCAGGAAATGCTGTACAGGCATTTTTTCGGATTCGGCATGTCGGTATGCCTTCGATATGCCTACAGCCGCGAAGAGGCACTGGAGATACTGAATGATGGTTTTATGAAAGTGTTTGACAACATAAAAGTCTTTGATGACGGGCGGCCGTTCAAGAGCTGGTTCAGGAAGATACTTGTCAACACGGCACTCGACCATTACAGGGCCAACCGCACCTACAGGATCAACGTGTCGCTGGAAGACCTGAAGGACGAAACAGGTGATCTTTCAGAAGATGTTTCAAGCCTTGAAGCCGGCATCGAAATAAACAGTGAGCTGATCCTTCGGTTGTTCGACCGATTGCCGGAAACCTACAGGCTGACCTTTAACATGTATGAGATAGAAGGATACAGCCACGATGAGATTGCTGCGATGCTGGGCATATCGCCCGGTACGTCGCGATCAAACCTGAGCCGCGCAAAAAAAATGTTGCGCCTTTTATACGCCCAAAGTCAAAACAAGACCCGCCATGAAGCCGTTTGACGAGGAATTTGCAGACAAGGTGCGAGCGGTTTTCGACCGTCACGATGCGCCTTTTGACCCGTCGGCCTGGGATGCCATGCATGAAAGACTGAAGCAGAGGCGCAGGGGCAGGGTCATTGCAATGTTGTCTGTAGCTTCAAGGGTCGCTGCGTCATTGATGATCATATCGGTCTTGACATGGATTTCATACACCTACTTTTTCACCCTTACCCCTTCCGTTTCTGACAGCGGCATTGCCGAAGAGGTCATTGCCGGATCAGACATCCGGCAGCGGCATGAAAGCGCTGCCGCAACAGATGCCCTCTCCCATTTATCCGCACCGGAAGACAGCGCCCTGCCTGCTGCAACATTGAGGCAGGTGA
>Ga0114946_10001850_pt1 | contig 14561 bp, 14 predicted proteins | sample WalLakDeSediment_FD_88676 | JGI IMG/M metagenome (GOLD analysis project Ga0114946, IMG submission 88676) | Lake sediment microbial communities from Walker lake, Nevada to study Microbial Dark Matter (Phase II) - Walker Lake 11/02/13 Deep Sediment | ecosystem: Environmental > Aquatic >... | reverse complement strand
GACGGGTAGCCCATCTCGCCGGTGAGCGCGATCAGCGCCAGGCGCACGCCGCGCGAGCTGGCGTCGCCCGCCGCCCAGGACTTGCGCGAGCCGGTGTTGGGCGCGTGACGGTAGGTACGCAGCGAACAGCCGTCGATCCAGGCGTGCGAGACGGCGTTGAGCACCTCCTCGCGGCTGCCGCCGATCAGCCTCGCCGCCACCGCCGTGGAGGCGATGCGCACCAGCATGACGTGGTCCAGGCCGACCCGGTTGAATGCGTTCTCCAGCGCGGTCACGCCCTGGATCTCGTGCGCCTGGACCATCGCCATCAGCACCTCGCGCATGGTCAGCGGCGCCTTGCCTTCCGAGACATGCTGGCGCGACAGCCAGTCGGCGACGCCGAGAATGGCGCCCAGGTTATCGGAGGGGTGGCCCCACTCGGCGGCCAGCCAGGTGTCGTTGAAGTCCAGCCAGCGCACCAGGCAGCCGATGTCCCAGGCGGCCTTGACCGGGTCGAGCTCGTGGGCGGTGCCGGGCACGCGCGTGCCGCCGGGCAGACTGGCACCCGGCACGACCGGACCGAGCAGCTTGGTGCATTCGGGATAGTCCAGCGCCATGAGCGCGCAGGCGAGGGAATCCATCAGGCAGTAGCGCGCGGTCTCCATCGCCAGCGGCGACTGGCCGGGGTCGTAGTCCATGACGTAGTCGGCCATGGCGCGCAGGATGGTGTCGAAGGGCGGGCGGTTGGCGGCGCGGATATCGTGGGCGGACATGGGCGTGTGGGAAAGCGGGTAGCGGGTAGTGGGTAGTGGGTAGTGGGTAGTGGGTAGTGGGGAGTGGGGAGTGGGGAGTGGGGAGTGGGGAGTGGGGAGTGGGGAGTGGGATGGGAATTACGGGCGCTGGTCGATCGGCACGAATTTCTGGTCCTCCGGTCCGGTGTAATTGGCCGAGGGGCGGATGATCTTGCCGTCGAGGCGCTGCTCGATCACGTGCGCGGCCCAGCCGGTAGTGCGCGAGATGATGAACAGCGGCGTGAACATGGCAGTGGGCACCTGCATCATGGCGTAGGAGACGGCGCTGAACCAGTCCAGGTTGGGGAACATGTTCTTGATGTCCTTCATCACCGCTTCCAGACGGTCGGCGACGTCGTACAGCTTGCAGTTGCCGGCATGGTCGGCCAGGCGTTTCGCCACCGCCTTGATCACCACGTTGCGCGGGTCTGAAACGGTGTAGACCGGGTGGCCGAAGCCGATGATGACCTCCTTCTTCTCCAGCACGCGCTGGCGGATATCGGCCTCGGCTTCGTCCGGCGTGTCATAGCGGTTCTGGATGGCGAACGCCGCCTCGTTGGCGCCGCCGTGCTTGGGCCCGCGCAGCGCGCCGACGGCGCCGGTGATCGCCGAATACATGTCCGAGCCAGTACCGGCGATCACCCGCGCGGTGAAGGTGGAGGCATTGAATTCGTGCTCGGCGTACAGGATCAGCGAGGTGTGCATCGCGCGCACCCAGATCTCTGGCGGCCCCTCGCCGTGCAGCAGGCGCAGGAAATGGCCACCGATGGAATCGTCGTCGGTCTCGCACTCGATGCGCCGGCCGTTGTGACTGTAGTGGTACCAGTAAAGCAGGGCGCCGCCCAGACTGGCGATCAGCCGGTCGCCGATGTCGCGCGCGCCGGCCAGGCTCTGCTGCTCCGCCTCCGGCAGCAAACAGCCGAGGGTGGATACCGCCGTGCGCATCACGTCCATCGGGTGGGTCGATGCCGGCAATTGCTCCAGTACCGACTTGAGCACCGCCGGCAGGCCGCGCAGCGCGCGCAGCTTGGCCTTGTAGGCGGCAAGCTCGGCGCGGTTCGGGAAATGGCCGTGGATCAGCAGATGCGCGACCTCCTCGAATTCGCACACGTCGGCGATGTCGAGGATGTCATAGCCGCGGTAGTGCAGGTCGTTGCCGGTGCGGCCGACTGTGCACAGTGCGGTGTTGCCGGCGACAACGCCGGACAGGGCGACGGACTTCTTCGGCTTGGGGGCGGTGGGTGTGTCGCTCATGTCGTCTCCTTGCGGGTAGGTTGGGCTGAGGTACGAAGCCCAACAAACCAAGGTTAACGTTGGGCTTCCTGCGTCAGCCCAACCTACGGTTGGCTATTGTTTTCCAGACGCAAACAACGCATCCAGCTTTTGCTCGAAGTTGTGATAGCCGAGGTGATCATAAAGCTCCATACGCGTCTGCATGGTCTCCAGCACGGCCTTCTGCGTGCCGTCGCGGCGGATCGCGCCATACACGTTCAACGCCGCCTGACTCATGGCGCGGAACGCCGATAGCGGATAGAGCACCAGGCCGACCCCGACCGCGCGCAGGTCTTCGACGGTGAACAGCGGCGTGGCGCCGAACTCGGTGATGTTGGCGAGGATCGGCACCTTCACCGCCCTGGCGAATGCCTCGTACTGCGCCAGCTCGGTCATCGCCTCCGGAAAGATCATGTCGGCGCCGGCCTCGACGCAGGCGCCGGCGCGGTCGATGGCGGCCTGCAGGCCCTCCGCCTGCAACGCGTCGGTGCGCGCCATGATGACGAAGTCGGGGTCGATCCTGGCGTCCACCGCCGCCTTCACCCGGTCCACCATCTCGGCCTGGCTGACGATGGCCTTGCCCGGCCGGTGGCCGCAGCGCTTCTGCATGACCTGGTCCTCGATGTGCACCGCCGCCACCCCGGCACGGGTCAGCGCGCGGATGGCGCGGGCGATGTTGAAGGCGCCGCCCCAGCCGGTATCGATGTCCACCAGCAGCGGGACCTCGGTGACGTCGGTGATACGACGCGCGTCGACCAGCACGTCTTCCAGCGTCGTGATGCCCAGGTCGGGGATGCCGCAGGAGCTAGCGGCGACGCCGCCACCGGACAGATACAGCGCCCTGAAGCCGGAGTGCTCGGCGAGCAGCGCGGCATAGGCATTGATGGCGCCGACCACCTGCAAGGGCTGCTCGGCGGCGACTGCGGCGCGAAAGCGGGCGCCGGCGGATCTAGGCTGGCTCATAGTGTGGCGACGCTCCAGGCAAACGGGATTCGCCCTCCCCCTCGACGCGGGAGGGCGGGGGTTGGGGGTTGGCCCCTCACTTCCTCGCCGCCGGCAGCCCGAGCGCAGGCGGCTCACCCCGACCCCGTCCCCACTCGGGTGGGAGGGGCCAGGCCACCGCCCGCGGCAAGGTTTCCAGCGTGCACGGAGCAAGCGGCCAGGGCGTCATCATTTGACCGCTTCCCTGATCTCCTCCAGCGCGTTGGGGTCGTCCAGCGTCGACAGGTCACCGGTCTCGCGCCCTTCCGCCAGCGCCTGGATGGAGCGACGCAGCAGCTTGCCGGAGCGGGTCTTGGGCAGCGCGTTGACGAAGTGCAGCCGGTGGGGCTTGGCCACCGCGCCGAGCAGCTCCGCCACCTTGGCGATGCATTCCGTTTCCAATTGCGCGCGCGCCTCGGCGTCGGCGATGCGCGCCGGGTCCTTCACCGTGCAAAAGCCGATCGGCACCTGCCCTTTCAGCTCGTCGTGCACGCCGACCACCGCAACCTCGGCGATGGCCGGATGCGCCTGCAGGGCCTCTTCGATCTCGCGCGTGCCCAGCCGGTGACCGGCGGTGTTGATAACGTCATCGGTGCGGCCGAGGATGAAGAAATAGCCGTCTTCGTCGCGCACGGCCCAATCCGACGAAGAATACAGCAGCTCCTTCTCGAACTGGCCGAAGTAGCTGTCAAGAAAGCGCCGGTCGTCGCCCCACACCGTGGTCAGGCAGCCCGGCGGCAGCGGCGGCTTAACGGTCAACACGCCCTTTTCATTGGGTCCGCACTCGGCGCCGGTCAGCTCGTTGACCACGCGGATGTCGAACCCGTAGGCCGGAAAGCCGGGCGAGCCGAACTTCACGGGCTTCATCTCCACCCCCGGCAACAGCGTCAACATCGCCCAGCCGGTTTCGGTCTGCCAGTAATGGTCGATCACCGGTACGCCGAGGCCGTCCGTGATCCAGCGCGAAGTCGGCTCGTCCAGCGGCTCGCCGGCGATGAACAGGTAGCGCAGGCTGGACAGGTCATACGTCTTCAGCCAGGCCGGGTCCTGCTTCTTCAGCACGCGAATCGCCGTCGGTGACGAGAACATGGTGGACACCTTGTGATCCTGCACGATCTTCCACCAGACGCCGGCGTCCGGCTTGATCGGCAGGCCCTCGTAGACGATGGTCGCCATGCCATGGATCAGCGGCCCGTAGACGATGTAGCTGTGCCCCACCACCCAGCCGATGTCGGAGGTGGTGAACATGGTTTCACCCGGCTGCGCGCCGTAGATGTATTTCATCGACGCCGCCAGCGCCACCGCGTAGCCGCCGACGTCGCGCTGCACGCCCTTGGGCTTGCCGGTGGTGCCGCTGGTGTAGAGGATGTAGCTGGGCTCGTTGGCCTCGAGCCAGGTCACCGGCACCTCGGCGGTGCGCTGCTTGTCGCGCAGATCCCAGTAATCCTCGTCGCGGCCATCTATCCGGCTCATGTCGGCGTCGAGGCCGCGGTCGACGATCAGCACCTTGGGCGGTGCGTGTTTCGCCTCGCGCATCGCCTCGTCCACCAGATGCTTGTACGGCACCGCCTTGCCGCCGCGCATGCCGGCGTCGGCGCAGATCAGCAGACAGGGCTTGGCGTCATCGATGCGCAGCGCCAGGTTGTGCGCCGCGAAGCCGCCGAACACCACCGAATGCACCGCGCCCAGGCGCGCGCAGGCGAGCATGCAGAACACCGCCTCGGCGATCATCGGCATGTAGATCACCACGCCCTCCCCCTTCTTCACGCCCAGCTCGCGCAGGACGGCGGCGCAGCGGTTCACCTCGCGGTGGAGCTCGGCGTAGGTGTAGCTGCGCTCCTCGCCGGTCTCGCTGGACAGATAGATCAGCGCCGGCTGCTCTGCTCGCGCCGGAAGATGGCGATCCACAGCGTTGTGGCAGAGATTGGTTTGCCCCCCGACGAACCACTTGCGAAACGGCGGGTTGGAGTAATCGAGCACGCGGGTGGGCCTTTCATGCCAGTCGATCAGGCCGGCCTGCTCGCCCCAAAACCCCTCCGGGTCATCGATGGAACGACGATAGAACCTCGGGTTCTCCATGGTCTCCTCCTATGGGTGCCGCGCGGCATTGCGCACTGCAAGCGGCTGTAGGGACCGGCCCCTCCCGAAATATGGAAGGCGCTGGCCGCCCTGGGCCTTGCCCTCACCCCCGCCCTCGCTCGGATTGAGAGCGAGGTGAGGGGCGCGCTGCGCGCGAGTTTGTCGTACTTGTTGGCGCGAGCCTGACAGCAGCGGTCATGAGCGGCATCGATCGGGCGATGGGTCACTCGCCCGAGAGCGCGATGTCGATACAGAGCGCGCCGCGACGACTCGATCCGGCGCCGCCGCCACTGACTGTCAACCATCGAGCGGGACGGGTCCATCGCCGCGTCCTCCTTCTTCTTGCCGAGCGCCTCGGCCCGATCGCCCTAACCCGGCATGAGACCCCTGTCATGCGGGATTTAGCATAGCAGACGACGCCACGCGAGCCGTACCCGCCGCAGGCCGAAGGTCCGCGCAAGCCCCTGTGTGGAATCCGCCAGCTCGCCCAGTGTCCGGCGCTGGGGAGTTGGCCGGGGTTGCGAACCGGGTCCCAGTGAAGGGCACCTTAAGCCCAGAAAGCGCAGCTCGGGTGCCTGGTCCCCATAAAAATATTCATCAATACAAGCTATTGCACGACTTTCGTCACTCACCCTTCAGGTGAGTGCCGACTCCTTACAACCTGAGCTTCATTCGCGTTTATTTGCGTTGATTTGCGGACTGACGCTCTTTGCAAGGTGGAATAGCCCAAGTTGCCCTAACGGCCATGGCGACCAGCGCCACCCCAGACCAGGAAAGGCGCTGCTCGCCATGGCCGTTTCCCTCACCCCGGCCCTCTCCCGCTGGGAGAGGGCCGGGGTGAGGGTGACCCGGCATGGCAGCCGTGTTTTCATCCTCCGGGGCGACACGGGTGTCATGCCGGGTTTGGCCCAAGACGCCGGCATCATCGCCAGGGACAGGCCGATCTCAGAGCACGAGGGGCGAGAGGTATCCCAGCGCGAGACCGGCAAGTCCAAGCCCCAGACCCAGCCGCAGCAGGCGCTGCGACAGGTACCGCTGGGTGGCGGCGCCCAGCACCATCCCGGCGAGACCGCCGAGACCGAAGAGCGCGCCGAGCAGCCAGTCGGGCGCCGCAGAGCCGCCGCCAGGGACCGGCAGCAGGGAGTAGACCGCAACCCCCAGCACCGAGGTGGCGAAGGTCCCGGCCAGGGCGGCCCCAGCCACCGCGTGGATCGGCAGGCGCATGACGCCGACCAGGACCGGCGCGATGATCGCCCCGCCGCCGATCCCGTAGGCCCCGCCGACCACCCCGACGAGGCAGGCCAGGGCGAGCACGGCCGGCGTGGAAAAACCGAAGACCTGCTCCCCCAGACGGAGCTCCACCCGTCTCGCCCCGGCGTGGAGGAGCCGAAGGCGCGCCCCAGGGGGGACCGAGACCAAGGGCGGCGGGCGTGCCCAGGGCGCGAGGTCGGCGAGCAGCCGCCAGGCGAGGTAAAGCATGACCGCCCCGACGAAGAGTTGGAAGCGCCCGGCCTCGGCGAGCACCAGCACGCGCAGATAGAAGCCCAGCACCACCCCCGGCAGGGTCCCGACGACAATCAGGCCCGCGAGCGGCCAGGCCATGCGTCCGTCGCGGGCGTAGCGCCAGACCCCGCCGGGGGTGGCGAAGAGGTTGAAGACCAGATTGGTCGCCGAGGCCGCCGGCCCGCCGAACCCCAGCACGCTCATCTGAAACGGCAGGAGCAGGAAGGCGCCGGAGACCCCGACCATCGAGGTGAAGAACGACACCACCAAGGCCGCCAGCGGCGGCAGCCAGGGCCAGGTCTCGATGCCCGAGATCGGAAACGCGACCGTGGTCATCCGCCGACGCGCGCGGGCGCCGCTGGGACAAGCGCGAGATGGCGCGGCGCCCGCAAGGCCCCGCGCCCGTCAACCGGACCCTCCACCCGTGAAGCCGTACTCCACCGGGACGCGCAGGTAGAACAGGTTGAGTCCGGACGCGGCGATGTGATCGAGGAATCCGTTGGCCTCGGCCTCGGTCACCACGAACCCGACCTCGACGGGCAAATCTCCGGCCAGCTCGAAGAAATGCTCCTCGTGCAAACGGCCCTTGCGACCGAAACCGGCCATCGCGCGGAAGGCGGAGCCGCCATGCAGACCGAAGCGCTTGGCCTCCTCCAGCAGCCACTCGTAGGCGAGCTGGTGGCCATGCTGACGACCCTCAGCGACGTAAAACTTGAGGAAACAGCCGTTCATAGCAGCCCTCCTGACAGGGATCGGTCGGTCTCGATGACAAGGTTGCGCCTTGGGTCCGAAAACGCCTCACGGCCGTGGCACCAAGACATGCACGATGGCGATCCCAGTCGCCGTCAGTGCCAGCGACCCGAGCAGGTGCGCACCGGCCGTCATCAGCCCCCAAAGATACTCGCCCCGTGCCAGCAAAGTGACGACCTCCGCCGAGAAGGTGGAGAAGGTCGTCAGCCCGCCGAGGAACCCGGTGATGACCAGCAGCCGCACCTCGGGCGGGACGCCCGAGTTGCGGCTGAACCAGGCCAGCGCCAGACCGATGAGGAGTCCACCGAGGAGGTTGGCAACCAGGGTCCCCAACGGCAGGGTCGGGAACAGCGGGTTGAGGCGGGCGCCGAGGAACCAGCGCAGCAAGGCGCCGCTGCCGGCGCCGATGAAGACGCAGAGGACGGCGATGACGCTCACCGCCCCAGCCGATCAGGGGCGCCGCGCCTGCAGGCTGCGGCCGTCGCCGGTGTGCAGCAGCAGCCGGCCCTGGTCGCCGATCTCGAACCGGTTCACCTCCCCGAGAAGCGCAAGGAACCGCTGCTCCTGGGCCATGATGGGCTCGGGGCAAGCCATCATGGTCGTTGCCACCTGCGTGAGGCTCAACCCCTCCCCGCTCAGAGCATAGGCGCCCATGAACCGGTTGCAGGACGCCGCCCCGCTGACGTGCCCGTCGCCGCCAAAGGCGATGCTGACCTCGGAGCCCTCGACCGGGGGCTCGCCGTCGATGCTCAGCACGGCCCAGTCGACGCCGCGCAACAGGCTGGCGGGATCGCCGCCACAGCCCCGAAGCTCCTCGCCGTTCACCGTCACGACGATCGTGCTCGGATGCGGCATGCCGGTCATGGTATCGGCGCAGCGCTGGTCCAGCAGGGTGACGGTCAGTGCCCGCCCGTCCGCTTCGACCGCGTAGCGGGTGACGCCGTCACTGCGCTCGGGCTGCGGGGTGGCCGCGACCAACCGGGACTCCCCGAGCTGGGTGACAAGGGTCAGCGCCTCTTCGGTGATCTCGAGCGACCAAAACGGCTCGTTGCCCGACGCGCGAAAGGCCGCCGCGGGCACTGGTAGGCATTCGGGGTAACTCTGGCCGCGAAGCTCGAGCAGCCCGCGCTCACCCTTGCTCCAAAAGCTGGTGGATGGGTCGTCCGCGGCCTCATACTTAGCCCCCGACGCCGCGACCACCGGAAGTAACGCAAAGCTCTCCTCCCCGACCCCCAGCCGCAGGCCGTCGCCCTCCGGCTCGACGGTGATGCGCTGGTCGCCGCACTGAAGGCTGCCGGCAAAGGCGGGCGAGCTGACAAGCAATACCGTGATGGCGATGGCGCGATGCATGGGGAGCTCCTGAGGGGGGCTGAGGGAGAGTAACCAGCCGGCGGCGAAGCCGTTGAGCCGCTCTCCGCGGCGGCCGACGGCCGGCAGTGTAAACCACCGAGCCCATCCTCGGGTGCACGTCGAACAGCGGCGGCACCTCGGAACGAACCGCCCCGCTGCCGGCACGAGCCGCGCGCCCGGCCCCGCCGTGGCAACGACCACCCGTCCCGTCGCGCGCTTGTTTTTCCGCATCGTCGGCGCAATGCTTCGGCAGCGCGAGGGCAACTTACCGCGAGGCCCGATGGATAGCGCGCTCGGACCCTTGCTCGGGCTTCGCTTCAGCGGGGGTCAGTCTCCAGCTCCCGTCCGCTCGCGGCCCTGGAAATGTCCGCGGCCGGCTTTCCCTGAACACCCACCCGCTCCACCGCATTCGCCGACAACCCAAGCCCAAGTCCTCGAGGTCGTATCTCGTGACACCAGATCAGGCCCTACCCTCGCCGCTTCAGATCAGCGGTGACACCCTCGCCCTCGACAAGGCCCTGCGTGCCCGCCTTCAGGCCGAGGCGAGGCGTCTGCAAGGCCGTTACCCGGGCATCCCGATGCAGCTTCGCGTGAAGATCGCCGAGGAGCTCGACCAGCGGTTTGGACGCCGCGTGCGCTGCGAGCTGGTCGCCGCGACCGGCGCCCGCCAGCAGATCATCGCGCGCGAAGCGCACAAAGACCCTATGGCCGCTATCGCCGGGGTCTTCGCCACCGCCGGGCGCCAGCTCCGCCGCCTGAGCCTGCGCAAGCCCAGACTCTCGCTCACCGGCCCCACCCCGCTTGAGCCCACTGGGGCCTGACGCGGGCGCTAACGGCCATGGCCGTTTCCCTCACCCCCGCCCTCTCCCAGGGCGAGGGGGAGATGGGGCGCGCTGCGCGCGACTTTCATCGTAAGGCGGAGACGCCGCTGAAAAGTGAGCGCCTTGACCTTGCGGCCTTGCGTTTCATTGTCTCGTAAATTTTTGAAGTTACGGACTGAATATCTTTTTTTGCATCTCAAAGCAGTCGCAACCGCGACAGACCGCCGTCGCAGGCGATGACCTGCCCGGTGACCAAGGGCGCCTCTCGCAGCAACCAGAGCACCGTCCGCGCGATTTCTTCGGGCTGGCCGATCCTCCTCAGGGGATGCCGCTCGGCGGCCAAACGCCGCTTTTCCTCGCTGTTCAGCAGCCGCGCGGCGAGCGGCGTGTCGGTGACGGTCGGTGCCACCACGTTGACTCGGATCCGCGGCGCAAGCTCCGCCGCAAGCGCCCGCGCCAAGCCCTCCACCGCGCCCTTGGCGCTTGCGACCGAGGCGTGATAGGGCATGCCAGTCTGCACGGCAACGGTACTAAACAGCACCAGGCTGGCCGACTCTGCTCGCTGCAACGCCGGCAAACAGCCCTGCACCGCTCGCACAGCCCCCAAGAGGTTGACCTCGAAGTCTTCGACGAGCTCGCTCTCTTTCAACCGGGCAAAGGGTTTCAGGCGGATGCTGCCGGGGCAGTAGACCAAGCCGGACAAGACCTCCGGGACCCCGTCGATCGGAAAGGCCGCCCCCGCATCCCAGGCGAGCGTTCGAAGCCGCGCATGCCCTGCTGCCCGTTCCGGGTGCCGGGAGGTCTGAACGACCTCGGCCTCTGCTGCGAGCAACTGCTCGACCACCGCGGCACCGATCCCCGAGGTCCCGCCGACCACCATGTAAGACTGTGTCACTGCTGTACCTCCGTCACCAAGGCGCTTTGGCCCTCACCCGACGTACATGCCGGCGACGAGAGGATGTTCAACCTCTTGCATGACCTTTCAGAAATCTTTGCATCTCCTGGTCAGGTGCCGATGCCTTGGTCGACAGCCGGACCGACACCGCGCGCCCCTAGCGACCACGGCGACGCGTAATGGGCTGCTGGAGGGGTCTCCCCCCCCCAGACCAGGTATCGATTTCGCCCGCGCAGCCAGACTGTCCCCGACGAGCTCGGCCCTCGCTCGAACGTACCGAAATTCCCTTACATCCTTTCCTCGGTTAACGATAGAAAATTGCTATCGCAAGATTAGCTTGACAAAGTCTGTTCGCAACCTATCTTTCCGCAGAACCGAGCGCGGCGCTTGCTTGCATCCCGAAAACCTCTGGAGACGACAATGGGCCGCAGCGATCACGATGTCCTCGAATCCTGGGTCCCTGGTAGCCGCGTCCACGCCCTGATTCACAACCCCACAACCGAGGGGATCGACGAGGGCCGGTCACTCCATCTCGGCGCCCGCTCCATCCGGCCCCGAGGCCCGACGCCCAGCAGCGAGATCAGAAAGGAGCACGCCCTTTGAACGTTTGCATCATCGGTGGGACCGGTTTCGTCGGCTCTTACGTCACCGAGCGGCTGATCTCGGCTGACCACAGGCCCCGCCTACTCGTCCGAGCCAACAGTGCCGGGCGGGTCGAGCACCCCGAGCTCTGCGAGACGATCGTCGGAGACGTGCGCGACCAGCCCTCGGTGACTCAGGCCATCGCAGGCTGCGATGCCGTGATCTACTTGGTCGGGCTCTTGAGGGAGATGCCGTCGCTGGGGTTGACCTTCGAGGAGATGCACCTGCGCGGGGTGGAGCGCTGCATCCTTGCCGCACTCGACCAGGGCGTCCGCCGATTCGTGCTGATGAGCGCCAATGGGGTGTGCGCGGACGGTACTTCCTATCAGCGGACCAAGTTTCAGGCCGAAGAGGCATTGCGCGCCTCCGGGCTCGACTGGACCATCTTTCGCCCCTCGGTCATCTTCGGCGACCCGCGCGGCCGCATGGAGTTTTGCACCCAACTCAAGCGCGAGATCATCGATATCCCCTTCCCTGCCCCCTTGTTCTATCCTGGTCTGCTGCCGTTCGGGGCCGGAAAATTCGAGCTGGCACCGGTGAGCGTCGAGGACGTGGCCGAGACCTTCGTGCAATCCCTGGAGCGGCCGGAGACGATCGGCCAGTGCTTCCAGCTCTGCGGCCCGGAGCGTCTCACCTGGAAGCAGATTCTCAACATCATTGCCGACTCGGTTGGCAAGACGAAGCTGATGATTCCGGTCTCGGGGCTCGGGCTTCGGGCCGCTGCCGCTCTGCTCGAACGCCAGTCCTGGTTCCCCGTCACCCGTGACCAATTGATCATGCTGATGGCCGGGAACACTTGTGACGAGCCCGGCGCCTTCGACCTCTTCGGCATCGAGCCGCGGCATTTCGACGCGGCATCACTCGCTTACCTCCGCGGGGTCTGACCCTCAGCCGGCTCAAAGCGCCTCCTCCGCGGGGTCTGACCCTCAGCCGGCTCAAAGCGCCTCCTCCCCGGCCCGCCTCCGCTGCGGCGCGTTGACGGGAGTTGGAGCATCCCCATCCCCCCCCAGTTCGCAAAACTGTCAAGGCCCTGTGCCGATCGGGCACCCCGAGCTTGTCACCAAAGAACAACCTCAGGCCCAGGGACCAAAAAAGCGACTAAGGAACGCTTCACTCGTCAGTGAAATGGATCAGTAGAGAATACTTTTCGCCGAACGGCCTCGCGTCTGCGATTGCGACGACGACCGGATTGCGTGCGTTTTACTTATTCACAGAGATGAGACACTCCGAACGCGCCTACACCAGCCCCGCGCTGGCTGTCAACGGGGCTGTTTGAGCACCTCAGCCCCCGGCGGTAACACCTTGACAATCCAGTGTTTGAACGGGGTGGCCAGTTTTCACGCAACCTAGCAAGACCTCAACCCTGACGGCTACTTGCGAGCCAGATCCGCCGCTCGTCCACAAGGTTATCCACAGAGAGAGTGGACATCTCGAAGTTCCAGCGAACGGCTCGGTCGTTGCCCGCTCTAGCACGAGTGGACATCAAGATCTGCGCGCAAGTGCACAAAAGCCGCAGAGATCACCCTGACGACTTGGCCCAGAGCGGCGACCGCCGCGGGTGGGCCGCTGTGGTACGATAAGGGCCTGCGCAACCCTCAACTCCGGCGATCTTGCTTGGAAACCGAAGCCCCCGTGTCTCGACTCTCCCGCCTCGTTACTGTCCTAACCGACCTGGCGCCCCCGCCACCCCGAACCGTGAAAGCCGCGGGCGCCCCGTCCGTTTCTCTCACCCCGACCCTCTCCCAGAAGGGGATAGGCGGGGCGCTTCGCGCGGGTTTCGCGGTACCCCTTCTTGCCCTCGCCCTCCTGGGCGGCTGCGCGAGTGCACCGAGCGCAGACCGGGCATCGGTGACGGAGCCGACGATCGACCCGGCGGCACCGCGCGTCCTCCTCACCGGTGCCGACCAGGAGCAGGCCCGCTCCTTGGCCATGGGCGCCGCAGTCACCAAGGGCTGGCGCCTCGCCGAATCCGACAGCAACCTGGTCGTCATGCAGCGGCCGCTCAGCCCGGCGATCGCCGAATCCGTCGTCCCCGGCAGCAGTCAGGGGCCGAGACCCGCGCAGATCGAGGTCAAGACCCTATTCCTCCCCCGCGCCGACGGCACCGTCGTGGCGTTACAGGCCGACCTATTGACCACCGATGCCAAAGGCGAGGTGCGCCATTCGTTTACTGAGCGCTACCGCCCGGAGCTGGAGCGTTCACTGGCATCGCTGCGCCGTGCTTGGGAAGGTGCCAACTGGCGCATCGCGGGAGCAGCCCCCCCGCTGCCGGAACCGGCACCGCCGGCACGCTTCGAGGAAGACGCCGAGAGCGAGGCGCCGATGACGTCGGCTGCAAGCGACGACCAGGCCCTGGCGAGCATGCCAGCCACCCAATCACCCCCGGCAGCCCCGCCCCCAGTTTCCGCACCCCCAGTTTCCGCACCCCCAGCGGCCCAGCCCCCGGCACCCTCTCGGGTCTCGCCGGCCCCCGCGGCCGTGGTGGATGCAAGCCCTCGGCCCGCACCCGTCGCCTCGGCGGCGCCGGCTCCGGTCCCGGCGGCGTCCGGAAATATGCTGACCCTCAACCGGGCATCGCCAGCCACCGGCATCTGGGCCTACTACGCGGAGCACTACGCTCGGGTGCGCGGCTGCCGGCTGGCCGGGGATGGAGCCGTCCTCCTGCGTCAGACGCCGGAGTACGAAGAGCACCGCGTCTACTGCGAGGGCGGCCAAAACTTCATGGTTCGCTGCAACGCGGGTATTTGCCGCGGGTTGCAGTAGGGGGCTGGATCGGAGACGCGTTCCCGATCCGGGGGATGCATCAGCGCATCGCCGCCCCCGTCTCGATGCGCAAGGCGGGACCCACAACCGCCTGCATCTGGGCCGGAGACAACGGCGGCCCGAACCGGCAATGGATGTAGGGGGCGATGCAACGCAACCAGGTGACGGGTGATCCCGGTTTCGGCTCCAGCCACCAGGTCGTCTCTTGAAACACCAGGTCCGTGCAACTGAGCCCGCCAACCCAGGCCGGGGCCCGCGTGTTGTAGTCGCGGATGAAGGCCTGACCCACCCGCCGCACCGGAAACCGCCCCGGCTCCACGCGCTGAGGACGCTCGGACACGGACCGTATCTCCAGCTCGCACCAAGGCTCGAAGCGATCAACACCACCGACCTGCCGCCCGGCTTGAAACGCCGTGTGCGCACGATGGGCCGGGATGGAGATCGGCCGCTCCGCGACCACCGCGAAAGGAGTGATTCCGCCGCCCGGGCTGGCACACCCGCCGAGCAGGATCGCGGTCCCCAGGGCCAGGCTGCGCATCGGCAAGCCCGCGTGCATCATCACGGTTGACGGCCCAGGCGCCCGCGCCGGATGGCGCGATCCGTGAAAGATCGGTCCCAAGGACATCAGTTCTAAGGGACGGTTCACTAATAAGTTGAACAAGTCCATCAGACGCTACCTTTGGCACCATTCTCGTTGTCGTTGTCGTTGTCGTTGTCGTTGTCGTAATCGAGGTG
>Ga0114946_10001849_pt1 | contig 14563 bp, 22 predicted proteins | sample WalLakDeSediment_FD_88676 | JGI IMG/M metagenome (GOLD analysis project Ga0114946, IMG submission 88676) | Lake sediment microbial communities from Walker lake, Nevada to study Microbial Dark Matter (Phase II) - Walker Lake 11/02/13 Deep Sediment | ecosystem: Environmental > Aquatic >... | reverse complement strand
TGGGATCAGGTTGTCGGCATAATCTACAATAACCATGTCATAAGTAAAACCTTTTTTCTTTTGTATCTCGTAGATTACTTCAAATAATTGATCGGCTGTTAATTTATTAGCAGGATAGGCAAGAATGTCAATTCGGTCTAGTATATTTTTGTGCGTTGTATTCAAAGATTGGATTAGTTGTAGCTGTGCTTCATCCTCCATAAAACTAACTTTATTTTGGTGTTCCTCAGCAATAGAAGAAACATACCTAACAAAACCATCATACTCTAGCATATCCCCTAAGAAAATATTAAGAACTGTCTTTCCCTGTCTAGCAGCGGAAACCCCTTCATTTATTAGAAAAGAAGTTTTGCCCCTACCAGGAGCTGCCATTACCATATGTAAGTTCTTCTTTAAGTACCCTCCATACTGAAGGTATTTATTTAAACTATCGAATGAGGATCTAATAATCTCCCCTGCAGATGCATATTTCTTGTGTTCAAACAAGGTTGCAGAATCAGACAAGTTAAAAAGACTTGATTTCTTTAGACTAACAGACACAGCATCCATGATCCCCTTGGACAAGGTATTTATATCAACCTTATTCCCATCAGTTTTCTGCAAGGTAAGCAAGGTGTCTCCAAGGGTTTCGTTAAGCCTAGTTTTGCTAATAAAATCTCCCAAAACATCAAACAATAAATCCTCTTTTGATAACTCCATATCATAATAAAGATCAAGGCGAATCCTTAGATCCGAAGGGTCAACCCCAAAATCTCTTGCATACTTTTCAGCTTCTACCACTAACTCGTTCTTGCTTGGCAAAGCATTGTATCTACCATAATGACTTATCAAAGACTTATAAATTAATCTAGAAATTGCATCTTTGAAGTAGGACACTCTAATCTCAGGTTTTGCAAGGGAAAGATAATAAGAACTTTTTAATAAATTAGACAAAATAAGATCTTGTGAAGAATCGGTAATTTGAATTACACTTATGTCATCTTTCATATTAAACCCTCCAAGGCTATAAAATTTTTCCTTAGTGAAACAATATCCTGATCCAGATAAATCAAATCGGATGGAACTTCTATTAAATTTTTATAAAGATTCAACCGATATGTAGCATGTCTGGATAAGATGCCATTGCCTTTATCAGCAAAATCAATAATATAAGCATACCTCCCCTTCTTTGTCTTTCTTAAAACTCGCCCTAATCGCTGTATCAACCTCCTGTCTTTCTTACCCCCCGATGCTAATATACACACATCTAAGTTTTTAATATCAATCCCTTCATCAAGGTGGGTAGTGGCAAGTAATATTGAAATGTCATTTGTGTCAAACATAGACACTATATCATCAGTTACCTTTGTGTCATTTAGATATGACACTTTATTGCCGAAAGAAATACCATAAGAAAGCTCTTTGTTCTTATCCCTAAGCATTTCAGCAATTACAAACGCTTGTTCTTTCGTTCCAACTAAAACCAAAACTTTTCTTTTAAACTGGTAAAAAAACTCTACAACATCTGCTACACGATTATTTCTATCGGCTGAACTAATCCCCTCGGCAAACAAATATGTCCAAACTTTGTTGCCACTCAACCCCCTATCTATTATATTATTAATCTGAAAAATAACTGGCGTAGCCAGAATCCCCTTATCAATATAAAATAGCGAATTGATATGTATCAAAACACTTCCAGTGCTCCCAACAATTAATCTTTCATCTAAATCCATCCTACTCAAATCTGAAATATTTCCCTCATCAATAGCAAGGGCTGAAAAACCTAGCGAATATTCTACATTCCTCAACGCCTTATTTAGCTGTAGCCAAGTATCGCAACGACTATGGTGTACCTCATCCCAAAAAACAATATTAAAGTTATCTAATAAATTAGGATTATCTTTCAAGTCAATTAGTAAAGAAGTAACATGAGCAACTACTATAGAAGAAGAGGTAGAGCGATTTTCACTATAAAGAGTAGCATCTAAATTATAACTATTAAATCTCCTTAAAACCCCCCTACCTAGCTCTAGGGTAGGTTCTAATACTAAAACCTTAAGGTTTGTATTGTATTTAAAAAGAAATCTTAGAATGGAAGCCTGAACCTCGGTTTTACCAGAACCTGGTGGCATCTGAATAATACCTCTTTTTAGATATAGCCCCTTTTTAACTGCTGTTATCTGGTCGTTCCTAAGATCAAACCCTGCCTCTGGCTGTAGCGAACTTGCAATTTCTTCCTTAGATAACTTTGGAACAACAACACGGTTACAGAAAAAATTCCTTAAACTTACACCTTTTATATCTTTAAAATATTCTACAAACCCTCTTGGAAAAATAACCCTATCCCCGTGTATTTCATAAAGAGGGCAGTCAACATTTCTGACTTGTAGTGTATTACTTTTTCGACCCCTGAGCATCTTTTTTTGAACTTCTGTAGCTGTAAGGTATGTATCGAGAAAAATTCTCTGCTCGAAGGTGTTATCGTATTGTATCTCAGCGTGATTCTGGTAAACCATAATCTCCAATTAAAATAAACACCTCCACTATTTTAACAAATTATCACATAACCGCTCAAAAGCCAACCAATCAGTATTATGAATCTCAGCATTTGTAGGAACATGACGGTTATATTCTCTGACCATCTTAACAGTATACTTAGGAAATTGCTCCAAATGCTGGGGTGCGTCATCAAATAACAAATCAATACCTATTTTATGTTTTTCGCTCCCAAAAATAACATGCTTAAGATCCACGAATGGCAAATATTTTTTGATTGTTTCAAGTTTTTCTTCTTTAATAAAATCAATACCGAGTGCATCTGTTGCTATCATTATAACACACCTCTTGCTCAGTCTCTGTAGAACGTCCACTGCAAAAGGGAACGGCTTTAAATTGCGGAAAAACCCTGGCTTTAGCCAAACCTCCTCCCGTGGTATATTAGGAACAATTGGAGCTTTATAGCTGGTAATATCTTTTCTTGTAATAATCTTTCCTGTTTTCTTAAAATAGACTTGAAAAATAGGACTGAAAAAATCAAAGGTAGTTTCATCTAAGTCAACGCCAATATTTTCTATTACCATAATTCAAAATAACTCCAATCAGCAGATTTATTAACAAACAAAGGGCAAATTTCATTTTTTCCCAAAGCAACAAAATATAGATCATCAACCAAACAACGAGTGCCTAAATGGTAGGAATCGGGCACTAACCCGTTAAGACAACGATCATCTAAACCCGTATCTAAACAAGAACTAAGGTTTTCACCGAGAACAATTGTAGGAAAATCAACATACAGACTTCCAAGTAATACATACTGGATATTATAGAAATCGAGATATTTTTTAGGAACAAGACGATTAATTTTTACTAGCAGATCTGTTTCTATATAATCCCCCTTTATCTTTTTATTGAGGGAAATATTTTGGTCGTTTTTTAAAGCCAGATCTAAAAATTTCTTTAACGATGAAACAACCCAATACTGTTTATCCGCATCTTTAATCAATTGTGGCACAACCTCATCTAATTCACAAAGTTGCTCAAGAATAGTTATCCACCTACTACGGTCTTGTCCGTATATAACTTCTAGCTCGTTTGCTACAAACTCAACAGACACTTACTGACCTCCCAGCTATCTATTATCCTTTATTTCTTCAACAAACCCAAACAACTCGGCAATTGCAACACACACAACAAAAACTACAAAATTAAAAGTAAAAAGAAAATAAACTGCTCCAAAAAGTCTAATGGCAGACTTAACCCAACTAATATACAAATGCCATTTACTATTCACTTTTATTTTCTCCTTTACTATGAGTAAACTTGTTTAATAACTCAGAATAATCTTCCTCCGAAAACCCTAAATCCTGTGCCAAAGCCAAATCCTTTCTATATTCTTCAACAGAAAGCTCGGCTAAAGCATTAATACAAAGGAATAACGCAGTGTTAATAGATGTAAGAAGTAGGTCTTTCCTCTTGGATTCTTCATCAAAAACTGAAATAAGTTTGGGAATTATTTCTAACCCTCTTTCCGTGATATTGTTGTGAACAGGGTCATCCGATACTAATGATTCAATAAAATGATTAAAACTATACATTATATTGGCATAAATTTTAGTTAAATCTGACAAAATCATCAACCTCCGTTTCTTCTCATAGAATACAATTCTTCACTCATCACCTTTTTTAGGTGGCGATAAATTTTTAAAAAAGACACATTCTCATTATTAAACAAAAAAGTATTTGAAAACCTAAGCAAATCGTCAACAGAAAAAGATGTTAAGGTAGTAAACTTAGACTCCAAATCTTGAAAATCTATCTCAGAAAAATACTTAAAGTAATTAGCATGGTCAACAATTGTTAATTTCTTTGAGCCTTTTAAAATATTAACATCTTTTAGAAATTCAATAACTTCATTAACTGTTAGTTTTACCGAGAGGTTGGAATAAAAATCATCAAGGTAATCGAGATTAGTTTTTTTACCGATTACTTCGGCAAGACAAAAATCATTAATAAAATCTTCATCATCTAAAGGATAGCCTTCTATTAAATGGAAAGCTCTAAGAAGCCCGTTATTAGTTGATCCAACATAAAGATCAATAGTTTCTGAAACTAAGGAAATTACAAAACAAATAAAATCACTACTCAAGCTATCGAAAACTATATAAGTATCTTCCTCCACAAGATTACCAGAATGGTGAACATAAATTTTATGCCAACGAGTTTCTCCTAATAGTTTAATAAAATGGCAGTAATTTGAAGGGACACTATTGCTGGTTAAATAAATAAAAGAACCATTTGCTTTATTGTAAAACATCTGAATGTCATAGAGACCTACTACATCTGAAAAAAATATTTTGGCGTAAGTCTTTGAAACAGAAAAAAAATCTTTAACAAATCGCAAAGGAAATCCTAAGGTAGAAAAATACTTCTTGAGATAAGAATCAGAAGAAGAATAGAAAGAATTACCATCTATAGAGATAGTGTTGAAGTCATATAAATTAAAATATTGTGTTGATGAACTAAAACCAAAATTAGTGTCCACCTTACTTATTTCTTTCAAGCTATCCCCTCTTTTCTATAAAAATGAATAAGGGTTGAATTCTCATCGCCAAGTAGACATGCACCACAACGCCCTATTCAAACTATAATAACTCTATGTAAACGCCGTCTCCATTAATATGAATTCCATCAAAACTAATTTCAAAATACCAATTCTGTATCTTGGAATTTAGGTCTTTCACATAAGGCAAAACTTCAAGCTCGCCTTCTACAGTTTCCAGCAACTTAATAAGCTCTTTGACTTTAATAATTTCACCTTCTTACTTTACCTTGATCACAGTAGAAAGTAATTCTCCAACTGTTTTTTCCTGCCCTATCGGGATATACTTAAAGTTTCTTTTCCTTATAGCATAACTCAAGACATCTAATAAAATATCATTTTCCCAACCAACATTTCCAGAAAAAGCAAAACAATCCCAAACTCCTTCTGCTAAAGCGTAGTTTAAAACTTTACAATTACTTTCATCTTTTTTTTCACAAGCACTACATAAGTTTTTCATAATTAATTTCTTCTCCCCCTACAGATGATTTTCTTTCCAAACTTTAATAGATGATACATCATATATGCTTACCTTAATCTCTCCCCTAATGCAGTTAGTATCAACTTTGAGCCACTCTTCTTTTATAGGCTCTTGAGGAATTGAAGAAACACCATAGTCAAGATCCCCCCACTCAATTTCCGTATGAAAGAAATTAGAACCACAATAATGACACTCCTGTATTTTTGCATTGTCAATATAGTGATGTGGGACTTGCTTAACAATGTGTCCATTCTTACAAAAAACAGTATAACCAGGTGAACCCATTTGACACCACCCCTTTTTTTATTATACCACACGTGCAAACTTTACCCCAATAAACAAAATATGGGAAAAATTAAAGTTATTTTACCCATAAAAAAGGGGAACTTTTCAGTTCCCAAGGGAGAAAAAGGAGGTCAGAAAACTCAGGCTGCTCGGACAAGTTCAACTGCCATGTCAAGTTTGGTTTTGCCGTCTAAAAGATTAGCAAATCTTTGTTCTTCAAAGTTTTTCGTTTTACGCTGTGGAACAGCATGTGTTACAAAATCCGCAACCGCCCCCACAAAACCCCAACCAGTACCACGATAGTCTGCAAGGTCAGGAGTATCTTTATAAATATCGAATACTCCCTCTCTAAGAGAAAACTTATTTGCCTGTTGTCTGAGAGATGCTTCGTCCGAAACAGGGAAAAGCTTCTCTAACAAGCTTACTACTTTGTGTTCTTCTAACTTCTTAGTAGCCAATTCGTCTGCAAGCCGAGCAAGGTTGGACATATAATCGTTTACCAGACCTAAGGTTATTTTTGCTTCATCAAGTTTGTCGTTCACACCAGCATAATGTTTTGTAACCCATGACCTCTGGGCTGTACCAAGAGCAAAAGAAAGGGTGTTATTGCAAACAACCCTTATTGGAGTAATAATTGCTTTTACTGGAGTTAGTCCATCATGTCCGTGTGTGTAACATAAGAAAGGTTCTACCACGTCTCCCAAGATTCGATGCTCAGGAAGTCTGGCAAGCAACCAAACCCTCTTTCCACCTTTTAAACAACCTGCTGTTTCATACTTTACTTCACCAGTTCCGATCAACTCATCCACAAAACGAAAAGCTTCATTATTCTGTACTACATGGTAACTCTTGGTAACTAAGCCTAACACCAAACCGTTGTCGCTACGAACATTGAACAGATAAGGCTCTACAGCTTCCAAACTCCCTAAATTTGTAGTACCATATTTGTTCCTTATCAAAACAGGCTCTTGTTTTACAGTCCAATCCAATCCTGCTAACTTTAGTGCTTCTTCAGAGGTTGGAGCTTCTTCGATCACCCTTCCCAAACCATGCCAAGGAACTTCCTTTACAGAAAACATATCATTGTTGCTATAAATTTGGTGCGCCATTCGAATTACCTCCCTATTATTTTTTCTTACAACCTTACTTTATCATAGGTTAAATAAAATGTCAAGCAAAATAATAAAAAAAAAGGGAACTTTTCAGTTCCCAAATCAGGAAGGAAAATAAGAGAACACTCAGGCAAGGGCAGTCGAACAGCATGGGTGGCACGACTGACGCTCAACAATTAACGAGTGGCAAGCCCGACCCATTTCGCAAGGAATATTAAAAATCATCCACCTCACCATAAAACCTAAATCAAACCGTCATCTTTCAACAAATGGTATTTAATATCGCCTTTAATAGAAAGTATATCAGAGTTCGTAAGAAAAATGTGATCAGAATTAGGAGAAACAACCCCAGCTCCATTACAATATCCACAATCAACTGAATTTCCCCCTCCACGATCAAAACCGCCAAAACCATTACAAGAATCACAAGCAACTAAAATTTTTCCATTCATTTGTATTACCTCCTATTAAATAGTAACAGAACAAAGCTTTAAATTAACACTATTTTTGGAACACAAAGACTTAACTCTACTCTCACTTTTATAGTATTCCAGTAACTCCGAATAAGCTTTTTCTTTTTCTGGGATAGGAAACAAACTTGCTCCATGCAGTGCTCGTAGTTCTTCCGCTTTTAAAGGAAAATTAGGATTGATATTTTTAAAAGCATTAGTTATTTTTACAGATGCAGGATAAGACAAAGGCATTTTATAGGTTTCAATTGTACTAATATACACATTGGAACGAAACCCTGCCTTACTAGCAAGCTCATCCTGTGTTACTCCTACACTTTCCCTGACAGCCCGCAACCCACCGTACCTGAAACTATGTTGACCTATCATTTCGTCTCCTCCTCTACTTTATTATACAATAGGGCTTGGTAAAAATCAAGTCTGTCCTTAATCATTAATTATACTTCTCTAACAGAGGTTCCCAATAAACTTCTTCTGCAACCTTCCGTGCTTGCTTCGCCTCAAGTTTAGTAGGATACGAACCTAACCAAATATGCTTACCCTTGAACTTCATAGAAGCATACCATAACTTTGTTGCTTTATGGAAATAGACACCCCTAACCCCCGAAGTATTACTTGAAAAAAGAGTATCGTTTAAACCAGTCACCATCGTTCCCTCGTAGTGTTTAGTTAAGTTTTTCTTACGTATAGCTTCCATACGAGCAATTCCTAACTCTCGAACTAAACAACCACACGAAGTTGTTTTGCCCAAAGTTAATTGAACTGCTGTAACATCAATTTTATTCCCACATCGGCATAAACACTTCCAAGAAACACGATTTTTATCTTCAATTACTTTTTTATCAGAAAGTTCTATAACAGTTAACCTGCCAAATTTTTGCCCTGTTAAATCGTGCATTCCACCATGAATAGCACAATTTTTACAAGACCTCACATAACCGTGGAGTAGGTAAGTCGAAGGAAAAAAGACGACCTCCCCACAATCACATAAACATTCCCAAACAATACTACCGTGCTCTCTTGTAGTTGTTGGTTTTTTTGCAACAAGATTATGAAACCTTTGTTCTGTTAAATCTTTTGTAACCTTATCTATACGACTACAACCACAGGACTGAGTATTCCCACTATTAAGGCTACCAGCAATAACATTTACTGATTTACCACAATCACATAAACATTCCCAAACAATATTTCCGCTCCTTCTTTCTTCGAGCATCTTTTGAACAACCAATTTCCCGAATCTTTTATCTTTCAAATCACTCACTTGACATGTTTTACACATTGTTGTTGTGCCTCTGGTTAAATAGGTTGAAGGCACAGCAATAGTTCTTCCACAATCACATAAACATTCCCACCCTATATATCTTTTTATCCTTTCTTTGGTCATATTTTGGACAACTAACTTGCCAAATCTTTGACCTTTCAAATCATGAGCATTGGAAGTTGTCATTTTGTCTCCTCCTTTATATTACCTGCACTATTATAATACCACATGGTATATAAGAAGTCAACTTTTTTATTGTTTAAACTTTTTCTGGATCAGTTATTTTTGCGAAATATTTTTCCAGTAATTGTTTCCGTTTTTTGTAGTTATAAGGTTCGGCAACTTGCAACCCGACACTTACTCTCTGCAAAGCATTAATGTGTTCTAGGGCAGTAGCAGAAAGATGAGGTCTTATTGAATGGAGACTAGGACTTAATCCGTTCTGTTTTTTATAATCTTTTGCAGTACAACCAAGAACTGTGTGATTAATTAAGTCAGCCTCCATAGCAAAATCAGCTGGCTTGGGGTACCTACGAGTAAATTTAATTGCCTGTGTTAATTCTGGGTACTCAGATCTACAAAGAAAGAGGTTTTCAAGGTATCTCTCCATCTCATTATACTTCCGCATATAAGCAAGTTTAAAATCCATAGCATTTTCAGTAGTATACTCCATAGACAGTAAAGTAAAGCCATCCTTGGTTAAAAGGTATTCAGGCTTTTCCCTATTTCGCTCATCTACATAGGTAGATTGGTAAAAATAGATGGGCTCAAATCTGAGCCCATCTAAACTTCCCATCCTTTCCTCAGATTGTTCAACCCTTTCAATAAGTCCCCTGATATCCCTTAATACATTCTTATGCTTTTTACCAAACACATCACCTACTGTCCTGCTACTAACAACAGGAATTCCTTCATAATTCAAAAGCCCAAATTCCTTATCCCAAACAGTTAGTTTTGGCATTGCTTTTCTCCTTTTCATTTTTTGATATGATACTATTTGAACAAACATAACATATAAAAAAACTAATGTCAAGACTTTATTTTACTTTTCTGAAAACAAATCTTAAGACAATACCCCACGTTTTTTTATCTGATAAAAACTTCTCGATAGTAGCCGACTTATTATGTCTATCGTCAAAATCAAAGAACTTAACAACTGCATCTTCTGTCGACTTCATGTAGTTACTAGCATCAGATCGGTCATAATAACCAGAAGGGATAAACACATCGAAAGCAATATGAAGCTCGTATTCCCTGTCTCGCATTAATTCATTAATTCTGTTAATCTTACTTTTTTTCTCAAATTTAAGATGCTCTTTTATAGCAGTGTGATATTCCCTTAGCTGAGGAGAAGCTGTTTTTACAGCCTTGGCTCTCCCACGCTTATCACAATTTTTGGTAGTAATTGGAATATAAGCAGAATTAGTAGAAATTGGCTTAATCGTTGGGATTTCAATCTCAATAATAATATCATCATTTTTCAAGTTTCTTCGAACCCCTTTTCTTTACAGGAGGTGTTGGAACTGTTTCGGGCATATCTGTATCAATTACTTTAAAGTCTTCACCCACAAGGTATTCGACAAGGATCTTATTCTTTTTAGTAGAACAAAGACAGCAATATTTGAAGTAATAATCCTTTTCCCTAACTCCATACTCTACCTGTTTATGGACACTTGGATCATATTTTGTTTCACATTGAGGACAATATGGTATGCCTTTTTTTACCACAGCAATTACAGTAGTCATCTGTTTTCCTTTCTATATATAACTAACACTTAACTCAATATTTTTTGTCAAACTATTTACCAGTAGATCCAAATCCACCGCCACGATCTTCTCCAATTTCATTTACCGAATCTACTATCTCCCACTTACAAGTCTCAACTTGTTTCAGGACTAGCTGAGCAAGTCTCTCTCCACGCTCTATGAAGATAGTTGCTCTACCATCAACATCATCAAAATCAATATTCTCTAAAATAACTCCAACTTCATCACGATAGCCTGAATCAATTGTGCCTGGACTATTAGCTACCCTTAATTTGGTTTTTAAGCTCAATCCACTTCTTGGTCTAACTTGTAGTTCATAACCTTTAGGTATTGCTACCTTAAACCCTAAAGGAACTAACTTTGTCATACCTGAATCAATTTTGACATGATCTGGTAAATAAACATCCATTCCTGCATCACCATCATTCTTGTAATCAGGTAGCTTTACATCATCTCTCAATTTCTCAAAATAAACCTTAACCTCAGCCAATCTCATTACCCCCCCCCTTTATTTTTTAAAAACAAACCTACTATTTTTGTAAAGATCAAGCATATCAAAATTTACTTCTACTGGAATAATACTTTCGTCATAGTCATCAAGTATAATTTCCCCGACAAAAATATCCCAGTTTTTAGTGTTTATCTTTTTGTGTATCACTTTCTTTAGCTTTGGATCGTAAGTGTAAAGTTTCTTAAATTTTTCACCAGATTGTAGTTCAATATCAAAACAAATAAAAGTTCTAGAGGACAAAATAGCCACAAACATCATCGTGTATCTGTCCTTGATATTCTGAGAAAAATTAGCTACAACCTTACAATTTGTTGCTTTAAAATCTGCCTTAATGTCCACACAATTATCTTCGCAAAATTCACCAAAATAAAAACACTTAGGGGAAAGATTTTCGTCTGGCTCAACAATCCATTTCTTAGACTTCTTTTTTTTAAAAACACTAAAGCTATTAGGACTAAGAAGTCCTCCGTCATACTCTACCAATTCTGAAACTTCTGCCACTGGAAAATTAGTCTGTGATTTATCATTCCTAAAATATAGTATTCGGTTAAAGGAATTATAATAAACTCTGTCAGATTCAATAATATGGATCAAATTCTTACCCTCCCAAATCAATCAAACAACAAACCTAATATTCTCCAAATCACCCAAACGCCTAAAATAAAGAGCAAGAGTTCTGGAAAAACAATTGCCAAAAAAAGTAATAATAGCAATTTTAGTACTACCATAAGATCCCTCCTAAAACAACCTGTCAACAACTTCAATTAAGTAGGCTGGAGTAAGATTAAAATCTGGGTTCTCTGCCATTCGTTCTTTTATTTGGTGAATTACTTGAAAGAAATAGGAAACATCTACACCAGTTAACTGGTCTTCTAAAACATCAACCTTTGCCAAGTCAAGTTCATTCAACTGCATTGCCATTTTTACATACTGACCAGCGTTTATTTGCCATCCCCTTCTGATAAACTTACGAGTCCTAATAATACTGCAGAGGGGATACTTACTACCTGTGTAGAGAAGCTCCCTGTTCAGTAAACAGAGTAAAGCTCTTTGTGGCAATTCGAGGTGGTTAGTTTTAGCAACCCAATAACATTTACAATGCTCAAAATCATAATTACTATGAATTTCTTCAGGGTTTCCATAAAACCTAATAATTAACTGTACCCCATTTGCCAAACTAATGGCATTGGAAGAAAGACAGACAGGACGGTACTTAGGTAGCGAACTTTTAGGATCCTCTTCAGTTTCTATTTTGAAATCACCTAAGTCCAAAGCATTTGAACTTATCTCATCAGCATCAATATCTACAAAATCAGGATTAGTCTCTCCTTCAGTAACAAAACCATCACTTTTGACCAGAATTCTAAGCCTTTCCTCATTTCTAAAATCCGTATAACTTTCTACCAATAAGTGTTCTGAAATACTGTTAGTTGGATTTAATTCTTTAAATTTTGCTACAAAATAGTCTGCAACAACCTTGGCTGATTCCTTATTAGTGAAGTAATAATCATAATCATTAACCTTTTCATTTAGCAACATAGAAGCTATTGCTCCACCAGTAATAATAGAGTTATTGTTTATTACATTTCTAACGTTTTCATTGTCAATACTTTTAATAAAGTCATTGTGTTTCTTGGTAAGGATTGCCTTAATGGTTTTTGGTTTCATTTCTTAAACACTCCTTAATGGTTTTTGTTACCTATTATAACATAAACGCATCACAACAACAATACTAGAACTTTACCCTTTTAAATTTTGCCCAAGCAGCTTCAAAAACTTCCATTACTGAACTGCTACAGTTACTAGCATAGTCTAGATAGCCTAAAATTTCATCCTTACTAACGGAATCTTTTGGAAAATAAGGATCAGTTTTTATATCATTAGCCAAGTCCCCAAAGGGAGAATCTTTGCCTCTATATTTTTTTACACACCAGTTATAAAAATTATGTGGAAGTAATTCCTCCATTTTATAATAGTATGACTCTCCTGCAAAAATTTCATTCTTTTTAGCTACCTCAATAAACCCTGCCCTACCCATTGCATCCCTGAATGTCTCATCGCATATATAAAAACCTCCATCCCTTTCGAAAACATGCTTCAAACCATAACTCTCATTATCCCAGTAAATTTTTCTTGATTTTTTAAACTTAGAACAAATCCAGTTACTAAGATGTTGTTTTTCCATAAGACTTAACTTATCATACTCACTACCAATTATTTTGTTCCCTGCCACTCTACACATCCCCTTTATTATAAAAGTTTTTCCATCCTATTAATTGTCTGAACCTACGACAAATCAAAAGAACCCATGCTTCCACTTCCCCTACCAAAAATAACCAACGCAAGAGGTTGAGGTAGTCCATGAGCACAACCTTTAAACTTTGGTCTTCCACAAATAAATAAGATCTCTCCTTTCATACAATACTCATGCCACCATTTTGTGTTTGTCCTTGCAGGAACAAGTAAAACTGTAACGGCATTATGCCTTTGTTCGTAAGCTTTTATAATGAATTTCTTCATATCTTTGTATGGGGGGTTCATCCAATTAACTCCATCCCACTCCTTATTTAAACATGAATCCGATTCAGACCAAAACTCCTTGCATTTAGTATTTTCAGAAGAGGCACAAACGTCTCTTGTAAAATTAAACATATCATTTATTTTTTCAAATAAATCATCTGGAGTTTCCCATTCTTGATTTGTGCTTTTAAATCTGTTTGAGTCAAAATTCCCCATATGTTATAACCTCCTCCATCCTATTAATTGTCTAAATTTATAGTCAGTTGTTCTTCTGATTTTGTTACCACAGACACCCTGCACCGTGCTATCTCGACATGATCAGCGTCCTGCTCAATCCCTATACCGTTAAACCCTTCCTGCACCGCCGCCATGATTGTCGTGCCTGAACCTGCGAATGGGTCTAATACCGTGCCACCCTGTGGCGTTACAAGTCTGACAAGATAGCGCATTAAGGATAGGGGTTTTACGGTTGGGTGGGAGTTTTTTTTACTGTTGCTTCTCTCGTTTCCACTCCCAGTTAGCATTTTGCCACCGTCTAATGAACTTTGGTTCCTACCCATTTGTTTTTCCTCCAACCCCTCACACCCCATATTCCGTTCAGCCTTACTTGCCTTTGCACAATAGAATAGACAGGCATAATCTTCTCCGTCTATCGGGCAGGATTTGAAGAAACGAGCAGCAGAACCAGAATCGTTGCGACACAAATGTTTATTATCTGACTCCCCTTTTATCTGTATAGATGGTAATATCTCAGACTTTTCTTTACGAATACCCCCACCTGACAGTCCTTTGCTATCAGGAAACTCCCTTACCACTTCTTCGCTACCGTCATGGATTAAGTTGGCTGGAAATCTTCCCTGCTGGTTTTGTTCATAGGTATTAGGAGTGCCATCTTGAAACATTCCCAAAGACTTGCCATCTCTTTCGTCACCACTATTTGTTCGGAGACAACCACCAGCCTTTAGTTCTTCTTCAGTTTCCACCCTGCACCCGTCAATATTCAACCCACCGCAACCATGTGTTAAGACATTGTTGGCGACCGTGCCTTCTATTGGCTTTCGTGCTACAACTAT
>Ga0114946_10001848_pt1 | contig 14564 bp, 15 predicted proteins | sample WalLakDeSediment_FD_88676 | JGI IMG/M metagenome (GOLD analysis project Ga0114946, IMG submission 88676) | Lake sediment microbial communities from Walker lake, Nevada to study Microbial Dark Matter (Phase II) - Walker Lake 11/02/13 Deep Sediment | ecosystem: Environmental > Aquatic >... | reverse complement strand
CTGGAAGGCCCTCACAGACGCCAAGGACATCGTCAACTTGTATGTCCGGCGATCCTTTGACGGCGGTCTGACCTGGAGCACATTGCCGGAAAGCTTCACCCACACTGACGAAATCACCTACATCGGTAGCGGCACAAACACCTGCGAGTGGATGGGTCCCACGGGTTCGCAGACCGAGTACCCGGTATGCGTGACCTACGACGCTGGTGAGTTCGAGCAGGCCCGGAACGTCTCGCAACTTCTCGGAAACAAGGTGACCGTTCTCGATCCTCGTTACTCGCCGACCACGCGCAGCATCACTCAAGCCTGGGTCACCACCTCGTCGCTGCCGGAAGGCTTCTTTGCCCCGCTCTATGTCGACGACGTTCGTGACCCTTCGCGCTTCTTCATGATCTACGAGACAGGCCACAGCAGTGCCTACGACGCAGGCGAGGCCGAGCCCCTCGACCTGTTCTACAGCCGCGCGGTAAACTGGGGCGATGATTACCTGGTCTGGCAGGATGAGGCGGACTCCAGTGCCTGCCTGCCCTCGGCGGAGAATACGGAGTTGGACGGATTCTGCAACGAGTTCGAGGCGATCGAGGGGAGTCAGTGGTCAGAGTCGGGCGAGGCGTCCGTGACCTGCAGCCCCGGAGGCCAGTTCTTCTATGCCACATGGAACCAGTGGGACTTTGACAGGGACGGCAACGAGATCGGGGCGGACGCCTGGTTCCGCCGCGTCCTGCTCCTGGACGACTACATTCCTCCACTCGATGGCGGTACAGGCCCTGGGAATCCTGATGCCCCCAAGCCCGGTAGGAAGCCTTAGGTCATTAACGAATCTCTCGTGTTCCTCCTATCCCCTGCCCGGCCAGCTCCCTGAACAGGGAGCCGGCCGGGCTTTTTTTGAAGCATCTTTTCCGGATGTCAAAGTCCAGAATCCCGTCCTGCTCTGCCTGAAAAGACCCCAATAAAATTGGCCCGCGTAACCTACCCTGGATATTTGAGTGATCAGAATACGGCCTGCCAGGAATCCAGTCAGCGAGTTCAGATATCAACCGCGTTCAGGTTTTTCAAGCCTTATCCCGTAAGAGCCATCCCAGATCCAACCATTTAAAATCCATAATCATGCCACCTCAACACTGACAGTCAATAAGGCCGGAACAAGGCTGTTCGCTGGGCAACAATCAATTCTGTCCCTGGGAAAAATGAGATCTTTCAGACAGAACTTCCTGGTTTTAAATATTTTTAAATTAAGCGATTTTTCTATGTCATTGCGAGGGAAACGAAGCAGTTTCTATCAGTTAGCATGAGATTGCCGCGCCCGGCAACCACTTGGGCTAATATTATCTTGGCTTACGTCATTATGGACATCTCAAGTGGGTGCCGGGCTCGCAATGACAGGCTTCGCAAAAACCGGCGTTCCACCTTTACCTGTCATTGCGAGCAAAGCGAAGCAATCTCTATCAGTTCAGGAAAAAAGCTCAGTTAAGATCTTATCATTTTTCCATAATTTTTGTAATTATAATTTCATAATTGTAATTATAATAGAAAAAATTATCCTCGTAATTTAAAAGCAGGTCAATATTCTTCATCAGTCACCCTTGCGGCCATTTTGACTCAAGGAAAAAATGCTCTGCATATATAATGAGTTATAATATCTATTAACTCCGTAAAAGCTGATTATTATTCCCCCCAAAAAAATTACAAGCCCTGGCGCAAAAATTGCGTAGACTGAGCAGGAATCGTCAAATTTTTAGATTTACCTTCATCCTGAAACTGTAAAGGAAATCGTGCAGACAGAACTATACAAAAGATTTGGGGCCAAAGTCAGTTTTGCTGATACTGGTGAAAGTCTTTTTTTAATCATTGCCAGCACTGGAGACCCTGAGCCCAAAGTGCGCGCCTATAAAGGCCAGGTGGTGATGCGCCTGAACGGCACAAAATTGCTGGCCCGCATGGGGCTTAACAAGGCCCTTGCCCTGCTCAAGGAGCCGGGAATCAGCAAGGTTGGCGGGGTGCATCTTGATGTGGAGCGGTACAAAAAATTCTTAGAGGCTCAGGGTACATCATGGCGCAATGGAGGATAGCACAGCAAAGGCAGGATCATTTTTTTCCAGCCCAGAGGGGATTATTTCTCTGGGGACCATGAAGGACAGGCTGAAAGAACGGCAATTGTTGCCGAAACTGTAAACCTTTATCCAAGAGGAGATAAGTCATGGCTAGTGTAGGTCAGGAATTACTGGATGTGCCATTGCCCGAAATGGTAATGAAATTGGGACTGGGTGTTGCCGAAGCCCAGCGTGCTCTGGATGAAAACTCGGTGGAAACAGCAAGTATGCTGGCCAAAACCAAGGTTCCCATCGTGCTTTCCATAACCCAGACCATTGCCGCAGATGGCTCTGTGAGCTACCAGGAGCAGGAACCAGTGGATGTTTCTCTGTTGCAGATCGGTCTCATGCCTACCTTTTATCAGTTTGCCGAGGCCACCATCGAAGTGACCATGGATATCAAGACCACCACCTCCCGGGAGACTAATATCAATGTGAGCGCCAAAGCCAAAGTTGGTTTCGCCATGTGGAGCGCTTCAGTCAAGACCGATGTCTCCCATAATCGCAAGTTCGGCAAGGAGGTCCATGGAACAAGCCGTTTAGTGACCCGCATGGTTCCGGTGCCGCCACCGGCCCGCATAGAGCCTGTTCTGAACACTGTGGACAATCGACCTGCGCCGACCAATTAAACCTTTAGATGTCTAAGGAGGAGTTACGTGCCGTTAAGTAAAATTCGCACGCCCCTTATTCCACTGGAACAGGCGGCCAGGGAAACCGACAAGGCGTCCCTGGGCGATCTTATCCGTGAGGTGGCTCTGAGCATCGCTGACGCCCAGAAGGGCCTGGATACCTCGTCTGCTGAGATGGTTTGGGAACTGGCCCAGACAAAGGTTGATGTTGTCTCCGCTATTAAGGAGTCTATTGATGGTCAAGGCCAGATTCATTTCACCCAGGATAAACCCCGTTCAGTGTCACTCCTTGATTTGGGAGTATTGCCGACTTTTTACCAGTTTGCCCAGACCGTTATCGAAATCCAGATGGACCTCAAGGTGGTGGAAACTGAGAACGAGAGCGGCACCAAGCCGCAAAATAAAAAAATGTTTCTCCAGGCTGATACCGCCGGCATCCGCTTCGAGCGCAAGCTGAACCGTGATGTCAGCGTCTGTTCCAAAGTTACGGCCACCCTGGTGCCGGTGCCAATGCCTCTGCGCATTGAACCGGTCAGAACCACTGATGCCGGGGGCAGTGACTGAGGTGGCCACCAAGAGTTTAACAGCCACAGTTCCATTGCTTACCCGCTGGAGCTAATCTGGTCGTTTCTTTGGTCAAATTAACAAGGAAATAATTTATGAGTACTTCACAGATCAGACTGGAAAAGATACTTGAGGCCACGAGCAAGTCTTTTGATTCTGCCCAGCAGGAGCTTGGACTTTCCGAGGGAATGCAGACCAGGATGATGTTCGAGGATGCAGAAATTGAGATCAAGGTACAGGGAGTTGGGATGGACGCCAAAAACAGGCTGGTCTTCGCCCCGGTCAGTCTCAGCAGCCTGTCTGGCAATGATGTCTCTGCCGGGGCTGTCTCCACCATCAAGGTCCATTATGTTGCTGTCCGTCCCGACCCTGCTCCGGAAAACCAGCCGGAGCGGAACAGGGAGGATGTCATCAGTGAGGTGTCGGGGCGTAAGGATATCAAGTATCTGCATAATATTCTCGGTGATATGGTCTATGAGGCCAGGTTTCAGCCCGAAACTCGAACCTGGACGGTCAGGGTGGCAGACAGCAAGGACCGCACTGTGCGGATACTGGTCGTTAATGACAAGAACAAATAAACAGGTTTATGCGGAAAAGCCATGCCAGAAAGAAAAAATATTCAAAACCTTACCGCCGCACAAATGCGGCAGTTGAAAAATCTGCAGGCAGAACATGAGTCTCTTAAACGGGAGATGGCCAAGGCTGACCAGAGGTCCAAAGAACTGGAGCAGAAACGGCAAAGCGCGGAAGAGGAAACCGCAAAGGCTCGCCAGGATCTCACCAGCGCTGAAACAGAACTCACCAGGACCCGCAAAGAGCTGGAAAAGGAGCGCAACGCCCTTGTAGCCGCCGGAAATGAACTCGCCGCCTTCCAGAAAGAAATGACCGCCGTAAAAAAGGAGCTCAGCCTTGCCCGCAAAGAGCTGGAAAAGGTCGGAAAGCGCGAGCAGGCCGAACAGCTCAAGTTCCTGGCACAACGAACCGAACTGGAAGAGCGGCTGGCATCGGCCGGCAGAGAAATTGAGGAATTGCGGGGCAAAATTGCTGGAGAGGAAACCTCCTGGCTCAAGGAGAAAAAGGAACTGACCAAGTCCCTGGATACTCTGAAAAGGGAAAAAGAGGGGCTTGCCATCCGCCTCCAGGAAGAACTGCGGGCTCGCGAAAACCTGGCGGCAGCCCTTAACGCCCTGGGCAAGGCTGTTCCCGATCTTGCTGACCAGCCTGTTGAGTCAAAGGAGTTCGGCAAAGCCCTTAAACAATACCTGGCTTCGTGCCAACGACTGGAGAAGCGGGTCGCGGAACTGGAGGCCATTCTGGAAGATGACCAGAGCAAACTGGCCGAGGCTGAAGGCCTTGACAGCCGAATCGGTGATCTCATCTCCCTGAACCGTTCACTCCAGGAGGAACTGGATAGTGCCAGGGAAAACCAGGAGCTGCTTGAAAGCCGCATCCAGGATCTGCGGGCCGAAGCTGCGGACCAGGTCAGGGGGGAACTTGAGGCAGCCCGGCAGGAGATGGGCAGGCTGCAGCTCAGGATCAGCACCCTGACCAAGGAAAACAGTTCATTGATGCTCCAGATGCAGCAGGAGAATAAGATCGCCGTGCTCAGCCCGGAGCGGGTTAGCATTATGCTCAATGATTTCCAGGAAAGCCTGCAATCCGGAATGAAAGATGTCCAGATCAGAGATGGAGAGGTCAGGCTCAAAGTTGGCATCGCCGCTGTTGATGAACAGAATGCCGGTTTTATCATCCCTTCGGCAGGCAATATTGACAATCTCAAGGAAGGACTGAGCGAGATCAGTTTTCGATTCGGAAAAGGACTGCAGACAGTCATCACTCCAAAAGATACCAGGTAGCCGCCTGGTCCCCGGAGTTGGTTCATGCTGGAAAACAAAGAGTTAATATTCGGATTCATTTCCGGCGAATCCTTCCTCATCACCCGGAAGGATAAACTCTTCCTGTCCACCGTGGAAGCGCAGGAGGGCAGAGCCCCAGAATCAGCTCCCCTGGTCCTGAAAATTGAAGATCAGGGAAAGCCGGCCCTGCTCAGGGGACGACAGCATGGACAAGTACTCTACGGCGCTGAAATCGTCGAGGTTGTTTCTCCGCTCACGGGAGCCATGCTGGAAAGCCTGATTAAAAACGGCACCCTCACCCTTGCCCAACTGGAGGCTGAGCTGGCCGTTCCCGAATCACCTCAACCAGAGGCTCTGCCTTCCAAACGTTGTGCCCTTGTGATCGGACATAAAAAAAGCTCCCCTGGAGCGGTCAATATCACAGCTAATCTCAGCGAATTTGATTTCAACAATAACCTGGCCAGAATCATAGAAAAACAGGTCAGGCAGATGGCGGTTAAGCTGGTCTACCGCAAGACCTACACTGAACTTCCCGGCGACATCAACGCCCTGGAGCCTGATGTGGTGATCAGTCTGCACTGCAACGCCTTTAATCGCCAGGCTTCAGGAACAGAAACCCTTTACTACGAAAAATCCGTTAAAGGCCGCCTGGTAGCCGCGACCATTCAACGGCACCTGGTTAACCAACTCGGTCTTCCTGATCGGGGCATAAAGGCCAAAGGCACTGAGGATCGCGGAGGCTATCTGCTGCGCTACACCAAAGCTCCCTGTGTTATTGCTGAACCTTTCTTCATCGACAACGACGCGGATCTGGCAGTAGCCAGAAAAAATTTGAATGGTCTGGCCCTGGCCTATGCCCGGGCCATCGATGAATTGCCTTCGCTGCTCTAGTAGTTTCAGATAATATGTTGCCTGTAAGGGACCTGTTTTCCTGCAGTTCCCCATCCCAAAACCGGACTATGAATCAAGGAAGATTTTGTGGACATTCATAAGCCCGGAGTGGAGGAAGGAAAAATATTAAACAGGGCTTTAATTATCGGATGGACATGGGCTTAACATGAAAGAGCCAGAGGTGCTGCAAGTTGCCCGAAACCTTAAGAAAATTACTAAGAGCAACGGAGAGAGTTCATGGCTTCACAATTTCGAAATCTTATTTTTGAAGGTGGAGGAGTTAGAGGAATCGCCTATGTTGGAGCCATGCAGGTGCTGTGGCAGCGTGGTTTGCTCAAGGATATTGTTCGGGTAGGCGGAACCAGCGCCGGGGCCATTAATGCTCTGATATTCTCCCTGGGCTATGACATAGGGGCTCAACGAGAGATCTTAAATTCAACAGATTTTCGAAAGTTCATGGACAACTCCTTTGGTGTTATCCGGGATATCCGCCGCCTGGCCAGGGATTTCGGCTGGCATAAGGGTGATTTCTTCTCTGACTGGATAGGCAGGCTGATCAAGGATAAGCTTGGAAACCCTAGGGCGACATTCAGGGACCTCAAGGAGGCAAAAAAACCTCATTTATATGTAATTGGAACCAACCTCTCCACGGGTTACTCTGAAACCTTTTCCTTTGAACGGTTTCCTGACATGCCTCTGGTAACAGCCCTTCGCATCAGTATGTCAATACCGCTGTTTTTTGCTGCCATGCGCCTTGGGGAACGGAATGATGTTTATGTTGATGGCGGCGTTATGCTTAACTACCCGGTTAAACTTTTTGACAGACAGCGTTACATTGACATAACAAAGGAAGCTCAGGCTGCGCGTTTTGTTGATTACTACAATCGTGAAAATGCCCGATTTCTGCTGGAAAGACCGGGTCGCAGCCCCTATGTTTATAACCGGCAAACACTCGGGCTGCGCCTTGATACCATGGAGGAAATCGCAACATATCGTTATGATGAGCCGATGCAGGGCAAAGCAATTAAAAATTTCACTCAATACGCGCGCGCATTGATCTCCGCCGTCATGCGAGTTCAGGAAAACCAGCATCTGCATAGTGACGATTGGCAGCGTACCCTTTACATTAACACTCTGGACGTTAAGACCACTGACTTTGACTTAACAGATGAAAAAAAAGCAGCCTTGATACTGGAAGGAATAAAGGGCGCGGAAAACTACTTCCAGTGGTTTGAGAATCCGGATGAAACTCCGGTCAATCGCCTGCCCCAGGATTTTGAGCACTGAGAAAGTCCTTTTTAAAATTCAAAAATATTTACCAAGGATTGTGAAGTGGAGTCAATTTAATGAACAAAGAAATTAAGTCCATAAGCGCGGCTTCAAAAGTTATTATTGTTCTGGGCATCCTCCTGATTGGTTATAATCTATTTATTGGTGCGACAATCCAGGAAATCGGCATTCCTGGGTTTACAATCAAATTCTGGGATAAAGACAATTCAAATTCATCCAATAGACCTCCAGCAAGTGACACAAGAAAATACCTGATGGATAATCTTGATCACAGGATTATCATAGTAACGCATCTTCAAAACAACAGATACCGGATAGAAGAGCCCAGCAGCCCCTGGCCCTGGGAAGGTGAAGCAAAAATTGATGGTGGACAGATAATTGGTGAAGCAAAATTCAGGAATTCACTGGCTTCAATGAAATTGGAAGGTGTTGAGCGAGGAGACAAATCCATAGTGATTAAGTATAAATATCTTACTGACAGCAATGGGAATACTTCAAATCGAGTGGATAACCATATCTGGTATCCAGCCAATTAAAGCAACATTTTATAATTTAGATTAATATACTTATAAAAACAATCAAACTCATTCTTTACACATCGCGTCAAGCGCGTTTTGTAAACTTAAGGCAAGATTCAGGTAATGCAAAAACGGTATTAAGATGCTTGATCAGCTTGAAAAACCGGTAACACGGATTCAAAATCCCTTGAGACGAAAGTCTGAAGGGATTTTTTTTAACGGTCTGTATGATAGGGACTTTTTCTACGCGCTGATAAGGCCAGGCAAATTCAGGAAAGAATAAAAAAGTATCCAAGCCCTGAAAGAAACAGAAGCAGGCATGGCAGGATCAGTTTGGGCCACACACTGGCCAGGTTGGTATGAAAAAATTCACAGGTCAGAATAAAGCAGATATGAATCGGTGAAACCATGACCCCGGCCAGGCCGGCAAAAAGGCCGAGTACCACATACGGGGCATTGGCCTCAATTCCCAGTTGATCCACAATCCCCAGAATCAGAGGGAAAGTAGCCCCAACAAAGGCTATGGTTATTCCTGAAATCACCCCCACCATGAGAGGTATTACCGCGGCCGCGGCCAGAAGAGTGCCCGGACCGGCAATCGCGCTGGATATTTCCCTGACAATTTCGCCATTATCCAGGGTTCCCTTGAATACAAAGATGGCCAGAACAACAAAAAGCATCTGCCACAGATGCTTTTCCCCGGCAAAAGCCAGAACGCGCGTCAAAGAAACCCTGTTCTGCCTCGAACACACAGATATGGCCAGGAAAAGCCCGGCAACCAGACCAACCTCGGGATAAACTGATGGGACGAAGGACCAGACAAGAGCTTCAAGGCTAAGCGACCCGACAATGGCTATGGCCAGTGGCAGTGATTCATAAAAGGCCTTGCGCGGCTTGAATCTGGGAGTTTCGTTATTTTTTGGCGGTTTGATTTTCAAGGGCCGGAGAAAGAAAAACCAGCCCAGGATCAGACAAACCAGAAGTCCTGGCCATGTGTAGCCCAGCAGCCTGACCAGAGGGATGCCTGAAAAATGGGCCGCCAGAATAAGGCCGGGATAAAGGGGCCAGATAAGTTCCCAGATGTGCCTGAACCAGTAGTTGATGAGGATTTTATCTTTATTGGCCAGGTCCTGGTCAAGGGCGGCGCTTTTAACCATAGGCGCTGAAAAAACAGCGCCCCCGGGCATGGGCAGAAGCCCGATAAGGGCCGGGAAAAAGGCCAGCCTGAACCTGGGCCATTTGAGAAGGCCGGAAAGCTCATGCATAAGCCTTTTGTTTTGCCCTGTATTTTCCATGATCCGGCTCAGGATCATGATCAGCAAAACAATTATCGCCAGAAGAATGAGCTTTAAGTCAAGAAGGGATTCGCCAGCAATAATAACCCATTTCCATGCCGGGATGCCAAACAGCAGACCAGTGAGAACACTGCCGCCGAGAATGGATGTGCCTATGCCCAGGCGAAATTTGATTCCCGCAAGCATGGCCATAAAGACGAAAAAAATCTTGGCCAGTGGTATGACCGAACTCGTCTCCATGACTTGTTATAAGGGCCTTCTAAACAACGTTCAAAGTTCAACGTTCAATGTTCAATGCCTGCCACGCGATTGGCCTGGTTCAAAGTTCATTGTTGAAGAGTAAGAAAAAGAAATTGATTTTGGAATTTTTGAACGGCCTGTCTAATAAGGACTTTTTAAACATACTCTTAAGGAAACGGCTCGTTTATTTACTGGGAACCAGAGCCCTTCTGCAAAATTCAATGGCGGTAAATTCATAAGAAGAAGATTCTTTTTTGCCCAGAAGTTTTTTCCTGAGGATCCCGTTTATAAGGCATAAAATGACAATAACCAGATCATCCACTGGATGAGCATCGAATTCACCGCTGGCGTTTCCTTTGTTCAGACAGTCCTTGAGGTAGGAAGTGACCATTTCCTGCTGCTTATAAATAATTTCCTGACAGATATGCCGGTCATTTTTCAATTTTGAGGGACAATTAGCCATAATAAGCCTGCCGTCGTGAGGCCTGTTTTCAGCAATGGCTATGTGCAGCTTGAATAAATTGCTGACTTTCTCAAACTCATTTGCCGTATCCAGGGGCAACGCGGCAATGAGGTTGGTGTACTCAGTAAAAATCCTGTTGATAATATCTGTGAATATTTCTTCCTTGCCCTTGAAATGGTAATAGAGAAGCGGCTCAGTAACTCCTGACTCCTTGGCTATCTGAAGGGTGGTTGTATTGTCAAAACCCTGAACAGCAAAAAGCTTTGTAGAAGTCGCAATGATTTTGTTTTTCTTGTTTTTGGCCATGATATTTGCCTCTCCCGGTATTCAATCCGGCTATTTTAAAGTTTACACATAGATCTTTGTGTTATTAAATCTTATTGGCTGTCTATTCAAATAAGGCCTTAGCAAAGCTTTGTCCATCAAAAGGTCGCAAGTCTTCCATTTTTTCACCTAACCCGATGAAAGTTATTGGAATCTTGTGTTGAAGTGCTATGGCCACTATCACTCCGCCCTTGGCTGTTCCATCAAGCTTGGTCATGATTATTTCGTCAACCTGGATTTCTTTACAGAACAGTTCCGTCTGGGACAGGGCGTTCTGTCCGGTGGTGGCGTCAAGAACAAGTATGGTCCTGTGCGGTGATCCCGGCAATTTTTTGGCCATGACCTTTTTCATCTTTTTGAGTTCCTGCATAAGGTCAACTTTTGTATGCAACCTTCCGGCCGTGTCCACGAGCACAATATCAAAACCTCCAGCCACGGCCAGATCCAGAGCCTCATAGGCCACTGAGGCCGGATCCGCCCCGCGTTCTTTAGCATAGAAACCCGCTCCGGTCCGCCTGGACCAGATCTCCAGCTGTTCTATGGCTGCCGCCCTGAATGTATCCCCGGCCACGATCATGACTTTTCTGCCTTTCATCTTGTAGCGGTAGGCCAGTTTGGCGATTGTTGTTGTTTTGCCCACCCCGTTGACCCCGATTACAAACAAAACCTCAGGCGGATCAGGGAGAATTCGCTTGGGAGCAGATGGAAATACCTGGGCCAGTTCCTCCATGAAAAGCTCTTTGAACTGTTGGGTATTGCCTTCTTCAATGCTGCGGACCTTGGGCCTGAGTCTTTCCAGAAGATTCGCGCTCGCCTGGTAACCCACGTCGGCCATTATAAGTATTTCCTCAAGTTCTTCCCAGAAGGCTTCATCGTATCTGCCGCTGGAACTCAAGAGCTGATCTACCCGTTTAGACAGCTGTTCTTTGGTTTTTGAAAGGCCTTGTGAAAGCTTGAGAAAAAGCCTGTCCCGTTCATCTTCTTCATCTTCCAGATCCAGGGCCAGAGCCATTCTGTATTGCAGTTCCGACCTGAACTCCTCAACACGGACATAATCCATGTCATCAAGCCAGGATGAAAAGGACGTAATGAATTTTTCAGCTTCAGCAGGAGGGACTTCCAGCATTTCAAACAAAAAATGCAGCCTTTCCCATAAGGGCTCACCCTTTTTGTCTATGCCGTCAATAAGATGATCAAGCCAGATACTCAGTCTTGGTTCGGCAAGGGATAATGATTTTCTTAATCTGACCTTCCATTCCTGGTCTTTCTGAACATCGCCGGCAGGCTCATCCAGCTCAGGTTTAAGAATTTTGGTTTCTATCTCTGAAGGCTTGTCTTCTTTTTTCCAGAATTGTTTTATCTTGCTGAAAAAACCCACTTTTTGATCCTCCTGACGGGCATAGCTGTATCAAAAGATTGCAATAGTCAAGCCTTAGCATGATGTTGAAAATCTCCCGATTGCTGCGTCATTCCAGGTTGAGTTCAAAGTTCAACGTTCAATGCCTGCCACGCGCTTGGCCTGGTTCAAAGTTCATTGTTGAAGAGTAAGAAAAAGCAATTGATTTTGGAATTTTTTTAACGGTCTGTATGATAAGGACTTTTTCACGCTGTTAGGGGTGATGAGGCTTAACAATGTGTTGTTAAGAGCCTTCAAGGTCTATGAAGAATTTATCCCAGAAAATCTTGCCCCCGGTTTTTTTATAATTTCTTAAAAGCACGTAAAGGGCCCCTGTACCGCCGTGTCTGGGCTGGGCTGAGCAAAAGGCAAGGACAATTCTCTTTAAAGGCTCCTGGGTCAGCCATGTTTGAACTTCATTGCGCAGTACAGGAGAACCCAGAGGAGAATTTCTGCCCCTCCCCGGAATAATCAGCACGCATTTTTTATTATTGATATACTGCTCGCGCATGAAATTCAGAAAAAGAATTCTTGCCTGGTGAGCATTGTTGCCGTGCAGGTCCAGATGTGCCTGAACGCTTAAATTCCCGGCCTTTAATCTGCGAAAGGTCTTGGAATTGATACCATGGACATAACCCTGAATATATTCATCGGAATATTCAATATCAAATTCAATATGACCATTGACCAGCTTGTTCAGGACATCAAGGCTGTTATCATCCTCAATGGGGTCAACCCGTTTTATCGTTCCGGCCGGGGCAATATCCCTGCCCTTTCCGTCCAGAGGCTTTACTCCCTGCATGGCTCTGAAAAAAACATCCTTATCCCCTGAACCATGAACCTGTTGAGATTTTTCTGCTATTTCAGGCTCAGGCTTTTTTTTCTTTTTGGGGGCTATTTTTATTTTTTGGAGATCTTTGAGGGACTTCATTTGAACTGCAATTGCTTATTATTCACTAAAGGGGGCTATGTTTGAAAGCCAATTTTTATCGGTTATCTGTTATCGGTTATTTGGTTTCTGATTTTCCCTGATAACTGATAACAGATAACAAACTGAAAAGATTTATTTGTTATCGCAACACATTTTTCCGACAGACCTTCAAGAATAAGGCTTTAAATAACCCCGCTTTCCACCAGGCGGCATAAGATGCTTTTAAAATCCAGTCCCGCTTCTTTGAAACCCAGGGTACCGAACTTCATGTTGGCTTCAAGGAGATAAAGTTTTCCACCGGATTCAACTACGTCAATTCCTGAATAATTAAAGCCGCAAAGCCTTGAGGCCTTCAGGGCCAGGGTCAGTACCTCACAGGGGATGTCTTCAAAGCACATCACCGCCCCCAGGGAAACATTGGCCCGGAATTCACAGCCATTGGGTATACGCTGGTAGGCGTGAATTATCTTTTCCCCCACGATGACCACCCGGTAGTCCCTGCATCCGGGCAGATATTCCTGGATGTAAGCCACGCGATTATCTTCCAGATAATTGTCAAGCTGCTCCTGATTTTCAATCAGTTTAACTCCAATTCCTCTGGAGGAAAACCTGGGTGTTTTGGCCACAAATGGGAACGAAAAATCCCTGGTGATATTTTTTTGCTGTCGCGGACCAAAATAAAATCTTGTCTCAGGCGCAGGCAGTCCATTGAGCTTGAATAACAGGGTCTGCTTTATCTTGTCTCCCACAAAACGGTAGGTTTGTATCTTGGGAAATATCTCCTTGCCCATGGCTACAAACATTTCCGCGTAAAGAGTTGTGGGAAAGTAAATTTTTAGAGATCTGTGAATAAGATCCAGCTGCCAGTCAGCATAGTCTTTAAGATTGGGGCAGACACCCAGAGTGTTCACTGATGGGCAGCTTTTAAGCTGCGACCCCAGGGCCACCCTGATGGGCTGGGATGTTTTCTGCACAGCAATGGGTTTTATATTTTTCAGTCTCCGCCTGAATTGTCGGTTTTCACGGCCTGCTCAATAAGCCTGATATCCATTGGTTTGCTTGCCTCGCCAAAGTAAACGGATCTGTGGGGAAATGGAATTTCAATGCCTTTTTCGTCAAAGGACTTTTTAATCCGGCGCATAAATTCTCTTCCCACTTCCCATTGCTTGATGGGTTTGGTTTTTATTCTTCCTTTTACTATTACAGCGGAATCAGCAAACTTGTCCACACCGAACACTTCCAGGTTTTCAATCATTAACGGCCCGAAGTATGGATCGTTTTTCAGCTCCGTGCCTACCTCGCTGATCAGCTCCACCACCCGGTCAGTATCTTCCTTGTAGGCGACTCCGAGATCAAACACGTAAGCGGACCATTTGCTGGTCATATTGGAAAGTGTGCTGATGGTTCCGTTGGGAAAAACGTGCACGGTTCCGGTCAGGTCTCGCAGGACAATAGTCCTGAAATTGATTTTTTCCACCAGTCCGCCTGTGCCGTTGATAATAGCCACGTCTCCAACCCGGACCTGATCCTCCATGATCATAAAAAACCCTGATATGACGTCACGGACCAAGTTCTGCGCGCCAAACCCGACAGCAAGTCCCAGGATACCGGCGCCGGCAAGAATAGGAGCTATTTCAAAACCAAGCTCCCGCAGAAGAATCAGAATAGCCAGGATCCATATGGCAATAAAGACTCCCTGTCTGAGAAGTTTTATCAGAGTTTCAGCTCTTTTCTGAACTTCAGTAGGAGGTTCACCAGTGGTTTTGCCGCGCTGAACAAGCCTGTCTTCCAGTCTTTCCAGGGCCGAGTTTGCCGCCCGCATGACCACATAGGCTATAAACAAAACTACCAATACCCTCAGGGAAGTGGCAATAATTGTTTCCCATTTGATTTCCTCAAACATTGTCCGCAAAATATCCATAAATAAAACTCCTGGCTTGGAGATTGTCTCCTGAATTGGGAGATTTTCAACGGCCTGCTAAGCGAAATCCCATCTGGCTCCCTCTGGAGTATCCATTACCTCGATGCCCATTTTGGCCAGTTCATCCCTTAATTGGTCCCCCAGGGCAAAATCTTT
>Ga0114946_10001847_pt1 | contig 14566 bp, 12 predicted proteins | sample WalLakDeSediment_FD_88676 | JGI IMG/M metagenome (GOLD analysis project Ga0114946, IMG submission 88676) | Lake sediment microbial communities from Walker lake, Nevada to study Microbial Dark Matter (Phase II) - Walker Lake 11/02/13 Deep Sediment | ecosystem: Environmental > Aquatic >... | reverse complement strand
TGAATTTCACCACACCGTACCGCAGTCGCGACGCCAGGCATTGCCTTGCCGGCGCCTTCGCCGTGTACGGAACAGACAGCTTGTCCGGTAGCAGAACATGGAAAACTCCGTTGTTACCTCACCGCGAGCGCAGGTGACGCCGGCGGTGAATTATCTCGGCATTCATACATTGCGGAATCGGTCAAAACACCGGATGCGATACCGCAACATGTACAGCATCCTACTCCTCGCGCAACATCCGATTCAACGGCGGCGGAACACAACGAAATGAAACAAACAGATCTACCGGCACAGAACCGGGCATCGAAAAGGGAGTACGGGAACTTCTCCCGCTAAACTAATGCAAGTATTTCAGAAAAGCAATACTCGAATCCTGTAAAAGCATGAATTCCACATTACAAAAATTTCATCTTCGCGCCGATGTGCTATTGCTGGACGCTGCCGGTCGGTAAGGAGGTGAAGCTATGCAATCGCGCTCTGTGTCGGGTAGGAGTGAGAAGTAGAGATCATTCGTAGGGAATCGGGTCTTCAATGCCGGCGCCACGGAAACCGCCGAGACGCAGGACGCAGGATTCGCATGTACCACACGCCTTCTGTTCATTCCTGTAGCAGCTCCAACTCAACTCCAGAGGAGCGCGAAGCCTCACTCCCTCGAGCACTATTTCCGTCTTGCTCATGTGAATTAGTGGTGTGTGAATGCGTAAGGAGTGCTCGTTTTTTGAACCATGTTCAATCACGAGTTGATATGCTTGGAAAAAGGCCTCTCTGCAATCGGGATAGCCCGAGGAATCCTCCTCCACGGCACCGATGAACACCGCCTCGGCACCGAGTGTTTCGGCCCAACTGACTGCTATTGCCAGTAGGTTGGCGTTTCGAAACGGCACGTACGTGTTGGGAATGCCTTGTCGTTTTTCTCGTGCATCGGCTACCTCAATATTCCTGTCCGTAAGGCTCGATCCGCCTATGCGGAGCAGATGTTCTATTGAAACAAGCAAGCGGCGATGCTTCGCCACACGATAATGATCGGCAATACCATTGAACGCCTCAAGTTCACGCTGCTCCGTGCGTTGACCGTAATTGACATGCAGCAACGCAGCTTCGAAGTCGCGGACAGCCTTCGCGATAGTAACGCAAGAATCCATGCCGCCGCTGGCCAATACGACGGCGAGCGGTTTGGAATCGCTGCTCGTAAGTGTTTCTTCTTGTCCTGCTACCAGAGACGCAATGTCGAAGGCAGTCGGCGTGAAGTCATTTTGCATGAGAATCACGCCCGCGCCCAATCGGGATTCACGAATTCAGCCTCGATCACTGAATGAATGCCACCTCGTGTGTTGAATTCTCCGATCACTTTCATGTAGCGGGGGTTGCATGCGGATACCAAGTCGTCGAGTATGCGATTGACGCAGGATTCGAAATACACTCCCTGCTCGCGGAATTCCAGATAGTAATATTTAAGCGACTTGAGTTCTATGCACAACTTGTCCGCAATGTAATCGACTGTGATAGTTGCGAAATCCGGCAATCCCGTCACGGGGCACACTGAAGTGAATTCGGGATTCACATGACGTATCAGGTAATCGCGTGTAGGGTATTGATTCTCGAATGTTTCCAATTCAGCCATGGTATATTCCTGTTGTGAGTACTATTCCGGATCACACGCCGCGTGTATCCGGATCCCAGATGTATTTATGCATTTGCAATTGCATGCGTGTATCCAAAGCGTCTTCCAGAATCCACGAAGCAAGATCGCGAGGATGCAAGATCCCGAACGCGGGTGACAGCAAGACTTCCCGGCAGTACCGCCGCAGATTTGTTTTTTCAAGAGTTGCACGCATCCACTCGTAGTCTTCTCTTCCTGCTATCACGAACTTGACCTCGTCGCTTGGTTTGAGATATTCCAGGTTCTCAAGACGGTTTCGTTTCACCATTCCGGAAGCAGGACATTTGATATCCAAAATAATAGTGACACGAGGATCGACGGTGGAAATGTCAATATGGCCACCAGTTTCAAGTGCGACGGAATATTGCCGGTCGCAGAGCATGGTCATGAGTTCGAGTACACCGGTTTGTTCCAGCGGTTCACCACCGGTAAGCTCGACGAAATCGCATTTGTACCGTGCTATCCGTGCGAGTATTTCGTCGGCGGCCATTGGTTCGCCGCCGAGGCGATGATCGAGAGCATAAGGAGTATCACACCACGTGCACCGCAGGCCACAACCGTGAAGACGAACGAACACACAGGGTTTACCGGCACGACTACCTTCACCTTGGATGCTATGAAAAATTTCGTTGATTTTCATCGGGTGTTGTGTATCAGTGGATGATGTTGGTATCGGGGATGGCGCGAAAGTAGTGAAACCGGGATTCTGAGTGCATCACGTATCCTCGTTGTTGAAATGCGAAAGCGTTGCCGAGCGGGAGCAGTAAAGTATTAATGGAAGTCGCAGAATGCATGGATACATACTGAGTGTTCGCATGAATGTGAGGAAAAATCTAAGGATTTTCACGAAGGCGAGCAAGGTGCTGTTTCATTGCTATCGGAAGCGACAAGCGAATATTCCACCTCGATCAACTTCTTTTTCATTCCCCGACCTCTAAACCGGAGTTCCTCCTCTAAAGAGACTTCGTTTCGAAAGCTTTGCGGATGAACAAGGGAAGGTGTATACGATTAGTACGATACATCCGTATCTGACAGCAGATGTTACGCGGCTGTGAGAAGAGTTTGAGCTTGCGACTGAGCAGCGAATCGGGATTCCAGCCGCAGGAAACGAAACAGACCTCGGATATGCAGATGCCGTGAGAGAGGGAGTAGGTAGCACATCGAATTTCGGTTCACTGGTCGGGTACAACTGATTGATCGTGGTTTTTCGCGTAATGTCAGGGAGCTGTCGGCAGCGGGGAATCCCGACATGCTCTAGTGCAGAAGAACTCCACCACGAGTGAGAGTGATGAAAGCGCGAAACCGTGTTATGCCAAGCGTAAGCGCTCGTGGATGAAGCGCGGACATTCCATCCCCCCTCCCCATCGCGCGATGACGGAATGCATGTACGGATCATGCGTGCGTAGATCAAATCCGTGTACCTTGCTTCAACATTGCGCCATTGGTATATTGGTATGATACGGATTTCTGAACTAGGAGAGCATGGAACTTACGCGCAACTTCTGCATCATCGCGCATATCGATCACGGAAAATCGACCTTAGCTGATCGTTTACTCGAGCGCACTGGTACAATCACTGAACGCGAGTTCGTGAACAATCAGGTATTGGACGACATGGCGCTCGAGCAGGAACGAGGCATAACGATAAAGCTGCATGCAGTGCAGATGATGTACCGCCACAGCGACGGCAATGAATATACATTGAATCTGATCGATACACCCGGCCACGTCGATTTCTCTTACGAAGTGTCCCGGTCACTCAATGCCTGCGAGGGAGCGATTCTCGTCGTCGATGCAACGCAGGGTATCGAAGCACAGACAATCTCCAATTTGTATCTCGCCATTGATGCAGGCTTGGAGATCATTCCCGTGATCAACAAGGTTGATCTAGCCAGTGCGGAAATCGAGAAAGTAACACAGAATATTGTCGATTTGATCGGTTGCAAGGAAGAGGACATCATCGCCGCCAGCGCGAAATCAGGTATCGGTATTGATGAAATCCTCTCAGCGATAGTTCAGCGCATCCCGCCGCCCGCAGGCGATGCCGATGCTCCACTACAGGCGCTTATCTTCGATTCAGTGTTCGATTCCTATCGCGGTGCAGTTGTGTACATGCGCGTAATGCAGGGTGTGGTACGCGAGGGGGATCAGATTCGCTTTTTTTCGAACTCGAAGGAGAGCGAAGTCGAGGAAGTGGGGATACTTCGTCTCAAGCGCCAACGAAAAGGTGAATTATCTGCCGGAAATGTCGGCTACCTCATCGCTGGTATTAAAACTGTCGCAGACACCAATGTGGGCGATACGATCACTCATTCCAAGCGTCCCGCTTCCGAAGCTCTCCCGGGGTATAAGAAAGTGAAGCCCATGGTATTCAGTGGTTTGTATCCGACCGACAGCGAGAATTTCGAGGAATTGCGGGAAGCGCTCGCGAAACTGCATCTGAACGATTCCGCCATCTTTTACGAGCCAGAGACCTCAGTTGCGCTCGGCTTCGGCTTTCGTGCGGGCTTTCTTGGTCTCCTGCACATGGAAATCGTACAGGAGCGTCTCGAGCGTGAATTCGGCATGTCGATCATCACCACGGTGCCGAACGTCGAGTATGTCGTCGTTCTCAAGGATGGTGAACAACGAATAATCGACAATCCATCGACAATGCCGGAGCTTGGAAAAATCGATCATGTTCAGGAACCCTACATAAGTGCGCAGATCATCACGCCTTCCGAGTATATGGGAAACATCATGAAACTGTGCATGGATCGCCGCGGTATTTATCTCGATACACAGTACCTTGATACTACGCGAGCGGATGTGCATTTCGAAATTCCACTGTCGGAGATAATTTTCGATTTTTACGACAAGCTCAAGTCCGTTTCTCGCGGCTACGCCTCCTTCGATTACGAGTACAAGGACAATCGAGAGTCCGATCTTGTCAAACTCGACATTCTGCTCAACGGCGAACCCGTCGATGCCCTCTCGAGCATAGTGCACCGGTCCAAAGCCTATGACTGGGGTCGTCGATACTGTCGCAAACTCAAGGACCTCATACCCAGACAAATGTTCGAAGTCGTGATCCAGGCGGCTATTGGCAACAAGGTCATTGCACGTGATGTCGTCAAAGCTTTGAGAAAAAACGTGACAGCCAAATGCTATGGTGGTGATATCACGCGCAAGCGCAAGCTTCTCGAGAGACAGAAGGAGGGGAAAAGACGAATGAAACAGGTAGGTGCGGTGGAAGTGCCCCAAGAAGCATTTCTTGCAGTACTCTCCATGGACGATTAGCGACGAAACCCTCTCACGCGAAACACGTACACCGCGATGTCGCATGCTAACTTCAACCAGCTTCGGGATACCGACATGAATCGACCGGAAAAAGGCAAATCAATCAAGAAGAACATTAGCGAAACCCTGAAATCATTGGGTTTTGCGCTCATCGCAGTAGTCATTCTCAACAGTTTCGTGCTCGCATCGTTTCAGGTGCCAACAGGATCGATGGAGAATACCGTACTCGCAGGCGATTTTCTATTCGTCAATAAATTCATTTACGGTGGCACCACGCCGCCCACTATTCCAATTATCGGCATTTTATTCGGCAAGGAAATAGAAATTCCGTACTTCCGCGTTCCCGGTTTCACCGATCCCGAAAAAGGCGACGTCATCGTGTTCATATTTCCAGGGTATCGGGAAGAGGTCAAGGCCCGTGATTTCCAATACTACCTCAAGCGCTGTGTTGCCACAGCCGGCGACACGTTGCAGATTATCGACAAGCAAGTATTCGTCAATGGGGAGGAACAAGAGAATCCGGACGGAATCATATACTCTCGCGACATCGAGCCGGAGGGAAGCATAAGCCACGATATCTTTCCTCGCGGCAAGTCTTGGACTCGCGACAACTACGGACCACTTCGTATCCCCGCCAAAGGTGATGTCATAGAAGTACACCAAGAGAATATTCACGAATGGGACACGTTCATTCGCCGCGAGGGTCATGAAGTCACTATGCGTGGAGGTGACATTCTCATAGACGGAACAGTGGCGACAACGTACTCGGTGAAGCGTGATTATGTGTTCGGAATGGGCGACAATCGGGACGATTCGCTCGACAGCCGTTTCTGGGGTTTTATTCCAGAGGAATACGTGATCGGCTCTCCCATGATAGTGTATTGGTCCATGGATCCGAGTATTCACAACGTGTTCAAGAAAATCCGATTCAGTCGTATGTTTTCGATTATTCGGTGATATGGACGCCGATAATCATCAGATCAAGGAAGAATTGCCGCAATCCGAAGTCGACGGGATGACCGCCGATGTTGTCGGCAGCGATGAGCAGTCCGCAACCGAAGCTGATGTTCCGGAGGCGATTTCCCTTGGAGGTGGACGGAGATTAATCCGCGAGTACGGGCGCGTCGTGTTGGTCGCATTGGTGATTGCGCTATTCCTGAAAGTGTTTTTCCTCGAGGCGTTCGGTATTCCGTCTCCCTCGATGAGAGACACTCTGCTTGTAGGTGATTTTCTGTTCGTAAACAAATTCATTTATGGCATCCGCACGCCGAGAGCCATCCCATTGACTGGTATTCGAATACCTCATACGAAACTGCTTCCCGGCTATGCCTCCCCCGACCGGGGAGACGTCATTGTGTTTGAATTCCCTGGTGACCGGGCATCGATTGAGCAACCCAATGTACTGAACTATGTCAAGCGGTGCATCGCTCTACCGGGAGATACGATCGAACTTGCCGGCAAGCGCGTGTTCATCAATGGCGAGCGTCAGAATGAGCCGGTTACGGTACTGCTTTCCTCGATTATCATGCATCAGGCTGATTTTGACGCACACATTTACCCGAAAGGTACGACGTTTAATCGCGACTGGTGGGGGCCGATTGTCGTGCCGTATCGTGGTATGGAAATCGAGCTGACGCTGGAAAACATCGATCAGTGGCGCTTGTTCATCGAACGCGAGGGGCATGCCGTTCGCTTCACGGCCGAAGGTGCAATTCAGGTGAATGGTAACGACGAAAACACCTACCTTGTGGAGAACGATTACTACTTCGTCCTCGGGGATAACCGTGACAACAGCGAGGATAGCCGCTATTGGGGCTTCGTCCCCGAGCGCAATGTCATCGGCAAGGCCATGCTTATCTACTGGTCTTGGGATTCGCGTATTCCATTGACGTCGCCCGGCTCTCTGTTCGGATCGATTCGTTGGGAACGTGTGTTCAGCATCATTCGTTAGTCATGCCGGGACTGTACATTCATATACCGTTTTGTGAGAAGAAATGCGTGTACTGCGATTTCTATTCAATCGAATCATTTCGCCAGTACGACGACGTTCTCGACGGCATACATGACGAGATAGTGATGCGTGCGGAGAAGAGGCAATATGACGAAAGCTTCGATAGCGTGTTTTTCGGTGGCGGTACACCATCGTTGCTCGATGATGTACAGCTTGGTGGAATTCTCGATGCTGTTTTCCGGAACTATCGCGTCGACGAAGATGCCGAAATAAGCGTTGAGTGTAATCCCGGCACGATTACGCTTGAGAAGCTTCGCGGTTATAGCAATGCCGGCGTAAATCGCTTGAGTATCGGTGTGCAATCATTCCATGAAGACGATTTGCGTATGTTGACCCGAATTCACTCAGCTCACGATGCTGTAGAGGCGATACGGCTGGCGCATGCTGCAGGTTATGACAACGTGAACGTCGATTTGATGTTCTCGTTGCCCGGACAGACGACGGAGCGATGGCAGTACAATCTCGATCGTGTCCGGGAGCTTGGAAGCACGCATATCAGTTGCTATTCGTTGACGGTGGAGCAAGGAACCCCACTGGAACGAATGGTGCAGCGGGGCATGATATCAATGCCGCCCGGGGAGAGCGACGCAGTCTTGTTCGAACTGACGATGGCAACCCTTTCTTCGTGGGGTTATAAGCATTACGAAGTGTCGAATTACGCGTTACCCGGATACGAATGCAAACACAACCTCGGGTATTGGCGACATGAAGACTATTTGGGCATTGGTCCATCAGCCTACAGCGCATGCGCTGAACGGCGTTGGTGGAACTACGCCGATGTAAGGAGATACGTCGACGCTATTACGGAAGGCAGCTTACCCGAGGACGATGGAGAACTTCTGACCTTAGAGATGCGCCGTAGCGAGTATATTTATCTGCGGCTGCGTAGTGAGGGGATTGATGTGTGCGATTTCGAACAGAGATTCGGGACCGATTTACGCAAGGACAATAGTGCCTTCATTGATCGCTGTCTCAGCGAAGGTTATATGCTCATGAACAACGGCGTCATTTCCCTGAGCAGAAAAGGCATGCTCGTTTGTGACGAGATTTGCGCCGAGCTGTCCTGATACTTCGTCGATCCAATATTGTTCATCCAAAATCTCGGAGCACGTGCAGAACGTCGTTTCCTCGAATGCACGTGAAGTGAAGCACATGCGAAGCTGGAGTGCTGCCATATCCCCGTTTCGCAGTGCGCATCTTGCGGTTCGTGACGCCGGTGGCACGCGAACCCGGTAGTCATATACATCATTGCGAGGTGATGCGCGGTCAATTCCTCACTATGCCATTGTTATGACCAGGACTCCGGACTCCGAATTCTTTGAAGCGGGGAGTAGTATTCGATTTGGAAATACTGCTCGGGGTTATCACGTGGTCAGAGGGGACGGTATTTCAAAGAGTACGAAACACCTTCGCTATTCCAATGCGGATGTTGTTGTGGAGAAAGTTATTGGCAACTCATTAGTAGTGCTGTTTGTGATTTCCGGCTCGGCGTAATGAAACACATCGACCATGTGAATATTCCATCAATTCATAGTCCACGGTGTAGATGGAATCGCTGCGGGTTGCACTTTTTTCGTGCAGTGCTTCACTTCCATTGCTGAACATGCTATCTTCCAACGCAGCGGAGATATTACGGAGCTTCGATGACATTCCGAAAACCACCTTTACATGTACAAATTCTTCTTGGACTGCTGTTAGGCGCAGCGTTCGGTATACTGTTCGGCGTCAATCAGCATTTGTTGTTCATCGAACATGGTGATGGCGAAGCAAAGCAGGAAAGTGCTGTGCAGGATTGGGATACTGTTACACTGATATCCGGGTCAACGGAGAGAGTGTTCGGCGCGGATCATTTGGCGGAGATTCTCCAGGCGTTTTCACGAATGAAAAAAGTCCCCGGCGCTGTTTCTGTCGTCGTCGAAACAATGGGAGACAAACAGAGATACGACGAGGTCTCGCGTTTACGAAAGGAAAAAACCATCGCCACCGTGATCAAGCCGTTAGGTGATGTCTTTATACGTCTATTGATGATGATAGCGATTCCGTTGGTCTTTGCGTCACTGATGGTTGGCGTCTCAAGTTTACACGATGTAACACGCATGGCACGCATCGGTGGTAAAACTATCGCGTACTACATCGTCACGACGGCACTTGCGATCAGCATTGGAGTGACCATCGCGAATGTACTGCGGCCGGGGGAACGAATGTCAATGGAGGCGCGTGACCGGTTGCTGGTTTCGTACGAGGACGATGCGGCAGAGCGCATACAGCAGGAGCTATCGGTAGACATGGTCGATTATATCGTGAACCTCGTTCCGAGAAATCCAGTTCGCGCATTGGCAGAGGCGGAAATGCTTCAGATCATTTTCTTCGCGTTGATGTTGGGCATCGCGTTGCTGTTCATCGAGCGGCACAAGGCGGATGCCGTGATACGATTTTTCGACGCTGTCAGCGATGCGATGATCAGGATGGTGGACTTCGTCATGCTTATTGCACCGTATGCAGTGTTCGCCATCATAGCGGCCACGATAAGCGAGTTCGGTTTCGGTATTCTCGAAACGCTTATCTGGTACATCGTCGCAGTTGTAGCGGGACTTGCGGTACAGACCTTCGTTGTCTATCCGCTGTTGCTCAAATCGTTCGCTCGCGATGTACCACTAGGCGTGTTTTTACGCGAGATCCGTCCGGCACAGCTCGTGGCATTCACTACGAGCAGTTCTGCCGCGACGCTGCCTGTCAACATGGAGAGCTGCGAGAACATCGGCGCACCGAAGTCCGTGACCGGTTTTGTTTTACCGCTTGGCGCGACAATCAATATGGACGGGACGGCTTTGTACCAGGGAGTGGCTGCGGTGTTCATCGCACAGGTGTTCGGTATGGACCTAACACTCATGCAACAGCTCACCGTGGTACTCACCGCCACGCTTGCATCGATCGGTACGGCTCCCGTGCCCGGTGTCGGTATTATTATGCTTATCATCGTGTTGCGCTCAGTGGGAGTGCCCGAGACGGGCATCGCACTTATTCTTGGCGTGGACAGACTACTCGACATGTGTCGTACCATCACGAATGTCACTTCGGACGCAACTGCGACGATGATAGTGTCAAGTACGGAGAAGGTGTTCCGGAAAGGAATTCGTTAAGCTACAGGGAGGAGTATGCACCGCGATATTCCGACGTCGTTCATTCGAGCGAGAGATATCCAATGTATTGCGTGTGAGCATGATTGCAATCGCGTGCAAGGGAGGCTGCATTGCACCGAGTGTTTTCTTCATGCCACTCATTCACCGTACATTTGAAAGAAGTTATTTTTTTCACGAATGTGTGTCATCATGGAATTCGCTCTCAATGCCTTGTTCATCTTCGCGCTTCGAATTTGCGACGTCTCGCTCGGAACGTTACGCACCTTGTTCACCGTGCAGGGGAAGAAGCGGCTCGCTCCGTTGCTTGGTCTGTTCGAGTCGCTGATTTGGGTGATCGCTATCAGACAGATTTTCACACAGCTTGACAATCCTTGGACCATCGCAGGTTATTCCTGTGGATTCGCAACTGGCACGCTGGTTGGTATTCTCATCGAGCAGAAACTCGCGATAGGCTTTCATCAGATATATCTCATTTCACGTCATTGTACTGACGAAATCGCCGATACGCTGCGTAAGAATCTGTTCGGAGTGACCATTGTCCCCGGCGAGGGTGGAAGCGGAGGAGCGGCCATCATCACTTCAATGATACGAAGAAGCAGATTGCGGGAGTTTCAGTCCATTGTAGACAAAATAGATCCACAGGCGTTTATCTCCATACAAAACGCTCTGCTATACAGGGGATTCGTGCATGGAGTGAGGAAGTGATGGAAGGTTGCATTGTTGTTGCTGCTATGTGATTAGTTGCGCATGAACGTCGAGCGAATGCATGGTGGTTCTACATCAGCCGTCGCAGTTGCTGTGCGCTTATACTGGCTACTTCTACTCTGGTACGTTTTCATTCCCCATCTGCGAACGGAGTCCCAGTTCTTCGAATGAAGCGGATCCGTGTGCTCGCATACAGCGGAAGAACATATATCGGCCATGCCGGGTGGCGGTGTAAGCAAATAGCAGCAGCAACGCGTCGTACACCGCACATTCTTTGATTCCGGAACAATAAAACCTACCTTTAAAAATCAGCTATTTTCCACAACTTGTTATTCAGGAAACTCATGGAACGGACTCTTGCAATCATCAAGCCCGACGGCGTCGCGGCAGGCGTTATCGGGGAAGTTGTCAAGCGCATCGAGCAGGAAGGATTGCGCATAATCGGAATGCGCATGGAATTATTGACTCGCACAAAGGCGGAGGGATTTTACTATGTTCATCGTGAGAAGGAATTTTTTCCATCTCTGATGGAGTTCATGACATCCGGTCCGGTCGTGTTGATGGCGCTTGAGGGCGAGAACGCGATCAAGCGCTGGCGTGCGCTAATGGGAGCAACGAATCCCGAGAATGCCGATCCCGGCACGATTCGCCGCGATATGGCAACGAATATCGAGCGCAATGTGGTTCATGGTTCCGATGCTCCAGATACAGCCTCCTTCGAAGTGCATTATTTCTTTTCCGGTACAGAACTCGGGTCGTGATCGGCAGCAGTTCGTAAGCCACAAGTGCAAGAAGGTGCAACGCGTCTCGGAACGTGATTCTGCATCAATGATGAGAATAGGCCGCTCTGAACTGGTTACAGGAACTACTCCCGTAGCTTTCCCATCAGTTGAGATAGAGAATCCTCGTGGTGTGGTAATAGGGAAAGGCCCGGCATGTACCGGCTCGGTTGTCAGGCATGAATAATAAGTTATTCCGGATGACGCTTAAGGATTCAATCGCCAACCCGCTTCCGATTTCGCTAACCGACTACGATTTCAGCTTCCAATAATCTGCCCTGTCTCCAAAAGGGGGATGAATGCTCCGATCAACGTTTTCCGAGTATCCTTGCAGTACGAGGGTAATGTTCCCTCACGTTTTCGGACATGCGCGGTGTGAAACGATCAGGGGTGAGTATGGTGGCGAAGTTCTCCCGGCCAGCAAAACGCGTTGATATGATATAACCAATGATGGCTTGAACTACTCCCATGTGGCGGCCGCTATATGCGGATGCTTCTTTGAGGCGCCCGAGCACTTCCGTGTCGTCTTCGTTTTCGAACAACGCCAAACCGAGTTTCGCGAATGCTGCCATTGCAAGATGTTGTGTGCTTTGGGATGCCGTTTTCAAAGATCGGATTGCGATGTCCGATTCTCTGCCTAGCATTTCGCAACTTAGGGCATAAAGCACATGGACCAAGGGGTGTGCCGATTGCTTGCGTCGTTCAATTCGCATTAGGTGCATTTCAAGAATGACATTCGCTTCGGCAGTGCTGTTGCGACGGAGCAGAGAGAGTACTCTCCCCAGTAAAGCAGAAAGAGCATCGAACTCATACTCTTCACGATACTGGCTTATGGCCATCTGTTCCCGGTTCACATGTCTCGTATGCAGCGGTGCGAGTTGCATTGCGTGCTGGAAGGTTTCGCGCAACTGCTCGTATGGAATGTCCATGAGCAAAGAGAGAGACGTGAGATGCTGTAGTATCTCTTCTTCGTCAAGTGGATCGCTTGTATGCTGCGCCTTCATGAGAATGGACTGGTACTCCAGCTCCGGTTCCTTGCCCAAACGTGAATGAAGCATGAGTGCCGAAGCGATGGAATTTTGTGTATCCGCATCGTCTCCTCGAGAGAGACGCAGTTCGTTAAGGTAATGAGCTGTCATGCGATGCAAGGTTTCCTTTTCCTCCGCCGTCAACTCGTTGTACAGTGCTGTATGAATGGCGTGCTGTGAAAAACGATACACGGTGGATTCCTTCCCGTTGACGAGACGGTACCCGACAGGCTCGATGATACCATGCTGCGTTTTCGCCCGACGGAGCGACCGGATCAGCTCAAGAGCGGAACGTTGCGTCAGATGTATCAATTCATGCAAGGAGAATTCAAAACCCAGAACGGATGCGGTCAGCAGAAGATGTAAATCATTATCGTCAAGCGATTTCATCAGCCATGAAGTAACAAGGCGTATCTCTGCGGGTAGGCCACGGTAAGATTCAAGGTCGCCGCGTAGTGTACCGTTGGCGTCAAGGAGATCTTTCATCAGCAGATGCTGAATGTACGTCGTCAGGAAAAACGGGTTACCGCCGGATTTCTGCTCCAACCACAGCAACAGATCTGGGTGATGCTCCGCCATCGGAAATCTCGCGGTGAAATACTCTCGAATCTGTGCAGTGGAAAACGGCGGAAGTGTGAGTTCGGAGCAAAAGATTTCATCATGCGTCTGCGTGTACAACGACAGCAGATCAGGCATTGCTTCCATCTCGTCACGACGACCGCTGAGTACCAACGTAATACGGGCATCCCGAAACTCGTCGCTGAAGTAGAAAAATCTCAACGCCTCGATTGTCGGAACATCTACCCATTGCGCGTCATCGATGACGAGGACGACGGGCAATTCCCCGGAAAAATGCTTCAAGTCATTGAAATACTCCTGAACGAAATCCGAGAAATCCACCTCGCGTGTACCGTTCCTGAACTCCTTGAGGTCGCGCCGTATCTCCTTAACACCGTATGCGAATTCTCCAACGATAGGTATCATTGCCAGGACGGTGAGAGAAATATTTTTCACGAGATTGAGTCGTCGTCGTGCGCTTGCTTGATTGGCGAGTAGATCCTCGAACACATCCTTGAGTGGTTGATGAGGCTTCAATATTGTAGTCGATTGATTCCCCAAGGGGGAGCCGCAGCTAGCGTAGGACACAAACGCGTGCTCGCGGATGCTATCGAGATAATTGCGGAGGAAGAAGGTTTTTCCTTGGCCAGTTTCTCCGAAAAACCATAACAATTGTACTTGGCCGTCCGAACAGCGTTGCACAAGGCTATCCACCCTGTCGCTTTCGTCGGGACGTGGGATGAAAATCTGCTCGCCGTTCATCTCAATGGCCCCGTTTACGTTCAGCCTCGCGCAACATCAGGCTCAATACTTCATCGAGCAGGCGCTGTTCTTCATAGTCGGCGATACTGTCGCTGACAGTGTTGCCTCCACTCGCGTTTTTTCCTCCCAGCACTTCGTGCAAGGCATCGGTTTGATGCTTGATGGCGTCGCGCTGTTCGGCCTCAAGCTCTTTGACGACGCGGTCGAGACGTCCCTCCTGTGCTGAGCCAGCGAACGTTATCATGAGAACGATGAGAAGAATGAACTCGAGAGACAGCGCCATGAGAATAAGGGATGGCTCCTCGGATGGAATAAGTTTCAGCCCACGCAAGCCGATGACGAAGATCAATACGGCAGCACCTCCCGAAACGAGACCCTGAATGAGGTTGCCATACGAGGCGGAAATTCTATAGCGGAAGTAGAATTTCACTGGAATAAAGGGGTTAATAGTCCTCTTTTGCATCCAACGGTCGATGGCGAGAAAATCGTCCACTTCACTCCCGACGATCTCGGGTAAAGTCGTAACACGCAGCAATTCCTCCCGTCGCGCACGCGGCATTTGCATCACCTGATCGAAGTCCACTCCATGTGCACTGAACTGCTTCCGTAGTAATGAATCGACTCGTTCGTATTCTCGTAACAGT
>Ga0114946_10001846_pt1 | contig 14570 bp, 12 predicted proteins | sample WalLakDeSediment_FD_88676 | JGI IMG/M metagenome (GOLD analysis project Ga0114946, IMG submission 88676) | Lake sediment microbial communities from Walker lake, Nevada to study Microbial Dark Matter (Phase II) - Walker Lake 11/02/13 Deep Sediment | ecosystem: Environmental > Aquatic >... | reverse complement strand
CGGCAATGTTTTGGACAGCCGGGGCAGTGTAATTCCTGTTTTCAGAGAGAAAATCAGAAAGAGAGAACCAATAGAAGTTACCCATCCTGAAATGAGAAGATATTTTATGACCACCCCCGAGGCTTGCTTGCTGGTTATGCAGGCAGGAGCCATGGGCCAGGGAGGAGAGGTTTTTGTTCTGGACATGGGGGATCCTGTTAAAATAATAGACCTGGCCAGAGAGATGATCAGGCTTTCCGGATTGGAGCCTGACAAAGACATACCCATTGTTTTTACAGAGCCCAGGCCCGGAGAGAAAATGTTTGAAGAGCTTTTAACAGCAGAAGAGGGAACTGTAGCCACTCAGAATGAAAAAATCTTTCAGGCTAAGTTGTCTGAGGTCAGCAAAAGGGGATTGGACAAGAAGCTTCAAAACCTAAAAACGTTAATTAAAAAAGCAGATAAAGACGGCATAATAAAGTCATTAAGGGCAGCTCTTTAAGCTTGGTAATCTTTTTTTAAAAACTGCATGAATAAGGAAAAATTGGAGAAAATATGCTTTAAAATAGTTGAGTGGGGGGTTTATCTGGTTCTTTTAACCCCTTTTATTTTTTTCAGGGAGTATTTTTACCCTTTCGTCAGTCCGAAAACTTTTTTTTTCAGGATCGTTATTGATATTATTCTCATAGCCTATGTTCTGTTGGTTCTTTTAAATTCAAAGTATCGTCCCAGAATCACTCCTTTAACCGCAGCTGTCACTGTTTTTTTGGCAGTCTTAACTTTGACCTCTGTTATCGGCCTTAATTTTGAAAGAAGCTTTTTCGGACTTTTCGCCAGGGGAGACGGGCTTCTGACTTTTTTTCACCTTTTTGCTTTTTACATTATTTTAACCAGCTGTTTCAAAGAGAGAAAATATTGGGAAAGGATTCTGACTGTTTCAATTGCGGTTTGCGTTTTTGTTTGTTTTTCTGTTTTATTTTTGGAAAGTTCTTGCAATCGCGGCGGTGGTACGCTCGGCAATTCTTCTTTTTTTTCAGCCTACCTGCTTTTTAATTTGTTTTTCTCTTTGATTATGCTGGTTATAAAGACAGGAATTCACAGGGTTTTTTACGGACTAACTTTTGCTGTTTTTCTTTTTTTCCTGTTTTCAAATCCAGGAGGAGCTTTTACCAAGGGAGCTGTAGCCGCTTTTTTCTTTGCCATTATTTTTCTGATTTTCAGCTGCTTATTTTATTTCAACAGAAAAAAGGCAGTTTCTTTGCTGCTTTTGGTCTTAATACTGCTGGCCTTGGGCTCAGTGGCCGCCATACAGCTTGATTTTGCCAGAGAAAAAGCTTTGGATTTCTGGCAGTCCAACAGCGTGCAGTCAAGGGCAGGAGCCTGGCAGGTTTCCTGGCAGGCCTGGCAGGAAAGGTTCTGGTTCGGCTGGGGGCCGGAAAATTTTAGCATTTCTTTTGCCAAGCACTTTGACCCGCAGCTTGCTCTTTCAACAGATTCTTGGTTTGACCGGGCCCACAATGTTATTTTGGATATCGGGGTCTCTTCCGGCATTTTCGGGGTATTAAGCTATTTGCTTATTCTGTTCTTGGCTTTTTTCGGGCTGATAAAAAAGATTTTGCCCAAAGACGTTAAGGAAGAAAAAACAGTAATTTATTTCATAATGATTGCTTTGCTGGCTGCATATTTTTTTCAGAATCTCTGGGTTTTTGATACAGTTTCCAGTTATATGATGTTTTTTTTAAGTTTGGCTTTTATCAATTTCCTGGTTTATCCTGAAAAAGAACAAACCAGAAAAAAAACAGGTTTTTTGGCTGTTTTCACCGGAACCGTTTTAATATTTCTGGCAGCCTTTTCTCTTTATTTTGGCAGCATACAGCCTGCCAGAGCCTCAAGGCTTATTGACGAAGGTCTGGACCAGCCGCCAGAGAAAAGTATTCTTTCTTTTCAGAAAGCCTTTCAGGTTTTTCCTTTGGCTAATATTGAAGGATCCGTGTATCTCTCCCGTTCAATAAACAGTCTGCTGGAAGAAGATCATGATAAAGAAGTGATCCATCAGGGCTTTGATTTGGCAGAAAAACATCTTAAAAAAGCTGTTTCAGAAAACCCCCTGGATTGCTGGCTGCATTTATCTTTGGCAGAACACTATAACCGTTTTTACGAGTTCAGCGGCGACCATGAAAAACTGATTTTGGCTGAACAATCTTTGGAAAAAGTTTTTGAAATAAGCCCCAAACTTCAAAAAGCTTACTTTACCATGTCCCAAACCAAATTTTTACAGGAGAAACAAGAAGAAGCCCTTGAATTTCTGCAAGAAGCAAAAAAACTGGAACCGCGATACAAAAAGGCAATATTGCTATTGATCAAAGGGTATATGGAGGCAGGAGAGCATGAGTCAGCCCTGGCTGAGCTGAAATTATTGGAGGGTTTGGATCTTACTTGCAGAGACGCAGAAGCTTTGGCAGAGGTCAGAACGGTTTTTGTAGAAGCCGGCAAAAGCATTGACGTTTTCATCCCTATCTATGCAAAAGGGATAGAGGATAATCCTGAAAAGCTTTGTTTCCGGATGGATCTTGTCGGAGCTTACCTGAAAATAGGGGAAACAGAAAAAGCCAGGGAAGCTCTGGAAGAATGGCCCAGTTTTTAGCAGGACGAAAAAAGATCAGTCGGCCAGTACGACAATTAAAATTTTAAACACAGAAAATTCTTCGGTTCGGACAAGGATTAAATTATTTGGGAAAATTTTATAAAACTTTTAATATTGTCCGGGGCGCGAAAAATCTTTGACAATTATTTCAAAGTTCATTTATACTGGAAGTAAGGTTAAAGCTGATAAGCAGTGTAAAAGTGCGCAAAAAAATTAAAAAGGGCGGACATCTGAGTTTTTTATTACTAAAATTAAAGGCGGAAACATGAAAGTTTTAATTTTGGCCGGGGGCAAGGGCACCAGGTTGTGGCCTCTTTCCCGCGAGCACAAACCAAAACAATTCCAGAAGCTTTTTGGCAAAAGAACAATGCTGCAGGAAACAGCTGACAGAGTTTTGCCTCTTTTTTCTCCAAAAGACATTTTTGTCGCCACCAACAAGCAGTACACGGAAGAGGTAAGAACAGAGCTGCCTGGCTTGCCTAAAAAGAATATTATTTCAGAGCCGGCTCACAGAGAAAGAGTGGCTGCTTTTTTGCTGTTCTTCTGTTATTTAAAAGAAAAAGAATTAAAAGAGCCGGTTATTATCCTGCCCTCCGATCATTTAATAAAAGAAAGAGAGAAATTTCGCCAGGCTTTGCTGGCAGGCAAAGAATTCGTAAGAAAGAATCCGGAACGTCTTTTGCTTTTGGGAGAGAACCCGGCTTTTCCGGATACAGGTTTGGGTTACATAAAAAAAGGGGATTTTCTGAAAAAAGAAGGTGATTTTGATTTTTTCACAGTTTGCCACTTTAAGGAAAAACCCAACCTGAAAAGGGCCAGGGATTTTATGGAATCAGGAAATTATCTTTGGAACGCCGGCATCTTCATATTCACTCCTGAACTGATAATTGATCTGGCGAAAAAATTCGTGCCGGATAACTACAAAAGATATCAGAGAATAAAGAAAGCGTTCGGCAGAGCCGGTTTTAAAAAGGTTCTGGCAAAAGAATACTTACAAATGGATAAAGTCTCTTTTGACTACAGTATTATTGAAAACTATAAAAAGAACGCTGTTTTGCCGATTTCTATGGGGTGGTCGGACGTGGGTAGCTGGGCTGTTTTGAAAAACTGCCTTTCTTTGCCAAACAAAAATTATATCAAAGGAAATTACGTCGGGGTTGAATCAAAAAATATTCTGGTTTACGGCACAACGGACAAGCTGGTGGCCAGCTGCGGGGTTAATGATTTGGTAATAGCCGTTACAGACGACATTGTTTTTATATGCCACAAGGACGGTTCGCAAAAGGTAAAGAAATTAATACAAAAACTTGAGAAAAAAAAGAAGTTTAATTATCTTTAATGCTGTTTTTTAAATCGTTACAACAATTTTTACTGCCCAGCTCTTTTGTCTTGGTTTTAATATTACTGGGGATAGTCTTCCTGTTTTTACTAAAGAAAAACAAGATCGGTAAGTTTTTTCTGATTTGCGGAATAATTCTTTATTATCTTTTTTCAATAACCCCTGTCAGCAATTTTTTGCTTTCTCCTTTGGAGGGAAAATATTCTTTTTTGCAGACAGAAGAAATGGAACAGGCCGACAAAATCGTTCTTTTGCTGGGAGGAAAAGAAGCAGACGTTTTAAGAGGGAGCGAGGTTTTGCGTATAGCTCATATCAGAGATCATCAGGTGAAAATAATTATTTCCGGCACAGATCCTCTTTTGCCGGGCAGCGAGGAAGCTTTAGGGGTCAAAAGGTTTTTTGTCAGCCGGGGCCTGAAAGAAGAAGATATTATTATTGAGGGCAGATCGCGCAATACCTGGGAAAATATCAGAAACGTTAAAGAGATCGTCGGAGAGAAAACTTTTTTTCTGGTTACTTCAGCTTATCACATGGAAAGATCCATTAGGGAATTTGAAAAAGTGGGGGCCAAGCCCATTCCCGCTCCCACCGATTTTAAAATAAAAGCGGAAAGATATAATCTTATTGATTTTTTCCCCGATCCCCAGAATCTCAGAAATTCTAATCTGGCTTTCCACGAATATTTCGGCATCCTGTGGTATAGATTGAGACATTGACATTTAATATTAAGATAGATACTATATATCAACATGGAACAGGAAAAATACCAAAAAGACGATGAAATAGACCTGATGGATTACGTCAAGGTAATCTTAAAAAGAAAGCTGTTTATTCTGGCTGTTTTTCTGGTAGCGGTGCTGGCCGCAACTGTTTTCAGCTTTCTTTCGCCCCGGGTTTACGAGATTGACACTGTTTTGGAAATGGGTAACGTGGGAGAAAAAATAGTAGAGGCGCCGGCTCAGTTAATGGGAAGAATTGAAGGAGACGTCTATGGAGCCTTTATTAGAGCGAAGTTAAACATTTCAGAAAGAGATTATCCTGAAATAAAAGCCGAAAACCCCAAAGATACGAGCTTGATCAGGAAAATCATAGAATCCAGCGAGCCGCAAAAAGCCAAGCGGATTTTAAAAGAGGGAAATAACCTGATTATAGCCGAACACCAGGAAAAACTGGACTCAGAGAAGGATCTTTTGGAAAAAAAGATTGTAACAATACAAGCAAACATCGGTGTTGTTGAAAAAGATATTGAAAGGGTGCGAACAAAGATTCTTTCTTTAAAAGAGGAAGAAAGAAGCCTGGAGGCAAAAGTTGCGGCTCTTCAGCAGGTTTTAATTTATCAGCAGGACCCTGGAACCCAGTTTGCTTTATTCGACGCCAAGGAAAAGCTGGAAGCGAAAAAACAGGAGATTGAAAACAATCATTTGCAGATCAACTCCCTGCAAATGCAGATCAATGATATGGAGAGCCAGATTAATACTCTGGAAAAACAGATTAAATACATCAGGCCTACAGTAGTGATAAAAGAACCAACGGTTTCTGAGTCACCGATAAAGCCCAGGCCACTGCTCAATATGGCCATAGCCGGCATTCTGGGCTTGTTTATTGGGGCATTTCTGTCTTTTGGCAGGGAATGGTGGAAAAACAGCAAGGCTTGACAGATTTTTTAAATTTGTTAATATTGAGTCAGAGTTTAGTGAGCCTAAGGCTCCTTTTCGACAGCACGCCTTTCTTAAGCAAGGCGTGTTGTTTTATTTTTTTATTTTGTTAATATATAGCTGGGCGGAGATACTCACTAAATTCTATGAATCGGAGTTCTTTCTCCGCCCTTTATATGAAATTGCAAAATAACGTTCAGCTTAAGAATTACACCACTTTCAGAATCGGCGGGCCGGCCAAATATTTTATTGAAGCTAAGAATAAAAAAGAAATCATTGAAGCTTTGAAATGGGCAAAAAATAACAACTTGCCCTTTTTCATTCTGGGCGGCGGATCAAATTTGCTGGTTTCAGACAAAGGATATAACGGGGTCGTTATTAGGGTCCGCAATGAAAAGATGGAAGCACGGAATGAAAATTCAAAATGCAGAATTTTTGTAGAGGCCGGTTCGCCTCTAAGTAAGTTGGTGGTTTTTTCTTTGAGAAAAGGATTAACCGGTTTAGAGTGGGCAGTCGGTATCCCTGGAACCGTCGGCGGAGCTGTTACAGGGAATGCCGGAGCTTTTGGCGGAGAGATGAAAGATTCGGTTAAAACGGTTGAAGTTTTTGATTATGCGGCCATGAGGGTCAAAAAAATTAAGAACAAAGAATGCGGTTTCGGTTACAGAAACAGTATTTTTAAAAAAAATACTCGTTTGATTATTTTATCCTGCGAGCTTTTGATTGAAAAAGGCGATAAAAAAAACATCAAAGAAAAAATTGAAAAATATTTGGATTACAGGCAACAAAAGCATCCCAAAGAGCCTTCGGCCGGCAGCGTATTCAAAAGAGTCGGGAAAGAACCTGCGGCTGTTTTAATAGACAGGGCCGGTCTGACCGGCAAAAAATTCGGCAAAGCTTGCGTTTCGCAAAAACATTCCAACTTTATCATCAATTCCGACGGAGCCAAAGCTGAACACGTAAGAAGATTGATAGCATTTATTAAAAAATCAGTGAAAAAGAAATTTAAAAAAAGTTTACAAGAAGAAATTAAGTTTTTGGGAAAATTTTGAGTTATACACCATTGACACGGTTCGTTGATAGTGGGAAAATTTAATAAAGGTCGGGTGATGACAACATTTCGATACTTTAAAATGGCAAAGAAAAAAGCTAAGAAAAAACCAAAAAAGAAAGTAGCCAAGAAAAAGAAAAAAAGATAAACATTTTTTCTGCCGAGCACTCAACACTTTGAGTGCTCGGTTTTTTTCATGAAATTCTTACAAAAAAACTATTGACAAACTTCTCTGAAGTGGAATAATGAAATAACTTTTTAAAAAATTAAAAAACTTTCATGATTCCAAGTAAATTTTTTTTAACAAAAGGAGTTGGCGTGCACAAAAATTATCTGGCTTCTTTTGAGCTGGCCCTGCGGGACGCCTTCATCGAGCAGTTTAATCTGGTTTCCGTTTCCAGTATTCTGCCTCCGGGCTGCAAAAAAGTTACCAAAGAAAAGGGAGCTGAGCTTTTGAGTCCCGGAGAAATTGTTTTTCTGGTTTTGGCCAGAAACGCTTCCAACGAACCCAACAGGTTGATATCAGCTTCCATCGGCTGCGCTCTTCCGGCCAACGATAAACAGTACGGTTATCTTTCAGAGCATCATTCTTTCGGAGAAACGCGCGAGACAGCCGGAGACTATGCAGAAGATTTGGCAGCTTCCATGTTGGCTTCCACCTTGGGCTTGAAATTTAATCCGGATGAGGCCTGGGACTCCAGGCGCCAGGCTTTCCGACTGTCGGGTAAGATCGTACGCACAACAAACGTTACCCAAACAGCCTGCTGCGATAAAAACGGCCGTTGGACTTCAGTGATAGCTGCAGCTGTTTTTATTCCATAATAATTAATTTAAAGAAATATGAAAAAAAACCCCTTTTTTTGCAGCAAAAAAATACAAGCCAAAAAATTGAAGAAAGGAATTAAAATAACAGAATTGGTGGATGATTATTATCAGGCTTATAATTCGGCCAGACTGAATGAGGCTTGTCGTCTTTTGACGGAAAAAATGCTTAACCCCAGAAAAGATGTAACCATTGGGATAACCCTGGCAGGAGCTTTGACGCCGGCCGGCATGTCGGGAATGGTGGTCTCTATGATGGAAAAAGGTTTTATTGATTTTATTATTGCAACCGGAGCTAATCTTTATCATGATACGCATTTTGCCTTAAATTATCCTTTGCGTAAGGGAGACTTTATGATAGACGATACAACGCTGTATAAGCACGGCGTTGTCAGGATATATGATGTTTTTTTAACCACCGATACTTTACTGGATACAGACAAGTTCACTCAAAAAATTCTTTTAGATAAAAAAGCACCGAGAGGAGCTGTTTCTTCCAGTGAATTTCACAATTACATCGGTAAAATACTGCTTAAGGAAGCTCCCAACCCCGAGGTTTCCATTTTAGCGCAGGCCGCCAAATACAACATTCCGGTTTACACCTCTTCTCCCGGAGACAGCACTTATGGTATGGACTTGGCTGCTTTTACCAAGGAATTGGGCAGGTTAGGATCAATAGACCTGCATATTAATCCGAACCTGGATGTTTTGGAAACAGCGGCAATTGTTATGGGAGCCAAACAAAACGGAGCGATACTTTTGGGCGGCGGCTCTCCCAAAAACTTCTATATGCAAACCCAGCCTTTTTTGTGGGAGTGCTTGGGGGTTGAAAAGGGAGGACATGATTATTTTATTCAGGTGACAATGGACAGTCCGCAGTGGGGCGGGTTGTCGGGTGCGACGCCTCAAGAAGCGGTTTCCTGGGGGAAAATCAACCCCGAGGAGCTGAAAAATACGGTAGTGGTTTATTCTGACGTTACTTTAGCAGCCCCTATTCTTTTCAGTTATGCCCTGGAAAAGACGAAAGCACGTAAACAAAAAAATCTTTATCTGAATCTCGGTAAACTGATGAATAGCTTAAGAAAAGAAGCCCAGAAAAAACCCGTTACTTGGACGGCCGACGAGCTTTATAAAAAACATAAAAAATAATCTATGAAAAATTTTTCTTATCCAACTCAAGAGCCCTTCAACTTTATGGGTCTTGATAACCAAGAATACGAAAAAGCAAAAACGGTTATTTTTCCGGTGCCCTACAATTCAACAACCTATTGGAAGTCGGGCACAAAAGAAGGCCCCCGGGCGATTATTGACGCTTCAAGGCACGTTGAGCTTTATGATATTGAAACCAAAAAAGATATTTCCAAGGAGGGTATTTTTACTTTGCCTTTTTTGGAGCCGTCAAAAAATTCTCCGGAAGAAACAATGGCCCGCATTAAAAATGTCGTAGATAAACTGTTGGCCGACGGAAAACTTTTAATCATGTTGGGAGGAGAGCACTCTATTACTTTGGGAGCCGTACAAAGCTTCAAAGAAAAATACTCCGATTTTTCCGTTCTGCAAATTGACGCTCACGCTGACTTAAGGGATGAATTTGAGGGAACCAAATTCCATCACGGCGCTGTAATAAAAAGAGTGAGAGATTTGGGCGTACCCGTAACTCAGGTCGGTATCAGAAGCATATCTGAAGAGGATGTTCAATATATAGAGAAAGAAAAAATAAATACCGTATTTTTTGCTCCGGATCTGCCGATTGAGAAAATAATTTCCACTTTAAAAGATAATGTTTATATAACCTTTGATTTGGACGGCCTGGATCCTTCGATTATGCCCTCAACTGGCACGCCGGAGCCAGGTGGTCTTTTGTGGTATGAAAGCTTGGAGTTGATTAAAAAAGTGGCCGAGAAAAAAAATATAATCGGTGCCGATGTTGTTGAATTGGACCCTATTCCCGGATTGACGGCTCCCGACTTTTTGGCGGCCAAACTTGTTTATAAAATAATAAATTATATCGCTTAACTTTTCTCTCCCAGAACAGCCTTGATTATCGGGCTGTTTTCGGCATAATGAAAATATGATTAAGCTTGAAAAACTGAGAAACGAATTAAAGAAGACGGACAATGTCGAATTCGTGTTCGCCGGGAGTCGCCGTGGTTAATATTGATAACGGTTTTGGCGCCGGCTATTTGGTGAGTATTATTAACCGTTAAAAAATGAGAGCGCTTTATTTCAATTGCAAATCCGGAATCAGCGGAGACATGATTGTCGGCGCCTTGTTGGGCTTGGTGCGTAAAAAAAGCATATTATCCAAGGAATTGAGCAAGCTAAAACTGTCTGGCTATAAAATATCAATACAAGAAAAAAACAAAAGGGGAGTTAAAGCCTTCAGTTTCGTCGTTAAAATTAAAAAACAAAAAGAAATAAGAAACCTTAACGATATATATAAAATCATTAATGGAAGTACCTTGGACAGGAAAGTAAAAAAACTCAGCAAAGAAATATTTTTAAACCTGGCGAAAGCCGAAGCCAAAGCCCATAAAACAAGCATTGATAAAATTCACTTTCATGAGGCAGGAGCTGTGGACTCTATAGTGGATATTGTTTCAAGTGCCATATTGTTAGACGCATTGCAATTAGAAAAAATATATGCTTCCAGGATGAGAGTGGGGAGAGGGAGAGTCAAATTCTGTCACGGCACGACTCTTTTGCCGGTTCCGGCAGTTAGAGAATTACTGAAAGATGTGCCGGTTGCAGCGTTGAACATAAACAAAGAATTAACAACCCCGACGGGAGCGGCCATCATTAAGACAATAGCTGATGAATTTACGGATCATATCGATATCAAAATTGAGAAAAAGGCTTACGGGGCAGGCAAAAGAGATTTAAAAATCCCGAATGTTTTAGAGGTGGTTTTAGGGGAAGTTGAGAAGAAAAATGAAAAACTGGTGATTCTGGAAACAAATATCGATGATATGAATCCGGAATTTTACGATTACGCCATCAAGAAATTTATTAAAAACGGTGCCAGAGACGCATATATTCAGCCCCTTATTATGAAGAAAAACCGCCTTGGAGCGCTGTTGACCGTAATCTGCAACGAGAAATTTAAAGAGAAACTGATAGAGGATATTTTTGACGAAACCACAACCTTCGGGATAAGGGTCAATAAAATTTTAAAAGTCAAACTGGACAGACAAATTAAAGAGATGAAAACCAAATACGGACTCATTAATATTAAAATAGGAAGGTATAAGGGAAAAATTAAAACTGTTTCTCCCGAATACGAAGATTGCAAAAAGGCAGCAATCAGGAGAGGCTTGCCCATAAAAAAGATATACGATGAGGTTAAAAGGAATATTTGAATCTTTTAGCCTTGTTTTGACGAGTTCAGGATAATATGTTATAGTTTTAAGTTCAGCAACTTAAAAACCAGGAAAGGAAAAAACGATGAGAACAGAAATTTGGCAAATGGATGAACGCGATACCTTAAAAGTAGCTTTGGTAGGAAGTGGCAATACTATCCTTCCCATAAATCAGGCGACAGAAGCCGAGCATTTTTTCGGAGATAACTACTATGAGAAAGAGGTTAAATATCATTCTGAAACAGGAGAATGGGAGCCGGCTTTGTGGCGCAAACAACTGAGCTTTTTCCGTTCTGTTTTTGAATCCCGCGGAGTTCGTTTAGTTTATCCGCAGGATATTGAACGGGCCTGGCTGCAGGTTTTTACTCGAGACGTAGGCTTTGTCTTGGGAGATACTTTCTACTCACCGGTCATGCGCCATAATGTCCGGAAAGCAGAGCAAGAAGGCATTAAGCCGTTGGCAGAACGGTTTCGGTGTTTTGTGGAACTACAAACAACACATCTGGAAGGCGGAGATGTTTTTATCCGTAAAGGAAAAGTGTTTGTCGGTATCAGCCGACAGACAACATGGTATGCTTTTGAGGAGCTTGAACGGCATTTATTCTCAAGAGGGTTTGAGTGCATTCCAGTGGAGTGTGAAGAAGAAGTATTGCATTTGGATTGCAGATTCAATCTTCTTGGAGGCGATCGCGCCGTAATTATTCCTCGGGGCATCAAGTTCTCAGGTATTAATACCTTAGATCGGTATTTTCAACTCGTGGAACTACCGGAAAAGGGGCTTGAGACATTGGCCACAAATTACGTATTTCTCTCTCCAAAAGAGGTGGCAGTGGACGAGCGCAACGAAGAAGTGATTCGGTTATTAATGCAAGACGGATGTCGGGTGGTTTCCATTCCGTTTACAGAAGCTACAAAAGCTTGGGGCGGTCCCCGCTGTTCAGTGTGTCCGTTATTACGAGAGTAAAGCGAAAAAAGGAGGATAAGGATGGAATTTGCAGCAGGAAAGAAGGAGTTGATTTACAAGAAAGTTGATCCGAATAATATAGGGCAAATCAGGGATGCCTTGTTATGTGAACAGGAAGGATTCGACAATATTTTGGATCCGCAGGAATTACCGCCGGTATTACAGTTTATTGCCCGGTACGGCAATATTTGGCTGCAGTACGCTGCGGAGGACGGGGAATATAATCCTATTGGAATAATAGAGTTGATTCCGTTGGTACAGGCGCTAGAGTATCGTCCCGAAAACATTGATTCCGGGGCATATGACCTGTCGCTTTCTCCGTTTACGATTATAATGGCAAACCAGGAGCGAGTTTTCAGGGACGTTCGTAGATTTGCCGGCGATGAAGACATTATATATCATCACGGCGTAGCGATGTCCAGAAAGGGGGGAGGTTACGGAACTTTGCTGCTGAGGCATGTTTTTGAGAGTGATTCTCGCGTAAAGAAGGGTGTTGTGGTTGGTTTCCCGGATGCCGCTTATCTAGACAAAGATTCAGGAAATATTCATTTGGCGCCCAACGAAAATTCTTTTACCCTGCATCTAAAAGCCGGATTTGTTCTGGCCGGCGTTGTAAATCCGCCCGTATATGATAATACGATAATTTATTATTCGTTTATCAGAGTGGGCGAGGAGTATGTTGCTCCTCTTAGATTTAGAGCGGATAAGGAGGTTTTGAATCTTGCTGAAGGAGAGGCCTCCACCGTTATAAAAAGCGTGAAAGAGCTTATTTCTGAGAGCTATCTCGGTGTGCGATATCAAAAGGAGAAACACGAGATGGTTTTCTTAAAAAGAGAAAAGTAGTCAATTTGAAAACCTGAGCGTTTTATTCAAGCGCTCGGGTTTTTTCTTGGATAATAATTGATTATAGAGTAGAGTAGAGTTATGGAGTTTGAAAAAATTATCAACCAATCCACAAAAGGGGAGGAAAGAGCAGAAATGTCCGCTCATGAATCTTATGACAAAATAAACAGGCTTATTGAAGAATTGCAAGCTACCTCAAAATTTGAGAGGGAAAAGCTTGATGACGGACGGGAGGTTATTCGTTCTCCTGAGGCAGGAGAATTTTTTATCCGCAAAATACAAGACGAAAAAGATCCTTCCGTACAAAAAATCCACCAACTGCTTATCAAAGAGCTTTCAAAAGAGGGGGCAGATACCATTGAAACAATCAAAAATGCAGTCAAAAACGATATTCAGGATTACCGCGTAGTGGAAGACGCAGCCGGCCGCGTTATTGCCGCATCCAATACGGAGTATTTAAAAATAGAAGATTCCCAAGACGCAATGATTTTTGTCGCCTACATTGTTACAGCTCCGGATTACCGACAAAAAGGCATAGGCAGCGAACTCTATCCAAGCTTCTATAATCTAGCCAAAGAAAAAGCAAAGGAAGAAGGCCTGCGCATCAAAGGCGTTATTGGCGAAGCCGGAGAGGAGGTAGAATCATTTCTGAACAGGATGGGCAGAAAAAGAATGTATTTTGAAGACGAGCAGGGGAACTTTCACGAAATTCCCTATATGCAAGCTCCTCTTGCCTGGGATGAAAAGACAGGCAAGCCCAGGCAAAAAGCTGCTCCTGAGCATTTGATGATCCGTTTGCTGGATGAGAGGCAGGAAATGCAGGCTTCAGAAGTAATATCCATGGTAAAAGCAATATACGAAGAAAACTATATCTTTTCAGAAGAATACTTTAAAACAGAAAAAGCTTATCAGGCCTGCGAAGACACGGTCATGGGGCATCTCAAAGAACTTGAAAACGCTTTGCAAAAAGCAAAAGACGGAAAAGTTTTCTTAATGGATAAAAAAGAAAGGGAAGTTAGGCGAAAAGAACTGGAAGCAGAAGGCAGGCAAATATTTGATTTGGGTGAAAGCAAAGCCAGATAATCAAAAATATTTTTTTAAAAAAGCCCGAAAGGTGTTGTCAAACAGCGCCTTTTTTTATATAATAATGAAATTATGTCTATTGTTTCCAAAATTTTCGGCGATGCCAACGAAAAATATTTAAAAAAGCTGCAGCCGATTGTCGATAAAATAAACGGGCTTGAAAAAGATTTCGAGCGTTTTTCCGAAGAGCAGATTAAAACCAAAACGCAGGAGCTTAAAGAAAAGCTCGGCAAGGATCCTGATTTGGATAATGTTTTGCCGGAAGCTTTTGCATTGGTCAGAGAAGCTGCGAAAAGAACCTTGAGTCAGAGGCATTTTGACGTACAAATAATAGGCGGGATCGTTCTGCATCAGGGCAAGATAGCTGAAATGAAAACAGGTGAAGGAAAGACCCTGGTAGCTACTTTAGCAGCTTACCTGAACGCTTTGGAGGGTAAAGGAGTGCACGTGATTACAGTAAACGATTATCTGGCCAAAAGAGATGTTGTCTGGATGGGTCAGATATATCATGCGCTGGGCCTGTCTGCCGGCTGTATTGTGCATGATGCCTCCTATTTGTACGATCCTACTGCCAAGAGGGACCAAGAAAGAGATACGCTCGGCGGATTCAAAGTCATTGAAGATTACTTAAGGCCCTGCTCCAGAAAAGAAGCTTATGCAGCTGATATTACTTACGGCACAAACAATGAATTCGGATTTGATTATTTGCGCGATAACATGGCGCAGGATTTATCTCAACAGGCGCAAAGGGGCCATAATTACGCCATTGTTGATGAAGTAGATTCAATCTTAATTGACGAAGCCAGAACGCCTTTGATTATTTCAGCTCCT
>Ga0114946_10001845_pt1 | contig 14576 bp, 9 predicted proteins | sample WalLakDeSediment_FD_88676 | JGI IMG/M metagenome (GOLD analysis project Ga0114946, IMG submission 88676) | Lake sediment microbial communities from Walker lake, Nevada to study Microbial Dark Matter (Phase II) - Walker Lake 11/02/13 Deep Sediment | ecosystem: Environmental > Aquatic > Freshwater... | reverse complement strand
TTTCATTTATATAAATAAGTGAGTTATACTATATATTTAATCTTAATTTGACTTTTTCAATATTATCTGAGAGATCTTCTGCTTCAATTTTTTTCAAACCGTCCTCTCTCGACATATGGCCTTGACGTATTAAGTTTGCAATTTCATGGACATACGGATGAAAGTTAAATCGATCTCTGTGAACTCTATTTGCAAAAGCGTTCAATAAACAGTTAGTTGAATTTGTGTCGGTATCAATCGGAGTAATCCAACCTAATTTTTCGATTTTTTTGTAGATTTTATCTTCATCATATTCCAAAAAGGCGAGGGGACTTAAATTATAAGGAAATTCATCAACCTTATTAAAATCATTGTCATTAAGAAAATAGGAATTAATTTCTTCTCCAACCGCCTTTTGCAATGGTGTTAATAATACTTGCTGCATAGATTTTATCATTGAAATATTGTTCTTAAAAATAGAGGCTTCTATTGGAGCCTGTCCGGGAGACCACCCATAAAAAATGAACGGGATATTATTTCGTATCGCGAATTTTAAACACGTAAATTTGACAAGACCTATGCAAGCGGTACAAATCGTACTCGCACGTTCGAGGGTTTTTCTGGAAAATATATCTTTTTCGGTTGCTATTCTAAAAATATTTTTCAAGATATCAAATTTAGGCTTGAAAAATAAATGATCAACGCCAAGGTTTTCCGTTAATTTTCTAATGTTATTGGTAGCGATAGGTGAAATAAAACCATTATCAAATGTTAAGGCTAATATTTTCAAATTATATCTTTCTTTTAATAGGACTAAGGAATAAGTACTATCCTTTCCACCACTATAAGCCATTACGCCGTCATACTCATCTTTTCCGGTGTTTTTATTGATGAGTTCTTCAAATTTTTTTTGATATCGTTTTTTTGACTCATCACTTATATTTTGATAATTATAAGTTTGACAGAAATTACACACTCCTTGTTCATTAAATTTAATGTTAGGAAATGTCTCTGGAAGAATGCACTTCACACATCGCTTCATGATGTCCTCGCTTATATCATTTAGTTATAATTTTGTTTTTTATTAAATTTTAAATAAAAGAATCTTATTAGAGTATAATTTAATCTATAGTTTCGTTGAAATAGATTTCTTTTCACTCTAAAATGTTAGATTTGAAGGAAAAGATGGTAAACATCTAAAATGTTCAGTCATTTTACTTTTTCTCTCAAAATCAAAAAATGCTCTTTTAATTTGGGACTCGTCCAATTTCAATTCATCTTTAATTATTGACATTTCTATTTGATTTTCATGGGCATATAACAATAAATCGAGCTTATCAAATGGAATACAATAAAAAAATTCCGTATCACTAACTTCTAAACTATATGTATCTGGGCTTGGTTCGCGCTGTATGATTACGTCTGGAACTTTAAGATGCTTGGCCAATTCAAAAACTTGAACCTTATATAAATTTGCCAAGGGTTCAATATCTACACCTCCATCGCCGTATTTCACAAAAAAACCTTGTAGATATTCAGTTTTATTAGTGGTACCGACCACAAGATAATTATTTTTTTCTGCATAGTAATATAATAAAACCATGCGAGTTCTTTGTTTAATATTTGTTAAAGATGCTAATTCACGATAATCGTTTATATTTATATGCCTCGAAATGATTTCACCAGGTTTTTGCTCTATCTCTAAAGAATATATACTGTACCTATCCTTGTCTAATAAATTCTGAGGCAAGGTTAGTCGATATCTCATATCTTCTTTAAATTCAGGAATATTTTTCATAATGATTTCGTTTTTCTTTGAATAGATATCATACGAGTTTAATATCGATGTAATATCGATATGATATGTCTTGATTCCAAGTTGTTGAGCATGAAGTTTTGCGTAATCAGCGCTACAAGGATTCGTCTCCTTTTCTGGTAAAATCAAGCCAATTACATTATCTGCTCCCAAGGCATTGACGCATAATGCTGCACTAAGCGCAGAATCAACTCCGCCGCTTAACCCTATAATCGCTCCTTTTTTTTTAAATTTGTTAAATACCTCATTTTTGATAAAAATTTGTATGTCGTGGGCGACTTCCTGACAATTTAATTTTAAAATATCTCTTGAAAATATCATTTATTAATTTCCCATAGTTAAGAATTTATTTTATCTATTTAATGAATTGTTGAAATTTTCGATTTTTATAGATAGCATTGAATTGTTTCTATTAAATTATTATACCAACAAACTTATAAAATTGCTGACAGTCATTTCCCAAATTTTTTTACATATTTATTGAATATGCCTGTTAAGGTTTAATTTATAACTTAATAAGAACCGATTCCATCGCTGCGAGCGATGGAATCGGTAAAAAAAATGATAACGTTTCACCCAAAATGAGTATATGAGCTAAAATTTTTCACTTTTTAAAATTGTTTTCAAAATTTTCCCTGATTCATTTTTGGGAAGATTTTCACGAAATTCAATATATTTCGGCATCTTGAATGAAGGAAGTTTGTCCCGTAAAATTTCTCTAATTTTATTTTCTTCGATCCCATTGTTTTGATTTTTTGAGACAACAAAAGCTTTAATTGCCTCGCCCAATGTTTGATCTTCAACTCCAATTACTGCTGCTTCCTGGACCTCTTTTATTTCCAAAATTGCTTCTTCTATTTCTTTCGCACTTATTCGTTCACCACCAACTTTAATCATATCTTTAATACGTCCTACAACATAAAGGAAGCCATCTTCATCCATTTTACCTAAATCGCCGGTATAATACAGCCCATTTTTTAAAGCTTTAGAAGTCTCATCAGGATCATTCCAGTATCCAGCCATCAGATTTGAGCCCCTTGCAACAATTTCTCCGATCTTTCCTTGAGGCAACTCTTTGCCATGTTCATCTGCTATAAATAAGTCTACATTTGGAATCGCCTTACCGATTGAACCCCATTTGTACTTGAGCATTTCTGGATCTAAATAAGATAAGCGAGCAGAAGCTTCTGTAGCACCATACATTATATATAATTTTGCAGGAGCAAAAACCTTGGCAACATCCTTTTGAATAATTGGCGCCATTGCACCTCCGGCTTGGGTTAAATATCGCAGAGATTCAAATTTATATTTCCGCACAGATGATTGATTTAACAATATCATAAAAGTAGATGGCACACCTGAAAAACCAGTTACCTGAGTTTTTTGCATCGTTTCAAGTATCACATTTGGAAAAGCAAATCTATTGTCAATAACTACTGAAGCTCCCACATAAAAATGTGTGTTTAATAATGATTTTCCATAGATGTAATAAAATGGTAATACAACCATGATACGATCATCTTGAGTTAGTTCAATATATTTTACAATAGATTGGGTGTTACTAATAATATTCAGATGGCTTAATGTGACTCCTTTGGGTTTGCCGGTACTTCCTGACGTATAAACTATTGACGCAAGATCAATATCTATACATCTAACATCAGGTTGATTACTCAGACTATGAGCATATATTTCACTAAGTTTAATTATATTTTTATATTTAAACTGTACATATTGTGATAAATCGTTATTATTTAGAATGACATGCTTAAGATGCGGTAATTTTTCTAAAGCTGGGAATAGCTGCTTAGAATGTTTGTTATTGGCAATTATAGCTTTCGCTCCTGAATCGTTTAAAAGATAAATAAGCGCTTCAGGAGTAGTATCCGTATTTAATGCAACAGTAACTGCACCGATCTTTAAAATTGCATAATATGCAATTATATAATCATAAGAATTTTCATAAAGTAATGCGACGCGATCGCCTCGCTGAATCCCGGTTTCTTTTAAATAATTGCCTAACTTATTCGACAGAATATCAATTTGTGAGAATGTCATCCACTCGTTATTATACCAGATTGCATTTTTATCTGGATATTTTTGTGTAGAACTTTCTAAGAAATTATTTACTTGCATTTTTTTAACCTTTAATCGAAATCACAGCATAACTATATTACTTGCTGTTCTTTAATTGTTATTTAGTTAGATTTTATCCAAATTAATTGTCCTACGATCAATAAGTAAGTTTAATGAAATAGGATAACTTAGACTTTTTGGAAAATTACGAATAAATCGATCATATATAATTTGTGAAGATAAAATGCCTATCAGTGCCATATTTTCACTCTCACCAGAATTTATTGCATTTTTAAATTTGTGTAACAACTTCTGAACTTTGCTTACATCAAACAGACCAAAACTCTTCAGAGTATGCTCAGAAAGCATTTCTCGAAAATATTCAGACATCTCATTATCAAGTATGCTTTGTTTGATAGGCGCCCGATAAGGATGTTTTGGACGATTAACAATTTCAACAGGGAGAATTTGTTTAAAAGTGCTTTTTAAGAGATATTTTTCATTTAAGCCTTTTATTTTCCATTTTGAGGGGACTTGTCCCATGAATTCAATTATCCGATGATCAAGATAGGGGACTCTGATCTCTAATGAGTTCGCCATCGCCATTCTATCACCTTGTGATGAAAGAAGATAATTGCTTAAAAAAAGCTTCATTTCTATGAATTGAGCTTTGGCAAGAAAGTCCCACGTTTCGAAAGATGGAGGAAGGATTTGTTTTAACTTTTCATAATCTTTATTAATATCACAAAAGGCTTTGAATTCATCTGTTAAAAATGTTTTGATCCTACTAGTATTTTTCCATCGGATATAGTGCGAAAAGAAGGGATCATTTGTATTTTTAAGTCCACTAGCAAAAAACGATTCCTGCATAGCTGTTGTTTTCAAGTTATCAAAAACATAAGGATAAAGCTTTTTAATCAACAATCCTCGAAATTTAGAATTAGGTTGATGCGCCCAAAAATTTCTGACTTTAGCTTCTCGAAAAATATTGTATCCGCCAAAAACTTCATCGGCACCTTCACCTGTTAATACAACTCTGAATCCCTCTCTATTCACTAATTTTGAAAGCAAAAATAGCGGTGCTGGCGCAGTTCTTAATAACGGTGTTTCTGTATGCCATACCACCTCCTCAAGGGCAGCGCCTATATTTTTATTCGATACGATTTCAAATGAATGGTTACATTTTAGAGACTTAACCATTATATCCTGATAAGTTCCTTCATCAAATTTATCCTCGTTGAAACGTATGCCAAAAGTTTTAACCTTATTATTGAAATTGTTCACAACTAATGATGTTATTATTGAGGAATCTAATCCTCCACTTAAGTAACAGCCCACAGGAACATCAGATCTTAATCTTAGTCGGATCGCATCAATTAATAGTTCATATATCTCATTATTGATATTTTTAATTGATAGGTCCAATTGCTCTGTCGGTGGGGAAAAAGCTATGTTCCAATATTCTTTTAATACGATCTGATTGTTTGATATTTTTAGATAATGGCCTGGGGGCAACTCTTTAATATTTTTAAAGACACTATTGCCTGGTAACGTTGTCCAAAAAGTAAATATCTGATTAATTGCAGTAGGATCAATTTCACGATAGATATTTTCAGCCATGAAAATTGATTTCATTTCAGATCCGAATACAAACGATCCGTTATGATGAGTATAATACAGCGGACAAATGCCTACTCGATCCCGGGCGAGAAATAGTTCTTTCTTTTTTAAATCCCAAATGGCAAAAGCATACTGGCCATTCAGTCTGTTGAGACAAGAACAGCCATACTCTTCATAAAGATGGAGAAGTACTTCAGTATCAGTTTTTGTATAAAAAGAATGACCTTTTTTTACCAGGTCATCTTTTAATTCTAAATAGTTAAAGATTTCCCCATTATATATAATCCATAAATTTTGATCTTCATTATGAATAGGTTGTGAACCTTTAGAAAGATCTAAAATACTTAATCTCGTATGTCCTAATGCCACATAATCATCTAAATAAATCCCTGATCCATCAGGACCACGATGCCGAAGAACGCCTATCATGCGTTTTATTGATTCCAAAGTAACATCATGATGGTTTCTTAAATGAAATATCCCTGCAATCCCGCACACCTCTATATTTCCATTTCTATATTTGGGACAAGAATCTTTACTATTTTAATAATAGTATCTTTGAGTCTGCTCTAAAATTAGATTCCATTGCTAATATTCATATAACTTGTTGCATAAAAACAATAACTTATGTAAGCGATGGAATCAGCAATCCACTTTTTTAGATTGCGCTCATCTTTTAAAATTTAATAATAAAATAGGTGAGATTTTTACAATTTAGTTGCCACAGAGATACCTGTGCTTATATAAAGGTTTGGAGCAAAATTAGAAATATTTTGCCCCAATTTTCCATAACAGTTAATATTTTTTATCAAATTATAATTAAACCCGCCACAAATATCTAAATAATATCCTGACATCCCTTTTTTATTATGTGATTCAAAATTGCTTTCTAAAGAAATATCAAACGATTTGAGAAGTTGATAATTTACCCCAATCGCTCCAATGTATGTATTTGAATAAGTAAAATCTATTTTATAATCATTTGATATTATTCTATCTGAGCCAAGAACATTTTTATATCCAATATTAATAAATGGGGATAATTTTTGGTACATAGCTGAAAAAACAACTTTCAAAATAATATTTGAATTATTGGTTCCATACCATCTTGGCTCATCTGCAAACGCACTGGTATTTAATTTATAACAAGCAATTAATCCCATAGAGATATCATGCTTCGTTAAAAGATATTGCTTGAAAAGAATTGCTACATCTGCAATACCTTGTTTGTTGCCCCCCCTATTCGGGTACCAATCAGGAGAATGTGGTATCAAAATACTAACTTCAGAATTGTTGAAGATTCCATATTCAACCGTCAAAACAATAAAAGCATCTTCACCACGATGAGTTTCTTTGGGGAAATACAGTATACTATTTTGATTTTCTTTATACTTATAGTAATACCCTGAAAATCCAGTTCTTAAAGTATTCTTCCCAATCGTGTGAGCGGTAGCTGATGGCGAAAGCAACATTCCATTGACTAACGTATACAAATTTTTAAAATCTTTGTTAGGGGATGCTAAGCTGTTTTCATAACATACTAATAAAATTATAATAAAAATCGTTTTTTTGATCATATGGTTTTTCTCTCTTTCAATAAATTATATTTTTACATTTTATAAAAATGAGCCTAATGATGAACAAGTTGTCCGAAAAGTTGATTTTTTTAATCGTTTACCACAATATATAAATTCAGTTTATTTTTTTTTGTCAATATGTTAGGATAGTAATCGTTTCTCATGAGTTATCTAACAGCCTGTTCAATGTGGTGTTAACAAACTATAAAATATATATTTAAGTGATTCAGCAATTTTCTTTACTACCATTGTCTTTAACATATATCAACTTTTAAGAATTGCACCCTAATGCTTTTTATAATATAAATAAAACAAATTGTGTTAGTTTTCAGATTCGGACAGCATTATCTTTGCGAAGGCTCCGAGCCTTTGCGAGAATCAAAATTCGCAAACCACTTCGACTTGAGTATATTATCTGTGTAGTTATATTTAAAACGAATGACCCTGTTGATTTAGTGCCTTTTGATAATTTAATATCACTATATAGAATATTATATGTGTTGTAACACAACTCTATCGAGTAGCTAAATTCTCAAGAATAAATTTCTTCAACAGAGTCATTCACATTTTCAATTTTTGAGATATCAGCCTTGCTTTCACTTTGAGAGTAATGAAAGGTTGGGATCATTTCTGCTATTTTTTGAATTAATTTTTCTTTATTCATTTCTGAAGCATATTTTAATAATTCAGAGTTGTTGTGATTTAAAATTTCCAAATCCATTCGATTATTATTGCTTATTATTCTAAATATCTTCTCATGCGGCGTAAGTTCCCAGCCTTCCTCCTTCTCATGCAATTCTTCCGTTAGTTTTTCACCTTGCTTTAGTCCTGTAAAAACAATTTTAATATCTTTATTAGGAACTAAACCAGAAACAGAAATTATTTTTTTTGCCAAGTCATAGATTCGAATGGGTTTGCCCATATCCAATATATAAATCTCACCCCCGTTAGCAAATCTAAGTGTTTGAAGTACTAAATGTACAGCTTCTGCAATTGTCATAAAATAGCGATAAGCATTTATATCCGTGACTGTGACTGGACCACCGTTGAGAATTTGTTCTTTAAAAATTGGTAACACACTACCAGAACTACCCAAAACATTGCCAAACCTAACTCCATAAAATTGCTTACCATTCACACCATTTGCAGCTCGTACGTATTCTTCACAGATCCTTTTTGTGGCTCCCATAATGCATGTTGGATAAACAGCTTTATCAGATGATATTAAAACTAATTTTTTGACATTAAGCTGCATTGCTGCTTTAACAATATTCATTGTCCCATGCACATTGTTCTTTATAGCACTTTCAGGATTTCTTTCAACTAAGAAAACATGTTTATAAGCCGCCGCATGAAAAATGATTTCAGGGTGATATTCTTTTATTATTTTTGATGTTAAATCAAAATCTATCATGTCAGCAAGAATGGGAGTGATTTTTAAATGTGGAAAATCATTACTTAATTCATTATTAATACAAAAAAGATTGTATTCGAACCTTTCAAACAGAATTAATTGTGCTGGTTGATAATTTGCTATTTGTCGACATAATTCAGAACCGATTGACCCACCAGCCCCTGTCACCATTATTATTTTTCCTTTTAGCTGCTCAACTAAATATTCGCAATCCCATTCAATTTGATCTCGAAATAAAACGTTTTCAGGCTTTATTTCCCTCAGTTGACTAATTAATAAGTTTTTCTCATCAAGCTCTGATAAATATGGAATTTTTAATATTTTTATATTTAAACCTTCGCAGTGAATTAAAATATTTTCCATTTGATTTTGATTTGCAGAGGGAATAGCAATAATTAGTATTTCAATATTCTTTTTAGTGACAACATTAACAATATCTTTAGAATTTCCTAGTACCCTAATCCCTTGTATTATTTTTCCCTTTCTTTCCTTTGCATCGTCAATAAGACCAACAGGAAAATACCTATGATTGTAATTTCTAAGCTCACGCAATAACGATTCTCCTGCCTCTCCTGCTCCTACAATTAAGGTTCGATAACCCTTCTTAAAATTTCTATAATTTCCATGTCTTATTTGTGAAATAATGAACCTGGCGCTACAAATGAAAACGAATGCAAAATACCAATCAATAACGAGTATTGATTTTGACAGATAAAAATAATTAGGGAAATTATAAAAAATAAGAGCAATAATTAGAGAACTTATAGCTAATCCCTTAGAGATTTTAATTAAACTTGGAACGCTAAAATAATTATAATCATCATGGTAGACTTTAATTAAATAAAACGTAACAATTTTTAGCAATATCACTATCGGAATAGTAATTATCAATTGATTAAAATAATCAGGTGGAATCCGCAGATCGAATCGAATCAAAAAAGATATGATATACGATATGCTAACAATAAAAACATCCAAAATACTTTTTCTTATATAATGCATAATAATTTTACTCTACTTTTTCATTATCTTTATCAAAATATTTACTTTCATAATAGTAACCATAAGAGCTGACCCCATTAATATCATTTAAAACAGAGCCAATTATGTTCCCCTTTGCTCTTTCTAATAATATTTTAGATCTGGAAATTTCTTTTTGGGTACTTTTGCCTGCTCTAATAACCATGATAATTCCGTCAACAATTTTTGCTATGATTGCTGCATCAGTAACGGCTAAAACGGGGGGAGCATCCACTATAATTACATCATAACTTTTCTTTAGCGAATCCAACAGAATTCTGAATATATTGGAGGAAAGTATTTCTGAAGGATTAGGTGGAATTTTACCACAGGTTAATAAATGTAAGTCTCCCATTTCAATTTGATTCTTGGATTTATTAAATGGAGTGTTGATTTCTTGTATAAGCTTAATGGTATTTGAACTATTATTGTTAGAAACATCAACATGCTCAAAATCCTTATATTCATTTAAGCTTAATATGATATCCATAATTCCAGGTTCTTTTTCTTTCCCAAATAAGTCATGTTGAACTGGTTTACGTAAATCTAAGTCAACTAGTAAAGTTTTGAAACCCACTTGAGCCGAAGAAATAGATAAATTAGCCGCTATTAAAGATTTTCCTTCAGAAGGACTTGAACTAGTTATCATTATTGTTTTAATAGATGAACTTGATGCCATGAATCCGATGCTGGTTCGGAGATTTCGAAATGCCTCAGCAGCTGGTGACTTTGGACTCCTTCCTGCTATTAGCTTTGATGTTAGTGCAGAAGTTCCATTATGCAAATTTTGATGTTGCCTGGATTTCAGTTTTTCATTTGATCTTGATTTTATTCTAGGAATAGTAGAAAAAACAGGCAAATTCAAATATTCCTCAGCTTCTTCAGTCGTTTTAATACTTTTATCAAGGGATTCAAGAACAAAAGCTAATACTGCCCCCAAACTGATTCCCACAATAAACCCTATTATTAAATTTAATATTTTTCTTGGTTTAACAGGATTTATTGGAATTCTTGCTGGATCAATAATTCGAATATTTCCAGTCTTTTCTGCTTCTGTGATTTTGGCTTGCTCACGCTGTTGTAAAAGCATGATGTAAATATTATCAGCAACATTTTTATCTCTGAGTAACCGTCCCAGTTCTAATTCTTTTTCAGGTACTGATTTTAAAATATTATTATAACTATTAAGAACTTTCTTCAATGCTTTTTCTTGTGCTTCAAAGGTATGTAATTCTACTTCTAAAGAGGCTGCTTCTTCTAAACTCCTTTGTATCTGTGATAATGGATCTGTAATGTCCCCTCCTTGTGCAATTTTAAGGGTTTCTGTTATAAGATTTTTCTTTGTTTCTTCTATCTGGGATTTAAGCTTTTTCATTTGAGGGTGATTATCATCATAATCCTGTACTTTTAAGGTCGTATATTGGACTTCGAGATCTATTAAATTTTGTTTTAGTCTTTGTGCCCAGGGACTTGTAGTTTCGGTAATAGAGGGAACCAAGTCTTTACGTTCCTGAGCAAGTTTATTCTTAATAAATTTAAATCGTTTTTCTGTTGCATCCTGTGAAGTTTTGACTCTATTATATTGTATTTCAGCCTCAGTAATTCGTCGAAAAAGCTCCTGGGATTCTTGATCTAAAAAAGTAACATTATTTCTTTCCTTATATTCTCTTAATGCTTTTTCTGTTTTTTCAACCCGTTGTTTAAAATCTATGAGTTGATCTTCTATAGTTTGTCGAACATTAAGAATTTCTCCCAATCTCGCATTTAAATTTCTTTGTTTTAAAACTTCTGCAGCGGTGTTAGCAATCATGTAAGCAGCTTTTGCACTATATGCCTGTGCTGATATTTTTATTACATCTGAGTTAGTTATTGTGTTTGCCGAAATGCTTTTTTGAACTGCAGAAGTATAAAAGTCTTCCTGGTCAGCCAAACTTGTTAGTTGTTCAGGGAGACGAAATGATTTAAGAACTGAATCTGAGAGAATTCTAACAATACCGTTGGCTAATGACCAGCTAAATATCTCTTGAATTTGGTTTTCAATAAATGATCTAGTGAGTCTTGCCTGTGCAATACTAAAATCTGGGATAGTGCTTCTTGATTCTTCACATACAATTTTTGTAACAGCTTCGTAAACAGGTTTCGAAGTCTTATTGAAATAAATAATAGGTATCATGCTACCAATTATACAAATTATTATGAGCCATTTTCTTCTCAACACTATAGGAACTAATTGGCTGAAGTCAGCTTGCTTCTGTTGAGTTGATTGCATTTTATTTTCTCCAGAGATGATGAATTATTCAATACGACTATAAAAATATATTGCTTGTACGACAATAGCTAATTGCGACACAACTCTTATAAAGGTCTGCCATTTAGACCAATTGTTTCTATTGATTTTAATTATATCTCCAGGCTGCAAAATTGGAATTGGTTCTGATAACTCGTTTTCTAAATATTTTTGCAAATCAATAGTTATTATTTTTTTCGTTATTAATTTATTATCATTGCTGATTTTATTTTGTTCTTTTAAAGAATTCACAAATTCCCTTGTTAGCTTAATATTCTTATAATTAGAGAACTCGTTTGGCCCTCCGGCTATTGAGATTAATTCTCTTACATCAGTACCATCAGGTACAATATATTGTCCTGGTCGGTTTATTTCTCCCCAAATATGCACAACAATCTGTAATTTTTGATCTTCAGTCATTAAGTATTTATCTTTTTTAGCATCTACATGCTGAGAAATAGCTAATGATGAATAGAAAATAATTAATAAAATTATGATACTTTCAACTAAGCTCAAATTCATTTTAGATAACATAGTTTAAATCCTTATAATAATTGTATTATTAATTATATGCCCTTAACTTTCTTTTTTTATTTAAATATAGGATTAATATATAAACATATTATAATATTTAAATTAATATTAAAAAATGCAATAAACTTGCCACAGCTTCTTGTTCGTTTTTAAATATACATAGCATCAAATATCATCGTTTGCGCAAAATAAAGAAAGATTAAATACTAGTAATTATGGCTGCTTATATAAGGTCTATGTTAAATATCTGTAATGCGGTTTATGCCGAAACCGAAGATGATTCTTGGTTTTTAGCGTAATCTTGTTACTGCTCATTTTATATGTGTAATTTAAACAATTATTTTTCCCTAAGAAGTAACAATAAACCAGCCCGATTTTCGGGCTAGTTTATTGTTAGAGGACGGATTAAATAATCATTAAACTGGCCGATTGGAAACAATAATTCAGCCATTAAAACGGTTCCGCATTGAGAGTAACGGGTTTGATTTGTTCGGCATCAAATATTCTAATGGCTGACGTCAGGAAGAAGGCTTGTTCTGGTCTGGGCGCAAAATCAAATTCACAGACGATCCACTCATAACAGAACTGGGCAAGATCGGCTAATTTTCGATGATTGACCAGATAGATATCATTGGGCGGGTTTGTGGAACAGCTTCATGCCACCGAACTGCAAGCCCTGCAACTCAGTTCGGACCGTTTGAACCCGCCTTAGTCCACATCGCCTTAGCCAAAGCCATCCTCGACAAAAAAACCGATCAGCCTATCTCGTTTTATCTCGATTATATCATTAAAACTTACATCAATCATCAACAGAAGGAGCAATCAGCATGACCGAACAATCATTATCGCTGACCCAAGCCCTGGGATTGACGCAACAACCGCTCGATAAAAATATCCCCACGAATCAGTTGTTTCTGTCGCAACAAATCAACCAACTGTTTACTTTGCTAAAACAACTCATCCAACGCCGCGGGATTGCCCTCATTACCGGCGAAATCGGTACCGGCAAATCCACCGCCATCCGCGCCTTTATCGATCAATTAGAACCCAATCGTTTTGACATCGCTTATATCGCCGATCCCACCATCGACACTCAGTCATTCTGTTCAGCTAGTTGAATTAGTTCAACACATTCTTTCGATGAAGAGGCAAACGGCTTTTCAATTAAGACATGCTTATTATGCTGTAAACAGCGTTTGCAAATTTCGTAATGATTGTATACGGATGTAGCAATCGCTACAGCAGCTATCTCTGGGTCGCTTAAAATATCTTCTAATTTCAATGTTGCTTCGATCGCTGGGTACTAATTCCTCATTCGTTGTAATTTTAGTTCATCTATGTCACAGCACGCTTTCATCGTGCAATCTGCAATTTGATTAAAATTACGAATTAAGTTTGGGCCCCAATAACCACACCCAATGACTGCAATATTAATGTTTTGCATTTAAATTCTCCATCTCAATCGTGCTACTACGGTGATTCGCCAATTTTCAACTCTCATATAAAACAGAACACAGTTCCACCATGTCAGTCCCAATAATGATTTTTAGAACTTCCCATTCAAGATCACAAAAAAGCATTCTACTCATTAAGAAGCCCGTCGTTATTTTTGGTCATCAGACATTTGAATACGCTGACGATTCCTGATTTAAAATCATGCTTGATTGGTTATTATTCATTATTCTTTCGACTATATGCAGCAACGGGATAACAAATGATTTAAGAAATGAATAGTCGAATCCCCCAGGACAATTCTGAAAAATGAAATCCAAATTGTTGGACTTGTTTTTTCATTTCTTATATATACATTCATACTATTCATTTGCGTAATATAGTACTACTTTGGTAAATTAAAAAAACCTTGACATTGATAGAGAAAATAGTTATGTTATGGCATGATAAGAGAGCCAACTAAATAACCACTACAAGTAAGGAGCAATTCAAGTAATGATCTGTTTCGAGGGTCCCTGCGTTCCCTCGCGGGGGGATCTATTCTCTCATCACGCCCGCTATCATAACTTCTTTATTATTAATACGAAATCAGCTATAAAACAATCACAACATTATCTGTGTGGTTTGTTTCAAAGCACCAAAGCCAATATGGAACGTATGGAAGAATCGGTGTTAGATGCTGACTATGAATCCATGCAACATTTTATCTCAGGTTCACGGTGGCGTCATCAGCCTGTTTTGGATCAAATTGCTACCGATGCCAACCGGGTAATTGGCAATCACCCGGATACCTGTTTACTT
>Ga0114946_10001844_pt1 | contig 14577 bp, 9 predicted proteins | sample WalLakDeSediment_FD_88676 | JGI IMG/M metagenome (GOLD analysis project Ga0114946, IMG submission 88676) | Lake sediment microbial communities from Walker lake, Nevada to study Microbial Dark Matter (Phase II) - Walker Lake 11/02/13 Deep Sediment | ecosystem: Environmental > Aquatic > Freshwater... | reverse complement strand
GATGCCCAACGCGCGCGCAATCTTGCTCAGCCATTCGCAGGTTCCGACGACGTACGTGTTGCCCTGGTCGATGCCGGGTACGCAGTGGGCCGTGGCTACGGCGGCGACGGCCGGTGGGGCCGGGGTTGGCGTTATGGCGACGGCCGTCGCGGTAACGGTGACGGCAACCGGGTCGCTGGCGCGCGCGCCGTCGGCGCTGCGGGCGACAAATTCATACCGCTTGGGAACCACGCTGAAGGTCAAGGACCACGCGCCGTCGCTGTCCACCACCGCCGTGCCCACCACCCGACCGCCGTCCAAAATTGTTACCGCGCTGTCCGGCGCGCCGCTGCCCGTCAGCGTTAGCTCGTTGACTTCAAGCGCATCGCCGTCGGCGGGAGACGTGATCGCCGGCAGCGCAGCGCCGGCGGACGTTGGTTCGTCCGTGGCCGCTTCCTCGGCCGGCGCCGCGGCAAGCATGACCTGCCCCGGCAGCCCATTTTGCGCGCAGCGGAAGCCGATGCTGTCGCCGGATTCGGTCGGCGGGGCCGGGAAACGCACGGTCGTGGCGGAAAAGTTGCCCGTGTCGAACCAGGAGCCGCCGCGCACCACCTTAGCGTCGCCCTGCGCCGGGCCGGGCGGGTTGGTCACCGGCGCCGTGTCGTAGTAGTCAGCGCTAAACCAGTCGTTGACCCATTCCCACACGTTGCCGGCCATGTCGTGCACGCCGAAGGGGCTGACCCCCTCCGGGAAGCTGCCGGCGGGGGCTGTTCCGGCAAAGCCGTCGTCAAACCCGGCGACGGCCTGGGGTGCGGCGCAGTTGACGTCACAGCTGTTAACGGCCGTGCCGTCAAATTCATCCCCCCACGGATACAGTCGCTTCACCCCCGCCGCGTCATCCCAGCCGGCCGCCATCTCCCACTCGGCCTCGCTGGGCAGGCGCGCCCCGCGCCACGCGCAGAAGGTCGCCGCGCCATACCAGGTGACGCCGGTTAGCGGATGCTCGGCGAAGCCTTCGGTCACGCTGTAACCGCCGCTGCCGTCGGATTGCAGGCGGCTGTCGTGCAGCGTCAGGCAGTCCTGACCGTCACAGGTTGCCGAATGGCCGCCCATGAAGTTGAGAAATTCGACGTAAGCCGCATTGCTCACTTCGTACACGTCGATGTAGTACGGATCCAGGGCTACCGTGTGGACCGGTTCCGAGGCGGTGAACCAGCCGCGGTCGCAGCCGGCGCGGAATTCGTTACAGGCTGCCAGCAGACTATCGGCGCCGGCGCCCATGCTGAATACGGCGGCATCCACCAGCGCCATGTCGGCCGTTCCGCTGCGGATGTTGACCGGCAGGGGCGTCGGCGCGGGCGTAGGGGTGATCGTGGGCTCCGGTGTGGCCGTTGGGAGCAGGGTGGCCGTGGGGGCGGGGGTGTTGGTGGGACCCGGCGTGGGGCTGGCGCTGGGTTTGTCTGGAACGGCCGTGGCTGCGGCGTCGCTGCTGGTCACGCTTGCCGGCGTGGGCAACGCCTCTGCGTCACTCTCCCCGGCGCCCAGTCCGCAGGCGGCCAGCCCGGCGGTTGCCAGCAGAAGGCTCAGCAGCAGAAAAAGGCGTTGGAACAGGCTGGTGGAATTGTTCATAGTTGCGCTACTTCACAGATTTTTCGGCGGCAGCAGTTCGCCGCAAACGAGAACGTTTGCGGACGCGCTGCCTGGGTTGTGAACGGACGGTTAGCTGGCGGCTGTTGCAAAGGAGAGCGGGCACGGCCGTTGCGGTAACGGCCGTGCCCGATGGGCTGACTTTTTGGCTTTACCGCAGCGCCTGCGGATCCCAAAGAATGTCCCCGTCGTCGATAAAGTCTTTCACGTCGACGCTGATGCCGTCGCTGAAGTCGGTGATGGAGATGTCGTCCAGGATAAAGACGGTCCAGGCCTGATGATCCGGGAACTTCATGCCCATCTGGACATGCAGATAGCTGCCGGCCTCAATGAAGACGCTTTCTTTGCGGCCCAGGTGGTTGCAGATGCCGGCCCGGTTTTCGCAGACGTATTGATCCGGGAACAGCTCGCGCCACTCCGTTACGCTGCCAGGGCTGTCGGTGCTGCCAAAGCCGTACCAGGCGACGCTGTTGTAGGGGCTTTGTACGTTGTGCTCCCAGGCGGTGATGTGCACCTGTACCCAATACGCCCCGCTGGCGGGTATGTTCACCTGCTGCGACAGGCCGGCATACTGAGAGCCTGTGCTGCCGGTGCGGACGAAGTACCCTAAGGCGTTATTAACCCCACGCCCTTCGCCGCCGACCGCTAGGTCAACAAATGCGAGGTGGACTTCCCAGCCGGGATTCAGAGGAGATGGGTTGTTGTAAGTTTTCCAAAATTCTGGGCTTTGGCCATTCCAGTTGGTGAAGTGACCATTCTGAATATATTGCGGCGATGTGACAGGGCCGGGGTTATAGCCGCGAACGGATACGTCGGTGTAGGAAACCACCGAGAAACCGCCCGCAAAGGCGGCTACGGTTAACACAAGCCCGAGCAGTACGCCCAACACTACAGCAATGCGCTTTTTACTCATAATCGTTACGCTCCTTAAATTGTCAATTGGTTAATCCGATACGGATTTGGGGAAGTGGGCTGGTACGCGTTTGAACGTTGCCGTCCCATATCGCTCTCCTTACAGCAACCTGCAGGGACTACCCCCAAAACGGCGGTGTGCCCTGCTAGAATCGTGCCACAGCCGCGGGGATCGGAACATGAACGGCCCGTGAAATGTTAAGGCCGTTTTCATAAAATCCGCGTGAATTCAAAAAGGGAGGGGACAGACGTTCAACTTCTCTGAAGAAGTTGAACGTCTGAGCTATTCGTCCGTGAGCAGGCGGAAGGGGGCTTGAATCAAGTTGCGGTTGCGGCGCATGGGGATGTCCGGCCCGTCGGGGTACTCGAATGTTTGGAGCGCGCCGCCGTCCAGGTGCAGCCTGGCGTATAGGGTTGTGGTTGCCTGGGCCGCGTTGATGCGGACGGGGGCGTCGTAATTGACGCCGGCCGGCAGCCAGGCCTGGCCGATGATTGCGCCGGGCGCGCCCTCATTGTCGGCGTAAATAACCACCCAGGCGGCCAGATCGGAAACGATGAGCGGCACAAGGATCTGGTCTTCAGCGCTTAGGGGTTGGTCACGGGTGATCAGGTAATTGCCGGGGGCGGTGTCCAGGACGTAGGGATCGGGCACACGGCCGTTTTCTCTCACCGGTAAGTCGCCGGCCGGAAAATCAAAGCGCTCCAGCGGCTCGTTGTTTTCGTGTAGTAAAATGTAAAGCAGGGGCGTGGCGGCCGTTTCGACCAGCTTCACGACGACGCGCTCATTCACGCCGTCTTGCAGTTGGGCAAAGCCGATGATGAGCCCCGGCTGTCCCTCGTCGTCATAGTAGACCGCCAGCCAGCCCGGCCCGCGGCTGACGGCGCGCTCAATTACAATTTCCCCATCTACAATTGGCTGATCGTAGGCGAAAATGTCGAGCGGCAGGTCAACGCGGAAATTGGCCGTAACCGGCGCGCCGCCGGCCTGAATCGCGAGATCGGCCTCTGGGTCAAACCGGCCGATTTCCCCTCGATCCGCATAAATGACCGCAAAAAGACGCCGGGTGGCCTGCCGCCAGGGAATGGTGATCAGCAAATCGTCAGTGCGGCCCGGCTCCAGCGCGGCCTGGCCCAGCGCCGCGCCGATCTCGCCCGCGTTGTCGGTGTGAATGCGCAGCCAGCCTCGCTCAGGGGTAAAGATGCTGGCGATGCGCACAACGCCATCAGCGCCCAACTCCTGGTCTTCGACCTCGATGGTGGGCAGGGGAAGCTGAATGTCAACCTGGAACGGGACGCGCACGGCGCCGGCTGCGTCCGGCAGCGGGGCGTCGGGGCCGGGAAACTCGAAGACGCCGGCCTCGCCGGCATCCTGGTGCAGCATGGCGATGAGCGTGGTCGTGGCCGCGGTAGGCTCAACCGTGAGGGCGAGGTTGCGGTTTTCGCCGGGCGCAACGGCCGTGTAGCCCAGCGCCGTCGCGGGCGCGCCGCCTGCATTGGCGGCGTAAATAACCAGCCAGCCCGCATCCGGGCTGGTAACGCTGGCGATGGTGAGACGGCCGTCTTCATCCAGCGTCTGGTCGGCCACGACAATCGCCGGCGCGATGGGCGTAGGCGTGGGCGTGGGGGCGGGGCTGGGCCGCGGCGTGGGGGTGGGGCTGGGCGTGGCCGTCGGAATAACCGCCGCCGAACTGCTGTTAACGGCCGTGGGCGTGGGGGCAGGCTCTCCGCCGGCGCCCTGTTCCGCACAGGCCGTTACCACGATCAGTAAGTAAACAACAATCCAAATCCCTTTCTTAGTCAGCATACGCCATCCTTCATTTTATGCTCGCGCACAATGGATTGTATGCCGACGCGGCCAAAAGCTCAAATCAAGGGCGCGTCTCCCACCACATTGTCCGGCCGTCGCTGATAACGGCGAAGGTTCCCAGCTCGTCGGTACGCAGCACGGCCGCGCCGCTATCCTGAGCGCGCTGCAGCACTTCGGGATGCGGATGGCCAAACTTGTTGTCGGCGCCGGCCGAGATGACGATGATTTGGGGCTGCGCGGCGGCGAGAAAGGCGGGAGAGCTGGAAGCGCGCGCGCCGTGATGGCCGGCTTTGTAAACCACCGCTTCCAGGGGGCGGCCGCTGGCCAACATTTGCTGTTCGGCCAGCGTTTCGCCATCGCCCGTAAACAGGAATGTAAAGTCGCCGTACACCAGCCGCAAGGCCACCGAACTCTCGTTGCGGTCGCCTATAGCCTGTTCCGCGGCGGGATGCAGCACCTCCAGCCGCACGCCGTCGCCGATGAGGATCTGCTCCCCCGCGACGAGCGGGCGGACGGGTGTATTATTCTCCGCCGCGGCCAGCAGCAGCGCGTCGTATATTTCCGACTCGCCCAGCCCGTCGCCGTTGGTCAAAAGCTGCCCCACGCGGTATTGTGCAAACACGTCCACCAGCCCTGCGACGTGGTCGCCGTCCGGGTGGGTGGCGATGAGCAGGTCAATTTCGCGGTCCCAAAAGGGCATCTGCCGCCCCAGTTGGTCGTTGAGGACGGTCGGATAGAAGCCGCCATCCACCAGGATCTGGCGCCCGCTGGGGGTCTGGATGAAGGTGGCGTCCCCCTGGCCCACGTCGATGAAGACGACGTGCAGCATGCCGTCCGGCTGCGCCAGGCTCCAGCTACCCAGCAGCAGCGTGAGCGCCAGGCTGCCGCCCAGCGCGGCCCGTTGGGATAGATTTTGGCGCAGGCCGCGCCACAGGAGCGCGCGCCGCGCGGGCGGCTGTTTGGCCAGCCAGGTGGCGCCGCCGATGAGCGCAAAAATGGCCGCGACGCCGACGGGCGATAGGGCGACGGCCGTTGTCGCGCCCGGCACGGCCGCAAACAGCCGCACCAGCGTAATCGTATAGCTCAGAAACAGCCAGGCAATCCAGCCCACAACCTGGCCCGCGGCCGGCGCCACGAGCCCCAGCAGCGTGGCCAATCCGCCCCAAATCATCACGCCCGGCTGCGCCGGCAGGATTAAGGCGTTGGCGACCAGGCTAATCAGCGAAAGCTGCTTAAAATAGCCCATCATCAGCGGCAGCGTGAGCGCCTGCGCCGCCAGCGTGATGATGACCGCCTCCGTGAGCAGCCCCATGATCCGCTCCACCAGTTCTTGCGACAGCAGGCGCGCGAGCTGCTCGCGCGTCCAGCGCGTAAAGGGCTCGGCGTAGAGCATCAGCCCCAGCGTGGCCCCAAAGCTAAGCTGGAAGCCTACGTCCCACAGGGTGAACGGGTTGATGAGGGTCATGATCAGGCCGGCCAGGAAGAGCGCGGCGTAGCCGAAAGTCGGCCGTCCCAGGATGCGCTGGCTGAGCAGAAAGACGCTGCCCATGATGGCCGCGCGCACCACCGAGGCGTCTGCCCCGACCAGGATGGTGTATAAAACGATGCCCACCAGCGCGGCGCTCACCGCCCCGCGGCGTCCCAGGAAGGGCTGGCTGAGCCCGACCAGGATGGCGATTAAGATCGCGATATTAAAACCTGAAATAGCAATGATGTGGGTCATGCCCGTGGCGCGGAAGGCTTCTACCAGTTCCGGCGGCATCCCGTTGTCGTTGCCCAGCAAAATCCCGGCCAGCAGCGCCGCCTGCGGATCGGGCAGAATCTGCTTGATGGTCGCGTGGGCGCGCTGCTTGAAGTTTAGGATGGCGTGGTAAAAGGGATGGCCCGTCTGTTCAGCAAGCACGACGATTTGGGGCATACCCATCAGGCTGTGGACGCCTTGCCGCGCCAGGTAGGCGCGGTAGTTGAAGTCTTCGTCGCTGGGAGGCGTTTCCAACGCGCCCCTGAGCTCCAGGCGGGCGCCGTAGGGGATGACGGGGAAGCGCGGGGCGCGCACCAGGATCAGCCCTTCCACCGCGCGCGTGACGCCGTTGGCGAGGGTCAGGCGGTCGACGCGCACGCGCAGGTTCACGCTGCGGTCGCGCACGTCGGGCTCTTCCGCAACCAACCCCAGCAGGGTCACGTCGCGGCTGTCGTTGTAATAGGCCACGTGGTTGGCGTCGATGGTGGGCACGGCCGTTACGTAACGGGCGCCGCCCAATCCCAGCGCCACCACCCCCAGCAGCAGCCCTATGGCCTGCGGCTGCCGGCGCAGCAGTAGCGCGCCCACCAGCCCCAGGCCGGCGCCACCCAGCCAGGTCTGCCAGGGTCCGCCCAGCAGGGAAGCCAACCAAACCCCACAAAACCAGCCGATGCCCAGATACACAAGGGTCATACGTCACCTCACCGATGAGGGCGCTTTTACCGGCGCACGACAGAGACGCCCCGCCCGGCTCTGGCAGAGCCAGGTGAAAGGGGCTGGACCTGCCTGTTGAGTTACGGCCGTCTCTCTGCTAAAATTCGGTAGACGTTCAGCAATCAGGCAGTTCACTTGGGTAACTCCTTCAGGACTATGGCGAACTGTAACAGATTGTGGAAAAAGAGAAAAGGTTGATGAGTAATTTTGTGGCCGGCGCTTACCGTGTTCTTGTTGTGGACGACGATCATTTTGTGCTCAAAATGGTCTCTGCTGCTCTGGAAGCCGCCGGTTTTACCGTTTCAACCGCAGCCTCTGGCGAAGATGCGCTTGACTCAATCAAACGGCACGGGTTGCCTCACCTGGCGATTGTGGATATCACGATGTCCTTTGGCATGGACGGCCTGGAATTCTGTGAAATTGTGCACGAATTCAGCGACCTGCCCATCGTCATGCTGACGGCGATCAACGAAGATAAGACGATTATTGATACGATTGACCGGTACGCCGAAGATTACATCACGAAACCCTTTAATCCCGGCGAACTGGTGGCGCGCGTGCGGCGCGTGCTGCGCCGCATTGGTGATTTTGCTTACGTGCTGGAGGCGCTAACGCGCGTTGACGACTATTTGGGCGTGAATTTCCCGGAGAAGAGCGCTCTTGTGGATGATAAGGAAGTGCCGCTGACGCCGACGGAGACCAAGCTGCTTTACATCCTTATGCGCAATGCCGGTCGCACGGTAACGACAGAGTTTATTGTGCGTCGTTTGTGGCCTCTCGAAGTGGTGCAGGAAGATCGCTTGCGGGTGTATGTGCATCGTTTGCGGCGTAAAATTGAAGCGGAGCCAAAACGGCCGACCTACATTCTATCGCAGCGCGGTATCGGCTATTTATTTAGCGCACCGGTTGAGCACAAGAAGGTGCGGGCCTAAAAATACTACGCCGGGTTGGAATTTACTCAGAATTGGCGCTCCGCGCAGCGCTTTTGCTTTATAATCGGGCGCAGGACATAATCAAGCGTCATTTATGTAGCATTGCCGGCGCGCTTGCCGACGTTCAAGCAGGCCGCGCGTGCCCGGTGACGTAAAACAGGAAGTTATATGAGCGAGTCGAACGGTAAAGAGCAGGCAGTTCTCGTGGTGGACGACAATGCGTATACGCTGCGGATTGTGGATCATACGCTGAAAATGGCGGGTTTCAAAGTGTTTACGGCCGCGTCGGGTGAAGAAGCGCTGGAGATGATTGGCGAGCAAGGCTTGCCAGACCTGGCGATCGTGGACCTTCACATGCCGCCAGGCATGAGCGGTTTTGAGTTTTGCCGTACCATTCACCAATATAGTGATTTGCCGGTAATTATGCTGACGGCCGTTAACGAAGAAAACACGGTGCTCGAAGGGCTGGAGAAGCACGCCGAGGATTACATCGTAAAGCCCTTCAACCCTGGTGAACTGGTTGCCCGCGTCAAGCGTATCCTGCAGCGCATGGGCCACTTCGACTTCCAACTCTCCCCGTTGACCCGTGTGGATGATCGTCTTGAAATTGATTTTCCTAACCGCCAGGCGCTGGTGCACGGCGAACCGGTGGCGCTAACGCCCACCGAGACCAAGCTGCTTTACATCCTCATGCGCCAGGCCGGCGCCATCGTTACTACCGATTTCATTCTGCGCCGTCTGTGGCCGGCGGAAACAGCCTTTGAGGACCGGCTGCACGTCCATTTGCACCGGCTGCGGCGCAAAATTGAAGACGCGGATCACGAGGCGCACCCCCCCTACATCGTTTCGGAGCGCGGCACGGGCTATATCTTCCAGGCCAATTGAACCCCTTGTAAATTTGCCAACTTTGCGCTTGCCGCGCTATGCTTGCGCCATGACAAAGCCGTTCACCCTGGCAGACGTGCGGCAAGCGCTGCGCTTGCCTGATTTTGATCCCTATGCCGCTCAGCGCAAACTGATGCCTCTGCCCCGTACGCAGCGCCGTACGCCGGAGATGCCGGGCGCTGCCCGTCTGGGCGGGGTGCTGATTCTGCTTTACCATTGGCAGGACGACCTGTATGTGGTGCTGACGCGCCGGCAGGACGGTTTGCAGTTTCACGCCGGGCAAATCTCGTTCCCCGGTGGGCGGCACGAGCCGCCGGAGACGCTGCAAATGACGGCGCTGCGTGAAGCGCATGAAGAAGTTGGCGTGTCTCCCGATAAGATCGAGGTTATCGGACCCTTGACGCCCCTGTACATTCCCCCTTCCGACTTTGAGGTGCATCCGTTTGTGGGCTGGTACCGCAATGGCCAACGGCCGTCTTTCACTCCCGATTCGCGTGAAGTAGCGGAAATCATCGAGACGCCCCTAGGCGGCCTGCTTGACCCGGCGACGCGCAGGCATGAACCGTGGGAGTGGCGCGGCAGCCGCATTGAAGTACCCTATTTTGCCATACAGGGGCACAAAGTGTGGGGCGCCACGGCCATGATGCTCAGCGAACTGGTTGAGCGGCTGCTGGCGCTTGGGATTGGGATTGACGGCCGTTTCCCTGCAAGCCCCTAAACCGAAAAAAGCCTCGCGTTGCGAGGCCCTTTTCGGGAAGAGGAGAAAAAGGAGGAAAGAGGAAGTTGTTGGCAGCCTGATTTTTGTTTACCATTACATTTTTATCAGCTTCAACAACAGTACCCTTATCTTAACCGGTTTGAGCACATACTGCTGGCATGTTTACTACAAAGAAGGTGTAAAATCGTTTACACCCGGTAACTCGCCTGGCCGGCCTAAGTCGTTGCAGCCCCTAAAGCGTGCTATCCTCAAGCGTCATGAATCTAGTAACGCTGGATAACGTCAAAAAACAGTACAGCGAACGCGTCTTGCTCGATGGCGTTGACTTGCTGATCAACGCCGGCGACCGCATCGGCCTGATCGGCGTGAACGGCAGCGGCAAGACGACCCTGCTGCGCATCATTGCCGGTCTGGAGGCGGTCGACAGTGGTCAGGTGACCGTGTGGGGCGGCGTGCGCATCCAATATCTGCCCCAGGAACCCCGGTTGGAAGACAGCTTCACGGTGCTTGAGCAGCTCTTTGCCGGCGACGCCGCGCCCATTCGCCTGCTGCGCGATTACGAGTGGGTCAGCCGGCAGTTGCAACAGCAGCCTACCGACCAGGCGCTGCAAGCGCAGTTCAGCGCGCTCACGGCCGAAATGGACCGTACAGGCGGTTGGGCCGCGGAGGCGCAGGTAAAGGCCATCCTGACGCGTCTGGGCATCACCGATTTTGCCGCGCCGCTCACCGCCTTGAGCGGCGGCGAGCGCAAGCGCGTGGCGCTGGCGCAGGCGCTCATCGACCCCGCCGACCTGCTCATCCTTGACGAGCCGACCAACCACATCGACGCCGACACAATTGCCTGGCTGGAAACTTACCTGATGAACGCGCCCGGCGCGCTCCTGATGGTGACGCACGATCGCTACTTTCTGGATCGCATTGCCAATCGCATCGTGGACCTGGATCGACGCCGGTTGGTGAACTATCCGGGTAATTACCAGCGTTACCTGGAACAGCGCGCCGCGCGCGAGGCGAACCTGGCCACGGCCGAACAGAAGCGCCAGGGCATCCTGCGGCGCGAGCTGGAGTGGCTGCGGCGCGGCGCCATGGCGCGCACGACCAAGCAGAAGGCGCGCAAACAGCGCATTGAAGAGCTGCAGCAAATCCGCTACGACCTGGGTGAGGAGCGCCTGCTGATGGCGCTGGCCAGCCGCCGCCTGGGTAAACAAGTGCTGACCGTGCGCGGCGTGAGCAAGCGCTACGACGATTTGCAGCTTTTTGAGGGCGTCGATTTTGAGCTGGCGCCCGGTGACCGCGTGGGCATGATCGGTCCGAACGGGGCGGGCAAAAGCACCTTTTTGGACATTCTGGCGGGCTACGTGGCGCCGGACGCGGGCGAGGTGAGGTGGGGTGAGACCGTGCGCCTGGGCTATTACGACCAGCAAAGCCGCGGCCTGGTGGATCAGATGAAGGTGATCGACTTCATCAACGAACGGGCGCCGCTGGTGCGCACGCCGGATGGGACGCGCGTGGAAGCGGCCCAGATGCTGGAATGGTTCCTGTTTCCGCGCCCGCAGCAGCAGGCGCAGATCGGCGCTTTGAGCGGCGGCGAGCGGCGGCGTTTGTATTTGCTGAGCGTGCTGGTGCACCAGCCCAACGTGCTGCTGCTGGACGAGCCGACGAACGACCTGGACGTGCCGACGCTGGCGGTGCTGGAGTCGTTTCTGGATCGCTTCGAGGGCGTGCTGCTGGTGGTCAGCCACGACCGCTACTTCCTGGATCGGACGGTGGATTATCTGGCGGTGTTTGAAAACGGCCGTTTTTCCCCCCGCTATCCGGCCCCCTACAGCAGCTACCAGCGCCTGCGCCAGGCAGAGCCGGAAACGGCCGTGGCGGATGAAGATGCAGAGGCGCGGGAAACGGCCGTGGTCACCAGGCCGCCGCGCCCTGAGCGCCCCCGCAGGCTCACCTGGAAAGAGCAGCGCGAGCTGGAACAGCTCAACCAGCGCGTCGACGCCCTGGAAGGCGAGAAAAGCGGGCTGCAGCAGGCGATCAACGCCAGCGGCGGCGATTACGTGCGCCTCCAGCAGCTTGCCGGGCGCCTGCAGCATGTCGAAGCGGAGCTAGACGGTTTGCTTGAGCGCTGGATCGAGCTTTCTGAAATTGATGCGCACGCGTAAAATTCCCGTTTGCAATACTTCCTTTTAAATCGGGCATCCTTGCCCGATGCGCGCCCGGTCAGGAATGTCCGGGCTGCGGCTTTCATTCGTGACGGTGCGCCGCGCTGCTTGTAAAATCGCATGTAAAAAGGTGAAGATATGATCAAAAAAATTAATCACGTTGCTATTGTTGTGCCTGAATTAGAAGCGGGTATGGGATTTTGGGTCGAGGCTTTGGGACTACCTCTGTACAAAACAGAGGCAGTGCCTGAGCAGCGGGTGAATGTGGCCTTTTTGCCCGTCGGCGAAAGCAATATTGAGCTCTTGCAGCCGACCGACGCCGAGAGCGGCGTGGCGCGCTATCTAGAGAAACGGGGGCCCGGCATGCACCACCTCTGCCTGGAGGTAGAGGACATCGAAGCCGTGCTGGCGCGGCTCAAAGCGGCCAACGTCCCGCTGATTGATGAGGTTCCCCAGGTGGGCAGCGGCGGCAAGAAGCTGGCCTTTATCCACCCCAAAGGAACCGGGGGCGTGCTGGTTGAGCTGTATGAGCTGCCGCCGGGCGTAGCGCATTAGCGCCCACTGCGTTAGCGCCTGCTGCGGATGAACCGCCCTGTACCAGTTTCCAAGAAGAAGTTCAACTGCTGCGCAGCAGTTGAACTTCTAAGCCGGGAAGTTGTGGAATTTGTTTTGAGAAGGCTACTAAGCGCCGAGTAAGGTGGAAGTGATGGATGTCATTATTTTTGCATGACATTTGGTACTTATTGGCGCGGGTGAATTTGCTATGATGTAGCTGTAGTTAGATGAACGTCTAGACGTTGATTACCGTGGTAGCCGCCCCGAGCAATGGGGCAAGGAGGTGGCTATTTCTACAATAAGTGAAAAAGAGTAATTCATTGTTGATAGGGACCGAGAATTTCTCGGTCCCTTCTGCTTTGAGACGAGAACAAAAAAACCGCTCCATTGGAGCGGTTTTTTTTCTTTAACCGGGCGATGTCCGGTCGAGGGAGGGTAGACATCGCCCTAGGCTTGGACAGGGTTGTTCCAGTCGCGTTTCTCTCGTGCCAGTTTGGGGGGGGGAGGAGTTCCTCTTATCCGGCCCAAGCTTGCTGATATTCTACACAACTTCTCGAAAAAATCAAGTACTTCCATTGGGAAATTGCTTAAAAGTTCTGAAATATGTGGGGATATGAGGAGAGAAAAAGGCGAAAAATGGGCATTTATGGGGATTAATGCTAGATGAGTTTTTATTTGCGCTTACTTCGTTTGAAGATTTCCAGCCACGCTTCGACGTCGTCCTCATCCAGGGGTTGATCGGCATGTTTGGGGGTGGCAAGGGGTGTTTTGGTTTTGGGTTTTGGCTGCTTTGGTTTGGCCGCTTTGGGCGGTCTGGCCGGCTTGGGCGGCGTGGGCGGATCAGGAACGGGGCCGAACAACTCCAGGAATTCGGCGACTTCGCCGGCGCTGATTTGCGGCTCCTCCGCCACGTCGGGGGTGTCGGCTGTGGGTGGAGGCGCGGCTTGGGCCGGCGCCAGGCGGTGGGCGAACTTTTCGGAACGGTCGCAACGCAGGCCGCGCGCCTGGGCGGCGCGGATGATTTGCTGATCGCTGGAAACCAGGGTGTGCTCGGCGGGGTTTTTGAGGTTGTTGATGCGCGCGATGAGCAGGGAATCGGCCGTTTTGCCCGCCGGCGCAAAAATGACCTTGACCGGTCCGCTGGAGAGATCCCTGGCTCGCCCGCCCAGGAGACCGGCGTCAAAAATGACCGTGACGCGGCGCTTGGGCGCGGCGGCGGTCCAGCTGCGCAGGCGCAGCACCAGCTTGACCTCGTCGTTGGGGTCGGCCAGGTCGATGTCGGGCAGGCTGGCGATGAGGTTGTGGCCGTCGATTAGATAATGCATGGCAGGGCCCCATCAGCCATCGACCTGTTCGAGGTTCGCAAAGCTGGCCGCGAGCCGCTTGATGCCCACGCTCTGGAAGGCGACCGTCACTTCCTCATCGCTGCCGGTGAGCTTGCTTTCAATGACCAGCCCTTCGCCGAACCGGGCGTGGCGCACTTTCTGGCCTGTGCGGTAGCGGGCCTGGACGCGCGGCGCGGGCGGGGCTTCTTCCGGCGGGTCCTGGCGCAGGTAGTTGGGCGGCGGCAGGGCGTCGCGCTGGTCCGCGCGGCGCGCCGAACGGCCGCTGCTGCTGGAAGAGGTTGCGGGCGACGTTTCCCGCGCGCGCCGCGGCGACCAGGCGGGAGTCTCGGAGCCACCCCACGCGCCCGCGCGCTGTTTGGACTGCTTCCGCCGGCGTCCAGGCGTATCCCCGTCAATCAGCTCTTCGGGAATGTCGCGCAAGAAGCGGGAGGGCGTGGAGACGGAGGAGTCGCCGAAAAAGGTGCGGCGGAAGGTGTGCGAGATGTAGACGCGGTCTTTGGCGCGCGTGATGCCGACGTAGAAGAGGCGGCGCTCTTCGGCCAGCTCTTCGCCGTCGCCCAGCGCGCGGCTGTGGGGCAGCACGCCGTCCTCCAGTCCGGTCAGGAAGATGATAGGGAATTCCAGCCCCTTGGCGGCGTGGAGCGTGAGCAGCGAGGTGACGTTGACGCCTTCGTCCATGCGGTCGGTGTCGGAGACGAGCGCGACCTGCTCTAGAAATTCGCTAAGCGTGAGTTCGGGGCTCTCGGTAGCGACGTTGCGCAGCTCCATCACGTTGGCCCAACGCTCTTCGCCCTCCTCGGTCCCGTCGTCCAGGTAGCCGTGGTAGCCGGTTTGCTCCAGGATCACGTCGATCAGGTCGGCGACGCTGACCTGGTCGCGCAGCGTCACCCAGGCGTTGAGCAGGCCGCCGAAGCGGCGCAGGGCGTTGAGGGCGCGGCCGCTAAAGACGTGCGGCGCGTCGGGATTGATCGCGAGCTGGATAACGGCTTCGGCGGGCTGCCGGCCCTGTTGGGCGGCCCAGCTTTCCAGCTCGGCGTACGTTTTGGCGCCGATGCCGCGCGGGGGGACGTTGACGATACGGCCGTAGCTGACCCCATCCGCCGGATTGTGCACCACGCGCAGGAAGGCGATCAGGTCCTTCACCTCGCGCCGCTTGTAGAACTCCGTGGCGCCGACGACGCG
>Ga0114946_10001843_pt1 | contig 14578 bp, 12 predicted proteins | sample WalLakDeSediment_FD_88676 | JGI IMG/M metagenome (GOLD analysis project Ga0114946, IMG submission 88676) | Lake sediment microbial communities from Walker lake, Nevada to study Microbial Dark Matter (Phase II) - Walker Lake 11/02/13 Deep Sediment | ecosystem: Environmental > Aquatic >... | reverse complement strand
TTCGCCGAGGGCGGTGTCGCCGAAACTTGTAGTACGCCCGGTACAACTGCGTTTCGGCTCCTAGCCCTCGACGAAAATTCCGGCGCGAGGCGCCACGAGGACTTCCACCACGGGCTGCTAGACTAGAGCGCCGACGGCTCGCCGATCCAGCGTGAGAGCGGGACGGCGCGGTAGCTAAACCGCGCCGGCGGCAGCTGCAAGCTCCAGATCAGGTTCGGCGACCGGCTCGGATCGAGCTCGTGCAAGCGCGAGTAAAACCCCCCGTTCTCGGTGTCGACGACCATCGAGTCCAAGCGCAGCACGTGCCCGAGCGAGGTCCGATCGGCGTCGCCGGCGACGGCGGAGAGGAACGGCTCGTCGTCGTCGGACCAGACTAGGGTCGCCGTCATCGCGGCGAAGTCGAGATCGTAACGGATCGCGCGCGAGTGGGCCTGCTCGTTGGGGCGCTCGGGGTTGTTGACGGCGTTGTCGTAGAGCAGCAGGCTGCCGTCGGGTTGCCATTGCGGCGAGTGGGGGTGGAAGAACCAGTATTGATCGTCGATCAGGGTGAAGTCGCCGTCGACGCCGAGCAGCCAGCGGACCTCGCTCGAGCCGTGGTCGATCGCGACGATCCAGTCTTGGTGGCGCAGCGAGAGCAGGATCGTGTCGTCGGCGGCGCTGTAGACCAGGCCGTTGCCGTGGGTCCAGTCGTAGCCGTCTAGCCCGGCGACGGGATCGTGGATCATGTGCTGCTCATTGAAGAACTCCACGGTCCGGCGCTGAGGATCCAGGTGATCGAAGCAGTCCCAGCTCCAGACCAGCTCGCCGCTCGGCGTGAACTCGTAGATCATGTCGCCGGCGACGTAGAGCACGCCCTCGTCGGCGTAGTCGACCTCGCTAAACGAGTAGCCGAGCACCAAGAAGTTGCCGTTGGGGAGCTCGGTGAGATCGTGGTGGAAGCCCGCGGGGGCCCCGATCGAGGCGGAGTTGACCTCCATGTGGACCTCGCCGAGCTCGTCCATGATGTAGGCCGTATTGCGGCGGACGTAGGAGATGCTGCCGTCGGGGCGCAGGGCGAGGCCGCTCCAGATGTCGGCGATCGAGGTGACCCCGTTGTCTTCGCCGACGTGCCAACGGGTCGTGCCCCCGCGATCGACCAAGAACACGCCGGACGGCTCGTCGGCGAACAGCCGGGTCATGTCGAATAAGCGCAGGTCCCGATCGACGAGGGTCGAGTCGGGGGTGTCGATCTGGAAGGCGGCGATGAAGCCGGGCTGCGCCGGGTTGGTCGTGACCTCGCCGGTCCAGGCGTCGCTGCGCTCGCGATCGGCGGTCTCGACTTGGAGCGCGAGGCCATGGGTCTTGTTGGGGCTCAGGCCGCGGACCCTAAAGTGCAAGGTGGTCGCGGCCTCGCCCGGGGCCGGATCGAGCAGCACCGTCTGGGTCAAGCTGTCGGTGCTGTGGACGAGCTCACCGGTGCCCGGCGCGGCGAGCTCGACGATCACGTCGACGACCATCGGCTGCTTGGGGTGGTGAATGATCGTGGGCTCGCCGACGAGGAGGTCGCCGTCGCCGGTCCCGATCGGATCGTCGCTCGCGCAGGCGAAGCAGGGGAGCGCGAGAGCCAAGCACAGTCCGCGGATAGCAGTCATCGCCGCAGTTGTAGCGGCGGGTGATCGCCGCCGCTAGGATGCAACTCACTTGCTCGGCTTCATTAGCTGCAAGAGCGTGTTCAACCGGCCTTGCATGGCCGCGAGCTCGCCCTGCATGGCCTCGATCTCGCTCACGGCCGTGGGCGCCTGCGGCTGGGCCTGGGCGTGGGCGTGGGCTTCGCGGGCGACGATCTCTTCAGCCTCGGCCTGGGCCTCGTCCATTCCGCTCATGATCACGCCGATGAACAGGTTGAGGATGATCATCGTGCCGGTCAGCACGAACGAGACAAAGAACAAGGCGGCGAGCAGCGGCTGCGCGAGCGGCCGGTCGCAGGGCAGGACCGAGCTGGCGTCGTAGCCGTAGCGATCGCAGCCGTACATGTTGATGTACATGACGTCGGTCCAGTCCTCGAGGGTGACCACGCGAAACAGCGAGAGCATTGCGATCTCGAGGCTCTTGAAGTGGAGCGGGTCGTTCTCGCCGAACAGGAACACCGCGGCCACGGCGTACACATAGAACAGCATCAGCAGCAGCACGCTGACGTAGACCATCGATGGGATGCTCTTCAGCAAGGCGCCCACGAGGATCTGCAGCTTCGGCAGGGCCTTGACCAGCTTGAGCACACGCAAGAGCCGGAGCAGGCGCAAGACCGTGATCGCGTTGCCCTCGAACGGCAAGAAGCACGCCGCCACGATGATGAAGTCGAACACGTTCCACGGGTCGAGGAAGTAGCGCCAGGGTCGCTTGCCCTCGGCCGCCATCTTGACGACGATCTCGACCACGAAGATCCACAAGACGATCTGATCGCCGATGTGCAAGAGCGTGTGGTGGCGTTCGACGATCGCCGGGTAGGTCTCGATCCCGACCAGCACACCTGCGAGCAGGATCACGGCGGTGATGAAGTTTTGAAACCAGGCTGACAGCGCGATCTTCTTGAAGAACTCTTGCACGACAGGCTCCGAAGGCGACGCGGGAGCCTACGCAGGCGGTGGGGGCCTCGCAACGGCTATTCGATCGCTCGCGGGCGCGCGACTTACGGGTTAGGCTCACGTTCGTGTCCATCACCGATCAGCTGTTTCGCCTTGGCCAGGTCGCGCGTCGGCTCAACGACGGATCGGATCGGCTCGACCGCAGCCTCGCTGAGATCGATCGCGCGCTCGGACGGCTGATGCTGGGCTTCGAGTACCAGCTCTCTCGGCCGATCGCCGAGTCGGTCCACCACGACCGTGACGGCAAGCGGGTGATCGAGGTCAACTACCTGGGCTACATGCGCTTCGTCGCCCCCGACTCGGATCTCGAACCTGGCGCGGAGCCGGCCGGCGGGTTTCACCTTGGGGTCCGTACGGTCAAGGTGTTCGAGGGTCGGCGGGTGCCCGAAGGTGAGCCGCCGCCGCGGGTGATCGCGCTCATCGAAGCGCCGCGCGCGGTTCGGCACGCGGCGATCGATCACCTCGCGGAGCTCGTCGCCGGGCTCGCGGCGCAGGTCGATGAGATGGTCCAGCACATCGAGCGCCGCGAGCAGATCGCCGCGACCTTGCTCGACACGCTCGCCTAGCAGCCCGTGGCGCAATCCATCGCGTCGCCTCGCGCCGGGATTTTCGGCGAGGGCTAGCAGCCCAAACGCAGTTGTACCGGGCGTACTACAAGTTTCGGCGACAACGCCCTCGTCGGAAAGACCAAGCGAGGCGGCGTGAGGGATTGCGCCACGGGCTGCTAGCTCCATAGGATCAGGCCGAGCAGCATCCACGCGCCGCCGGCCAGCATCCACACGACCGTATACCCAACGATGTCCCGGGCGCGCACGCCGGTCACGGCGAGCAAGGGCAGGGCCCAAAACGGTTGCAGCATGTTGGTCCACTGATCGCCGTAGGCCATCGCCATCAACACGGTGCCCGGCGCGACCGCGCTGGCCTGCGCGGCCTCCATGATGATCGGCCCCTGCACGGCCCACTGCCCGCCGCCCGAGGGCACGAGCAGGTTGAGCAGGCCGGCGCTGAAGAAGGTGAGCGGCGCGAGCAGGCCGGGCCCGGCCGCGCTGACCAAGGTCGTGATCGCGGCCGACAGCCCCGAGGCGGCCATCACCGCCATGATCCCAGCGTAGAGCGGGAACTGCAGGACGATGCCCGCGCAGCCCTCCATGCCCTTGGTGCAAGCGGCCAAGAACCGATGGGGGCGGCCGTGGAGCGCGAGCGCGAGCACCCAAAGGCCGAGGTTGATGGTGTTGATGTCGAGGTTGCCGAGCCCGCGCCGACTCAGCGAGACGATCAGCGCGGCGCACAGCGGCACGGCGAGGGCCCAGCTGACCGCGCTCGATCGCTCGATCCGCTCGAGCGTGTCGGCGGCCGGCGGCTCGCAGGTGGGGCCGTCGGGCGGCTGCTGGGCGATCGCCTCGGGCTGCTCCTCGGGCGCTGGATCCTCGCCGGCGCGCGGGGTCATGGCCGCGAACAACAACGGCCCGAGCACGAGCAGCCCGCCGGTGACGAATAGGTTGAGCGAGCTGAACAGGGTGTGATCGAGGGCGATGGTCCCAAGCTGCTGCGCGAGCGCAGGCCCGAGGACCTCGACCATGTCCGCGGCGGTCGTGGCCTTGAGCGGCGCGGTGCCGCTGAGGCCCCCGTGCCAGCACATCAAGCCGGCGTAGGCGGCCGCGCACAGCGTTGGATAGTGGAGCTTCCAGCCGCGCAGCTTGGCTTGGCGGCCGCCTTCGCGGGCGAGGATCGCCCCGCCGATCAAGCTCAGCGACCAGCTGATCAACGCGAGCGCGATCGAGACCGCGGCCGTGATCGCGACGAGTGAGCGCGGCCCGGAGCCGAGCCGCGCGAGCTTGGTGATCCCCCGGCGGACCGCGGGCGCCTCGGCCAAGGCCGTGCCGAGCACGAGCATCAAGACCATCTGCATTGCGAACGCGAGCAGCTTCCACAGGCCGGTGCCGGCCCAGGCGTCGAGCCCAGCGGTGACCCGAGCGAACAGGCCGTCGGCCTCGGAGCCGGGCCAATCGCCGGCGACGAGGGCCACGAGCAAGACCGCGAGCGAGAGCGCGACCGCGAGCACGAACGGGTCTGGGGTCACGCGGCCGAAGCCGCGCCGAAACGCGACACCGAGGCGTGCGAGGGGGCCCATGGCTGACATGGCTGACGAGCCTGCCGATCACGCGAGCGGTTGTCGAGCCGCGCCGACGAGCTGCTCGGCCCGGCCGCGATCGGCTTCGCCAACCAGCACGCGCAGGGGCAGCCACGGACCCAAGCCGTGATACAGGGCGCGGTGATGCGAGCCTTGGATCAGCGCCGGCCGCTGCTCGATCCGCAGCGCAGCGGCGAGCGCCTCGGCGCCGACTAGATCGCTGGGCAGCTCGACGGCGACGAGCTCGCCGTCGCGGCTGCGAGCCCTGAGCTCGCTCGCGAAGTCGACGAGCAGCGCCGCGAGGATCGCGAGGCCGTAGCCGGGCAGCTGCTGGTGAACGAGGAGCTGCAAGACCGTCAGCAACAGGGCGCTGCGCAGGGCCGTGCGCCGAAACAAGCCGTTGGCCTCGCGCTCCAACGCGCTGAGCTGGGCCGCGGGGAAGGCCTGCCGCCAGCGATCGACGAGCAGGCTCGGCCGGGTGAACAGCCAGGCGAACGCGAGCGCGAGCGTGACGATCACGCTGAGCTCGACGATCGGCGAGAGCAGCGAGCTCGGGCCGACGCTGAGCGGGCCGAGCCCGGCGCCGTGAACCAACGCGAGGCCGGGGTCGGCGGGGGTCTGGAGGCGCGCGCGGACCATGGGGATCAGCGCGACGAGCAACGCGGGGATCAGGCCGCAGCTCGGGATCGTGAGGCCAAGGCCGAGCTCGCTGGGTCGGCCGTCGCTCGACTTGCGGCCGCTAGCGGTCGCGCGCGAGGGCATCGCCAGCCAGATCGCGAGGCCCACGACGAGCGCGAGCAGCAACAACGCCGCGCTTGGATCGGCGGCCAGCGTGGGCCCGGTGAGCAAGCGGTGGAGCACCAGGCCGCCCACGACGAGCGAGACGCCGTGGCCGAGGCCCCAGCGATCGTTGGCCGCGGCCACGGCCAGCAGGACCGGCAGCGAGGCGGCCATGGTCAAGACGATCCGCAGCAAGCCCGGCGGCTCGAGCATGATCGGCGCGCGCGCGAGGCCTCGGTGCAGCAGATAGGCCTGCACGCCGAGCCCCGCGAGCGCGAGCAGGATCGCCAAGCCCCGCAGGCGAGCCCGGCCCGCGACGCTCGATCGCAGCGCTCGCGCTGGTCGGATCAGCAGCGCGCCGAGCTCGATCAATACCGTCGCGCCGATCAGCCAGACCAAGGCCGGGGCCAAGCCGAGGGCCGCAAAGCTGGTGTCGAGGCCGAGCTGCGCGAGCGCTTGGTAGCCGGGGATCGGCAGCCGCGCGAACCCGAGCAGGGCGACCAGCAAGCTCGCGAAGACCGCGAGCCGACCGAGCAGGGCGCCGGAGACCGCGGATCTTGGCGCCGCTTCGGGCTCGGGCGCGGTCACCGGTGTATCGCAGCTCGGGCAGCGCTCGACCGAATCGTTGACCTCGGCGGCGAAGCCGTGGCGGACCGCAAAGCTACAGCCAGGGTTTGGGCAGCGACGCATGGCGGCGCAGTATAGCCCCATGGCCCCCGAGTCTGAGCTGGACGCTGCTCAACTGCGCCTCGCCACGCCTGACGACGCCGAAGCGGTCGCGCGGATCTATGCGCCGTGGGTGCGCGACACCGCGGTGAGCTTCGAGCTCGAGCCGCCGACACCGCGCGAGCTCGCCCTGCGCATCGCGTCGGTGCTGCTGGTCTATCCGTGGCTGGTGCTCGAGCTCGACGGCGACGTCGTCGCCTACGCCTACGCGACCCGCTTGCGTGATCGCCCAGCCTACGACTGGATCGCCGAGACCTCGGTCTATGTCGATCGATCGCTGCACCGGCGCGGGCTCGGTGAGCGGGTCTACGCGGCGCTGCTCGATCTGCTCGCGATCCAAGGGATAATCTGGGCCTATGGGGCGATCGTGGTCCCGGGGGCGGGGGCGGGCGCGGGGGCGGGGGCGGGCGCGAGTCAACGGTTTCACGCGCGCATGGGCTTCGAGCGCGTCGGGCGATTCCCCAGCGTCGGGTTTAAACATGGGCGCTGGTGGGACGTCGAGTGGTGGCGCTTCGCCCTGGCCGAGCCGCGCCAGCCCGAGCCGATCCGGCCGCTATGCGACCCGCGCTTGAGCGAGGCGATCGCCGAGCGCCTCGCGTGGACCTGAGCCGCGATCGTCAGATCAGAGCGTCTTCCAACGCTCGAGGTTGGCGAACACATCGGCGGTGATCCGCGTCGCCGAATTGCCCGAGTCCGCCCCATTCGTATGAATGCCCACGACCACGCGCTTGCCCGTGCGCGGATCGAGGCGCCAGACCGGCGCGCCGCTTTGGCCCTGGGCCGTGTCGGCGTCGTACCAAATCGTGGTCTCGTTGACCCGGCGGCTCGATCGCGCCGACCACCATTGCGTCGCTTCCTCTCGATCAGCGGGGTAGCCCGAGACGTTGAGATAGGCGCGGCGCAGGCTCGCGGTGTCCGAGACCGAGTAGCCGAAGTGCCCGGCCTCGGGCACGGCTTGATCGGCGGGTAAGATGATCGCGCCATAGTCGTGCTCGGGCTGGCCATTGATGATCCAGCCGCGGATCGACTGAAACTCGCGCGAGACGCTGCTGCTAAATGGGCGGTCCCGGCCGTTGCGGGCCGGGCTGACGACGATTCGCTCGACCCATGCGCCGAGCGTGTGGAGAAATACGCAGTGGCCGGCGGTGATGACCGTGCGTGGGCCGATCAACCAGCCGGTGCCGCCGTAGTCCTCGCCGTCGGCGGTGTAGATCTGCAAGTGGCAGATCGCTCGCCAAGGGAAGCTCGAGGTCTCGCGGACGCGCACGCGATCGTCGGTCCCGATGATGGCCTCGCGCCGGTAGCCGGCCTGGGCCCGGTCATGGGCCGGGCGGGTCCAACCGTCGAGGGTCTCGAGCCCGAGCGCGGCGTGCTTTCCGAGCGGTTGGACCTCGCCTTCACCGAGCGACGGCTCGGCGCTCCGTCGCTCGATTGGGCGGTTGGCCACTGGCTGGTGGGCGTAGGGCATCGACGTCAGCGCGAATCAAAGGCCCAGTCGAGCCGCAAGGTCCCGTCGAGGTGGATGAGCTTGGCCTCGGACAAGCCCGTGGATTCGGCGTCGATCCGCTGGTGGACGTTGGTCTGGGGCTCGAGCGTGGGCTCGCGCCCGCGGGTGAAGCTCTGCTCCCGGACGATCAGCACGTAGGCCTTGGCCAGGGCCAAGGCGCGCTCGCGTGAGGGCATGAGGATCGCGGCGATGTCCGCGGCGGCGGCGAGCCCCGCTTCGTTGACGCTGCCGTCGGCGAGCAGCCAGCGGGCGATCATCTCGGGGTTGCTGCGAAACTCGTCGCCGGCCTGGGCGCGCTCGAGGTAGGTCGCAATCTCGCCGCGGGCGTGGCCGACGAGCGGGACGTCCGGGATCCCGCGCAGATCCTGATAGGCCCAGCCGCTCGCGCCCGGGACCTTGCGCGGGAACGCGAAGCTTTGATCGGCGGTGACGCCGAGGTTGCTGTGGCAACCCATGCAAAAATATTGCTCCTCTTCGGTCTGGATCCGCAAGCGGCCCTCGCCGTCTTCGATGAAGCCCTGGAGCAGCCAGCCAAAGTTGTTGCGCAGCCCGGTCAGCGGCGAGCCAGCGAACTCCGGGAGGCCCCCTTCTTGCTTCTCTTCGATCTCGCGCTGGTAGGCGTTTTGCAAGCCGAGGTCGGTGAGCTCGGCGAACCGTTGGCTGTAGCGCAGCTCCTTCATGCGCGTGCTCGGCCCGCCGCCCGGGCCCTGGTCGGGGTCGACGTAGCGGACCGAGTGGAGAAATTCGGTGCCCACGGGGTACAGGCCCCGGCGGACCCGGACTTCGGCGCCCGCGCCAGCGTAGCGCGGGGGCAGGCCGACGAGCTCGGTGACCTCGGCCGCGAGCTCACCGTCGCCGTCGAGGTCGAGGCCCGCGCCGCGCTCATCGATGGGCTCGATCGGCCAGCGCAGCTTGGCGTCGACGATCAGCGGATCGCTGGCCATGCTGGCCTCGAGGATCGCGAGGTTGGCCTTGTAGACCTCGAGCGAGTCCTCACCGCTCGCGGTCTGGCGGAGCTTCGCCGGGAGCCGAATCATCACGTCGTCGGCGCTGCCGTTGGTCGGCCAAAACGCGCCGGCGAAGGGCTTGTAGCGAAACGCCCGCCAGTGGCTGCCGTCGCGGGCGAAGCCACGCTCATCGAAGCCGGCGGCGAAGTCGAGGTCCGGCCGGTAGCCGCGGTAATCGTGCTCGGGCCAGCTCGCGAGGGTCTCACGCAGCGGCGCATAATTGTCGACGCGCATCCACGCGAGCATCTCGGCGTCGGAGATCTGCGCGATCGCGGCGCGACGATCGACGAATGAATTGGTCCAGTAGTTGGTCTTGCCGACCTCGGAGAACGAGTACGACCCTTGTAAATCCCAATCGACCATCGAATTGGGGAACTGCGCGGGCGCGTGGCAAACCCAGCAAGGGTTCGCCCGGCCCTCGGTCTTGGTGTAGCACTGCGGCGGGATCGGGGCCTCGCGGTTGTCGAGCTTGCCGAGCGCGGCCCGAGCCGTGGCCAGCGGATTGTCGCCGTCGGGCTCAGGCGCGGGCGCGGGCTCGGCCGTGGCTTGGGGCGACCGCTGGGCCTCGCGCGGGCTGGGCTGCTTGGCGTCGCCGCACGCGAGGCCGCCGACGAAGCAGCCCGCGAGCGTGGCGATGAGCAGCGGTAAAGCGCGGGCCATGGCCCCAATCTACGCGTGGATGGCCACGCTCGACAAGCCGCGTCGCGCTCGCCTCACTCGGCGAGGATCCGATAGATGCGCACGGTCCCGCTGACCTCGTTGGCGACGATCAGCAGCGGCTCGCCGATCGGGCTGTCCGCGGCGCTCACGACCTCGATGCCCTCGGGCCCGAGATCGCCAGCGGTGCCGTCCTCGGCGACGCCGTCCCAATCGCGCGTGGAGTTGTCATAGAGCACCAGGCTCGGCGCTTGCGGGTCGGACAGGTCGTAGACCATCACGCCGCCGACGCGCTCGAGCCCGACGAAGGCGTAGGTCTTGCCCCACAGCTCGGCGACGGCGAGGCCCTCGGGCTCCGGGCCCTTGTTGTCGCTGCGCGTGTCGAACGAGTCGTTGCTGCGGTGGTTCGCGTTGAAGTGCTCGGGCAGCGCGGCGGCCGTGGTCTGTTCGAGCTCGTCGCCGCTGTCCCACACGAGCGCGCCGGCCGTCGACCAGACCGAGATCGACCGGGTCCCAAACGAATAGAGCCGGTCAAAGTCACCGTCGTTGTCGAGGTCGCCGTCGGCGGTCGTCACGATCAGGCGGCCGAGCTGCTCATCTTGCTCGAGCTCGGCGGCGTTGGGGAACGCGACCGGATCGAGGGTCAGGTGCTTGACCCGCGACTCCTCGCTAAACCCCGGGTAGTCCCGCGCGTCGCCCTCGTTGGCGGTCAGCAGGTAGCTGTTCCCGTCGACGGTGAAGCGCACGATCGCGTCGGGCATGTACATCCCGAACACCGGCCAATTCGCAATCGCGACGCCGTCATCCCGGTCGCTGGGATCGATGCCCTTGCCCGGCAGCGAGTGGTTGCTGGCGCCGAGCGCGACGATCTCGGTCACCGTCGCGCTCGCGAGGTCGACGATCGCGAGCGCGTTGTTCTCTTGCAGGCTCACCCACGCGGTGCTCGAATCGGCCGAAATCGCGACGTACTCGGGCTCGAGATCCTGGGCGACGGTCGCCCCCGGCCCAAAGATGCGAACCTGGGGATCGATGTTGGCCAAGGTGAAGCCGCCAAAGCCGGCGAACAGGACGTCCGCGTCGCTGAGCGCCGCGAGCTCGCCGCTGACATCGATGATTGCGATCGTGCCCTCGGGATCGACGAGATAGTCCGGGTCGGGTTGGCCCTCGCAGGCGACCACCAGCGTGGCGCCGTCGGGCGAGAAGCTGAGCATGTCCGGCATCGCGCCGACCTCGAGATCGTTGACATAGGCGAGATCGGCCGCGGTGAAGAACACCACCGCGCCGGGATCTTGCGGGACCATGGCTTCGACGGCGACGGCGACGAGGCCCTCGTGGATGGCGACGCTGTTCGCAGCGGCGCCGTAGGGGGCGACGCTGAAGCTCTCGAGGTAGGTCGGCAGCGTCGGGTCGCTCAGGTCGAGGATGTCGATCACCCCGGCCGAGGCGTTGACGACAAACAGGCGCGCGCTGGCCGGATCGAAGGCGGTGATCTCGGCGGCGCTGTCATCGAAGACGCCGGTCTCGTATACGCCGATCGGCTCGAGGGCGCTCAGGTGCAGGTCTGGTTGCGGCTCGCCGTCGCCGTCGCCGTCGCCGTCGCCATCACCGTCGCCATCACCGTCGCCGTCGCCGTCGCCGTCGCCATCGCCGTCGCCGTCGCCGTCGCCATCACCATCACCATCACCATCACCATTACCGTCACCATTACCGGTGTCCGTCTCGGTCGTGATCGTGTCGGCCGTGCCGGAGACATCGTCGTTGCAAGCCGATGCGAGGGCGAGGCACGGGAGCGCCAACAACAAGAATGCGGGGGTCTTGGGTGAGGACATATTCCACGTAGCTTTCGGTCGCGCAGGTTTCCGTCGGGCGACCGGATCGTGGCGGCCGGGTGAACTATTCGCCGAACAAGCGCTTTTGCCGCATTGCCTGCACAGGGCGGGCGCTTGCGCCTAGGCGCGCTGGAGGCCACCCTCGCGCGGTGCCGTCCGATCCCGAGCTTTGGATCGTCGGGGCCGGACCGGCCGCGCTGCTGCTCGCCGACGCCTGCGTCGAGCAGGGGATCGCCCTTGGCCTGCTCGCCCCCGATCTGCGCGGGCCCTGGCGGCCCAACTACGGCCTGTGGCTCGACGACGCCGAGGCGCTCGGCGTGAACGGCTACGTCGGGCACCGCTGGGCCCACGCAAAGCTGCGCTTCGCCGCGGGCCCGCGGGTGCTCGAGCGTGGCTACGGCCTGCTCGACGACCGCCGCTTGCAGCTCGAGCTGCTCGCCCGCTGCGAGGCTGGAGGCGCGCGCTTGCTCGAAGGCCGGCTCGCCGCGATCGAGCACGACGACGAGGGGGGCACGCTGGTGTGCGCGAGCGGGGAGCGCTTACGCGGCCGCCTGATCGTCGACGCGACCGGCCACGGCTCGCCGTGGATCGCGAGCGAGCACGGCCCCGCGCCCGCGCACCAGGTCGCGTGGGGCGAGCTGTGGGAGGTCGAGGGCGGCGGCCTCGACCCGGATTCGATGGCGTTCATGGATTGGTCGAGCACCGGCCCCGAGGAGCGCGACGAGCCGCTCCCGCCGACCTTTCTTTATGCGATGCCGCTGGGCGACAATCGCTTGTTTGTCGAAGAGACGATCCTCGCCGCGCATTTGCAGGGGCTGCCCACGGACTATTTTGGCGCGCTCGAATCCCGGCTCCACCGGCGCCTCGATCGCATGGGCCTGCGCCGGATCGGCGCCGGCCCGATCGAGGTCGAGCGCTGCGTGATCCCGATGGGCGGCCCGCTGCCCCGCGGCGATCAACGGACCTTGGGGTATGGCGGCGCCGCGGCGATGGTCCACCCGGCGACCGGCTATATGCTGACGAACGTGCTTCGTCGGCGCCAACGCGTGGCCGCGGCGATCGCCAAGGAGCTCGAGCATTGGGTCGGCCCCGGCCAGCCGAGTCGGCGAATCTGGCGGGCGATCTGGCCGGCCGACGAGGTCCGGGCCTGGCGACTCTATGGGTTTGGCATGGGCATCCTCGCCAACCTCGATCGCGCGGGGATCGATCGATTCTTCGCGGAGTTCTTCGCGCTGCCCGAATCGCGCTGGCGTGGATTTGTCTCGGCGAGCTCACCGACACCCGAGCTGATGGCGACGATGCTGCGCTACTTTGGCGCGGCCCCGCCCGCGATCCGCCGGCGGCTCGCGTTGGCGATGCTCGGCCGCGAAGGCCTGCGCATGGCTCGGGGCTTCGGTGGCTTGTTCAGCGGACCCTGACACGGTCGCGGGGTTACTCGGCCTCGCACAGCTCGCGCAGGGTCTCGCCGTAGCGGGCGATCCGCTTGGGCCCGAGCTCCGGGCAGCGCTCGAGCTGCGCCGCGCCGTGCTCGACGATCCACTCGAGCGCGCGCGGAGGCAGGACCACGTGGGGCGGGAGCTCGCGGCGCTCGGCTTGCTCGCGTCGCCAGGTCCGCAGCGCCTTGTCGCGGAGCAGCTCGGCTTGGATCAAGCGCTTGCGCTCGACTCGCTCGGGGATCGGCGGCGGGTTGGCGAGCGCGGCTTTAATGATCGCGAGGAGCTCCTCGCTGGAGTCGCGCATGAACGCGCCGCGCAGGCGAAACCGGTCGAGCGCCTCGGCGGTCTGCGGCGCACGTTTAGCGATGTGGACCAGCGGCTGATTGGCGATCAAGCGGCCCGGCGGGTAGTCGAGCGCGCGGCCCTTTTGATCGCGCCAAGCGTAGAGCGCCACGAGCACCGGCAGGCGCTCGCTACGGAGCTCGCTGACGCCCTTGAGCTTCCACATCCGCGCCGGGTCAAAGCTGTTGTCGTGGGCCGTGGCTCGCTCGACGCTGCGGTTGGCGATCTCGAGCTCCTCGTCGAGATCGGCCGCGCGGATCAGCTCGCTGAGCTCGGCGCCGAGCTCGGGCAGGTGGATGACGTCGTCGAGGGCGTAGCGCAGGGCCTCGGCGCCGATCGGCCGCTGGCCCCAGTCGTACTGGGCGTGGTCCTTGGCCAGCTTGACCCCGCAGATCGCCTCGACGACCGCGGCGTAGCCCGTGCGCTGCCAACCGAGGAAGCTCGCGGCTTGCTGCGTGTCGAACAGGTTGGCGAAGCTCAGGTTGTAGTCGCGCTTGAAGCAGGCGACGTCGTACTCGCCGCCGTGGACCCACACCCGCAGCTTTGGATCGGCGAGCGGCTCAGCGAGCGGCGCGAGCGACTCGGCGAGGGCCTCGGGGGTCGGCGCGAGCGCGACGGGATCGACGAGCCACAGCGCCCCGCCGACGTTGAGCTGGATCAGGCAGACGCGCTCGCGATACACGAACATGGAGTTCGACTCGCTGTCGAGCGCGACCCATGGCGCCTCGCGCATGGCGGCGGCGAGCTCGGCGAGCGCGGTCGCGTCGCGCACCCAGCTGTGGTCGGGCAACTCGGGCATCACCGCACCCTAGCCCGGCTGCGCGGAGCGGTCGATCTGTTAGCCTGCTAGCGATGAAGGCCCGCGCGTTCGAGCTGTCGGACTGCCGCGTCCGGCTCGCGCAGCCCGACGATGTGCCGGCGCTCGCCCGGATCCACGTCGAGAGCTGGCACCACGCCTATCGGGGGATCATCGCCCCGCGCAACCTCGCGTTCACCAGCTCCGAGCGCAGCCTCAAGCGGTTCCGCGGCTATTTTTGGCACGGTGGTCAGGACCTCTCGCTGCTCCATGTGCTCGACGGGCCTCACGGGGTGATCGGCTACGTCAACAGCGGCCTGAGCAACAGCCGCGAGCTCGACGTCCGCGGCGAGGTCTACGAGCTCTACCTCGATCCCCAATTCCTCGGCCTCGGCGGCGGCCGCAAGCTGCTCAGCGCCGGGCTCTGGGCCCTGAGCGGGCGCCGGCTGCTGCCCGCCGTGGTCTGGGTGCTCGCCGAAAACCGCCGCGCGCGGCGGTTTTACGAGCGCATGCGCGGCCGCGAGGTCGCGGCCGGCACCGTCGACGCCGGCGACGAGGTGTTGGGCCGGGTCGCCTATGTTTGGGTGGACTATCTGCCCTGGCCCGAGTGGATTGTCTAGCGGGCTGCTAGCAGCCCGTGGCGCAATCCATCGCGTCGCCTCGCGCCGGGATTTTCGGCGAGGGCTAGGAGCCGAAACGCAGTTGTACCGGGCGTACTACAAGTTTCGGCGACAACGCCCTCGTCG
>Ga0114946_10001842_pt1 | contig 14578 bp, 10 predicted proteins | sample WalLakDeSediment_FD_88676 | JGI IMG/M metagenome (GOLD analysis project Ga0114946, IMG submission 88676) | Lake sediment microbial communities from Walker lake, Nevada to study Microbial Dark Matter (Phase II) - Walker Lake 11/02/13 Deep Sediment | ecosystem: Environmental > Aquatic >... | reverse complement strand
CACGTGGTGGCGCTTCGGTTACGGCATCGTCGGTACCGACCTGCTCATCGTCGAAGGGCTGTTCGTCCGCAAGCGCCGCACGATTCCTATCGCGCGCGTACACGGCGTGAACATGAAGGCAGACCCGTTCATGCGGCTGCTCGGTCTTGTCGAGATCGTGGTGCAGACCGCCGGAGGCGGTGCGAAGGAGCCCGAGGCGAAAATAGGCGCCATCCCGCTCGAGCGTGCCGAGGAACTGCGCAACGCACTACTTCATGCCACCCCGGGACGGCCTGCTACGGAGCCCGTCGCGCTCGATCCGGTCGGTCGCATCAGCGACTTCCGGGGCGCGTTCGGTGGAGTCGAGGCGGGCGGTCACGAGGTGCTGTTCGAGCACAAGGTGCCGACGGGCCTGCTGTTCGTCGGCGCGGTGACGTCGAATCGGGTCCCCATCATCATCGCCGTCGGTGTCGGCGTCCTGGCTCAGGGAATCGAGATCATCGGCGATGAGGTCATCGAGCAGACGGCGTCGCGCGCTGCGGAGTTCGCCGTTCCGGTTCTCGTCGCGTTGGTCGTCGTCGCCGGCTTGTTCGTGGGTGCGGTGGCGGTAGGTGTGGGGCTGGCGCGGGACTTCGGGTTCACCGCCAGACGCTACGACACGCGCGTGGAGATCGAGGCCGGACTGCTGGAGCGCCGGCAGGTGAGCATGCCGGTGGGTCGCATCCAGGCGGTGCGCATAGAGGAGTCGTGGCTCAGACGGCTGCTCGGCCTTGCGGCCATCGAGGTGGACACCGCCGGGCTCGAACGAACCGGGCAGCAGGCCAGCGAGACCACCCGGAGCAAGGCGATGGTGCCGGTGGCCAGGGCAGCGGACGTTGCCGACCTGATGCACCGGCTGCTTCCGGAGGCGGAGCAGTTCCCGCCCGCACGAGGTCTTCCGTCGCGCGCGCTCCGGTTCTACGTCGTGGTACCGGCGTTGCTCGCCACCGCACTCACGCTTGTGGCGGTGGGCCCCGCGAGTTGGTTCCTTTATCGTCCCGCACTGCCATGGGGGCTGGGCGCGGTTGTGCTCGTGGGATTCGGCACCGCCGCTTCGCGCGTCTTGCAGTGGCGCCGGGCGGGGGTCGGGACGGACGACGCAGCCGTGACACTGCGTTCCGGCGGCCTCGGCATCAAGCGCGTGCGACTTACTCGTTCGCGGATCCAATCCCTCGACGTGCGGCAGAACCCGTTCCAGCGCCGGGCGAAGCTCGCGAGCCTGAGGACGGTGTCGGTCTCCGGCTCTTCGAAGGCGATCTACGAGGTCTCGCATCTCGACGAAACGGAGGCCCTGCGCATCATGCACTGGTACGAGCAGGGGCTTGCGGGGCCGAGAAGTCCTGCGGTCCAGTCTGCGGTCAACCAGCCGTAGAGGCGCCGACCGGACCGGCAGTCGGCGCGAGGACGTGTTTCGTGCTGATTCAGTAGGCGGGGCTCCGGTTGTCGTAACCTATGAGAGTTCGCGCGAGAATCCAGGACATGTGAGGTAGCGATGAAGATCGGACTCGTCGGCTTCGCCGGCTCCGGCAAGACCACCGTGTTCAACACGATGACCGGCCTCGACGTGCCGGTGGGCTACGGTGGCGAGGTACGACTCGGGACCGTGCGCGTCCCCGACGGGCGTATCGGCCGGCTCTCTGCGATGTTCAACCCGAAGAAGACGACCTACGCCGAGATGACGTTTTGCGACGTGCCCGGCGAGCACGGGGCGGAGCGCAAGGGTCTCTCAACGCGCGCGCTTGCGATCATCCGCGAGCAGGAGGCGCTCGCGCTCGTGCTGCGCGACTTCGAGGACCCGGCGGTCGAGGGCGACGCCGACCCGCTTCGGGACCTGAACTCGTTCTCCGACGAATGCATACTGGCCGATCTCGGGATCGTCGAGGGGCTGCTGACCCGCGCGCGCAAGGAGAACCTGCCGGCCGCCGACCGCGAGCGGCTGGAGGGGATGCAGGCCGTCCTGGAGGAGGGGAGGCCGCTTCGCACGCTTTCGGCAGCCGAACTGAATCGCGACTCCCTCAAGGGCTACCAGCTGCTGACAGACCGCTCGCTGCTCGTGGTCGTCAACCGCGACGAGGCTCGGGCCGCCGAGCCGCTGCCCGACGACCTCGCGGCTCGCATCGACGAGCTGGGTGCCGCCGGTCTCGCACTCTCGGCAAGCGTTGAGGCCGAGATCGCCGCGCTTGACCCCGAGGACCAGGCGGCGTTCCTCCAGGACCTGGGATTGACCGAGTCGGCACTCGCTCGCTTCATCCGGACCGCCTACGGGCTGCTCGACCTCATCAGCTTCTTCACGGTGGGCGAGGACGAGGTGCGCGCGTGGACCATCACGCGCGGCATGAATGCCCGCAAGGCGGCGGGCAAGATCCACTCAGACCTCGAGCGGGGTTTCATCCGTGCCGAGGTGATGGCGTACGAGGTCTTCACCGAGTACGGCAGCGAGCACGCAGTGAAGGAGGCCGGCCTCTTCCGCGTTGAGGGCAAGGACTACGTGGTCGCGGATGGCGACATCATGAACATCCGTTTCAACGTCTAACGGTCATCGGAACACAAGCGCTGTAGTCTCGGCCTGCGTCGTCTACTCCTCGATGATCCGCATCGCCTCGTCGCGATACGCCTCCATCACGTAGGGGATGCCCGAGATCTTGGCGGCTTCCTCGGTCAGCGCGACGAGGTCCGCGCGCGAGATCGCCGGAAGCGAGAAGTTGCGTGATCCGCTCATGAGCTGCTGGAGTCCGACCCGCAGCTTGTCGGAGAAGGCGTGGAGCGCGATGGCGCCGAGCGGGAATTCGTCGACCACGTCACCGTACTCGCCCTTGAGGGTCTCGTAGTTGACGAAGATCTCCTCCTTGGTGGTGCCGAACTGGGAGACCGTCTTGGGGAGGTCCTCCTCGGCCATCCACAGGTCGATGTTCTTGCCCACGAAGCCGGGAATCATCAGTGCGCGACCCATGCAGACCGCCTTCATGTGCGGCGAGCCGAGTGCGAGCACTTTGAAGATGTGGTCCTCGGTGGAGAATCCGCCGGCCATCGCGAGGTCCGGCACGAACTCGCCGCGGGCGGCGAGCTTCTCGGCCAGCTCGTTGACCATGCACTGGAGGTAGAAGGTGGGGATACCCCACTCCTCCATCATGCGCCACGGGCTCATGCCGGTGCCACCGGGGGCGCCGTCGATGGTGAGAAGGTCGATCCGGTTCTCGCTGGCCCACTTCATGGCCATGGCGAGCTCGCGCATGGAGTACGCGCCGGTCTTCAGCGTGACCCGCTTGGCGCCCAGCTCGCGCAGGCGCGTAACGCTTTCGGCGAAGTCGTCGCGATCGATGAAGCCAAGGCGGCTGTGACGCTCGAACTGCCGGATGGCGCCATCGCGGTACGATGCCTGGATGGCGGTGTCGCTCGGGTCCGGCGTGACGAGGTAGCCGCGACGCTGCAGTTCCAGCGCCCGCTCGAGATCGTTGACCTTGATCTCGCCGCCGATGGACTTCGCACCCTGGCCCCACTTGAGTTCGACCGTCTCGACTCCGAGCGTCTGGGTCACGTACTCGGCGACGCCGAGGCGCGTGTCCTCGACGTTGAGCTGCACGAGGATGTCACCGTATCCGCTGTGGTAGCGGCGGTAGTTCTCGATGCGGCGCTCCATGTCCGGCGAACAGGTGACCTTCCCCTTGTCATCGAGCTCGAGCCCGGGGTCGATCCCGCAGACGTTCTCACCGCACACGAGCGAGATGCCGCTGATGGCGGCGCCGACAGCGAAGTGCTCCCAGTTCTTGCGTGCGATCTCCGTCGAGCCGAGTGCGCCCGTGAAGATCGGCACCTTCATCTTGACCTTGTTCTCGGTGCCGAACACCGTCTCGGTGTCGGCGTACGGGAACAGCGTGGTGTCGGGATTACCCTCCACACCCTCGGGCAGGCCCTTGGCGCCGTATGCGTAGCCGAGGATGTTCAGGTGGCTGTAGTCGATGGGATAGTCCTTGTCGCCACCGGCGATCACTTCGCCGAAGGGTCCGGGATAGATGACCTCACGGCCGCGGAACGAGGACTTGAAGACTTCACAGTTGCCACGGCACCCGTCGATGCAGCGGGAACAGATACCCGAGCCGGGCACGACATCTTTCGAACGGTTCGAGGTCTGTGTGACGTCAGTACCGTTCGGGCGTTGCAGGTTCATGGGTGCCTCTCCTCATCTGGCGGGTGCCGGTTTGTGCGATTGTAGCGCTCCTGAAAACGGTTAGAAACACGAGTGAGGCCCCGAAATCGCTGAAAATCGCCGTGAATCGAAACACTCACGAAACATACGCCCCGTAGCCTACGTACATCTGGCGGGCGCAAACCGTCGTAGAAGGCAACGGCTGAGCAGTCGTGTCGGTCGATCAAGGAGGTACTTCGCATGACAACCACGTTCGATAAGGACTACGTACTCAAGACGCTCGAGGAGCGGGGCATCCGCTTCGTGAGGTTCTGGTTCACCGACGTGCTCGGCTTCCTCAAGAGCTTCGCGGTGACCGACACCGAGGTCGAGACCGCGTTCGAAGAGGGCATGGGTTTTGACGGCTCCTCGATCGACGGTTTCACCCGCATCCAGGAGTCGGACATGATCGCCATCCCCGACCCCTCGACCTTCCAGCTCCTGCCGTGGCGCCCCGAAGAGGGTGGCGTCGCCCGCATGTTCTGCGACATCGTCACCCCGGACGGTGAGCCGTTCGATGGTGACCCCCGTTACGCCCTCAAGCGGATGCTCAAGAAGGCAGCCGACATGGGCTACACGATGTACGTCGGCCCCGAGCTCGAGTTCTTCTACTTCGCGGACTCCGAGGGCACCGAAGTCCTCGACAAGGGCGGCTACTTCGACCTGACCCCGCTCGACGTCGCGTCGGACCTTCGCCGCGACACCGTGCTGGCTCTCGAGAAGCTCGGCATCCCGGTCGAGTACTCGCACCACGAGGTCGCCCCGTCCCAGCACGAGATCGACCTGCGCTACAGCGACGCTCTCGGCATGGCTGACAACGTCATGACCTACCGCCTCACGGTGAAGGAGATCGCGTACGCCAACGGCGTGTATGCGACCTTCATGCCCAAGCCGATCCAGGGCGAGAACGGCTCCGGAATGCACACGCACCAGAGCCTCTTCAACAAGGACGGCAACGCCTTCTTCGACGCCAACGATCCGCAGGGCTTCAACCTGAGCACCGTCGGCAAGCAGTACATCGCCGGACTGCTCAAGTACGCGCCGGAGTTCTGCGCGGTCACCAACCAGTTCGTGAACTCCTACAAGCGGCTCGTCCCGGGCTACGAGGCTCCGGTGTACGTGACCTGGGCGCGCCGTAACCGCTCGGCCATGGTCCGCGTGCCGATGTACAAGCCAGGCAAGGAGAACGCGACCCGCGTCGAGCTCCGTTCGCCCGACCCCTCGGCCAACCCGTACCTTGCCTTCGCCGTTATGCTCGGCGCCGGCCTGAAGGGTATCGAGCAGGGCCTGGAGCTCCCGGCCGAGGCCACGAACAACATCTTCCACATGACCGAGGAAGAGCTCGAGACTGCTGGCATCAAGATGTTGCCGGAGAACCTTGGAGAGGCCATCAAGCTCTTCGAGGAGTCCGAGACCATGAAGGAGATTCTCGGCGAGCACATCCACCGGTTCTTCGTCGAGAACAAGAAGGCCGAGTGGGACGAGTACAAGGCCTACGTTACCTCGTGGGAGCAGGACAAGTACCTCTCGATCCTCTAGGTTCACCCGGGAGTCTTCGAGCCCCCGCGTAGCACGAGAACGGCCCCGGACGGATTCGTCCGGGGCCGTTTCCTGTTCTGTCGGATCCAGCGGTTGGGGCTACGGGAGCGAGAAGCCGAGCACTCCGTCGGAGCCATCGGCGTGGCAATCCTCGCAGGCTGCGAGGTCAAGACCCGAATCATAGACCTCACCGGTGGGGGAGTACGACCCCCAGAAGCGGCCGTCGTCGCGCTTCTCCATGACGACCATCCCGATGATGTCGCCCTGCTCGAAGAACTCCTTCACGACGATCGAGCCGACGGGCCACTCGGTCTCGCCCGTGCCCTCCAGCGCCGCGGACATGTCGTCGTTGACGAAGATCAGGACCTGATCTCCGTGTGGACCTTCGGCGGGCTGCATCGACCGGTAGCCGGGCGCCTTGTCCCATCCGTTGTGCCCGCGTATCTCGTCCCAGAGCATCGTGGCGTCCGACGCTTCTCCGTCCGATGACTCGTCGCCTCCGCACCCGACGAGTGCCATCGTTCCACCGATGAGGGCGATCACCAGCGTCACCAGAATGAGCCTGCGCAGCTCGGCAGGACCTCCCATGAGCCTCTCCTCCTCACTCACCGCAGGACACGGTATCGTTGTCCTCTCCTGTACCAAGTTCGCTACTCTCCGGTACGCTCCTGCATGCACCGGACCGAAGCGGGTTCGGGTGCAGGGGTCGGCGCTCGGCTGGTAGCATTGGTAGTCGCCACCGGCCGGCGCGGTGTCGGAAGCGGGTGGATGCGGCCCGAGAGCGAGAAATCAGGAGAAGTGCCCCGGTACGAAACGGACTCGAAACGCGGAGGAAGTAGAGTTCACCATGGATGCCATCGGTTCATCGACGCGTGTGGCAGAGGAGCATGCTGCCCTCGCATCGGGCAAGGACACCGAGATGCACATGAAAAGGGTTCTCATCGCTTCCGATGATGCTCACACACGAGCGTGGGCGCGCAGCGCGCTGGACGCTCTCGATGTGACGTTGTTCGACTGCGCCAGCAGCGAGCTGGCAGGCCGACTGTCCCGAGACGAGGTCGATCTCGTGGTCATCGACGGCGGCCGCGATCCCGAACCGCTCGTCCAGGTCGTAGAGCAGGCGATGACCGGAGGCCTCGAGACGAGACTCTTCCTCATCGTCGAATCCTCCGCACTGGCCAATCTGCGCATGCCGACCAGGATGAGCGCGGACTTCCTCGTTCGCGGCGGGTCTTCCGAGGAAGTGACCGCGCGCGCCCGGACGCTGCTCTGGCCCGGCGAGGAGGCCGGCTCGCAGGAGTTGCTGCGCGTCGATCACCTCACCATCAACCTGGCGACCTACCAGGCGTATCTGGACGGCGTCCCGATCGACTTCACCTATCTCGAGTACGCGCTCTTCTCCTTCCTCGTCACCCATCCCAATCGCGCCTACAGCCGTGAGGTGCTACTCCGTCGTGTGTGGGGTTCGGACTACTACGGCGGATCGCGCACCGTCGATGTCCACATCCGGCGCGTGCGTGCAAAGGTCGGGCCCGAGCTCGGTAAGCGGCTCGAGACCGTGCGCAACGTGGGCTACCTCTGGAGCAGCTAGGGCGTCCCGCAGGCGCCTGCCCTAGCGGACCGTGCCGGTGAAGCGGTACGAGGGCCCCCTGATGGTCGTGCACTCACCGTCGATTCCCTGGGATGCGAAGAACTCGCACATCCCGCCCGGCGTGAAGAACGCCCCCGGCTCGCCGAGGAGCTTCTCGGCCACCACGATTAGTCGCATGAACCACGGCCTCGGGTCGAGCTCGAGGACTACAACGCCACCCCCGGGCCGCACGACGCGTGCGAACTCGGCAGCCGCAGCTGGCTGGTCCCGGAAGTGATGGAAGGCGTCGGAGACGAGCACTGCGTCTGCCGAGTCGTCGTCGAACGGCATCGCCTCTGCGCTGCCGAGCCGGGTCTGGATGCGGGGTGATTCGGGGACGTAGCGCAGCATCTCCGGCACCGGGTCGAGAACGATGACATCAGCCTGGAGTGCCTCGGCGAGCTTCAGCGCAAGCGCGCCGGTTCCGCCGCCCACGTCGATGAGAAGCCCCCCGGGCCGTACGTACGGGCGGATCCACTCCGCGATCTCATCGGTCGTCTCGGGCGACCAGCGGTCGGCGAGCCGGTTGAAGGCGGGTGCCGCCCAGTTGAAGAACCCCACGTACAGCCTCCCGGCTCCGTCTGCCTGCGCGCTACTCCTCGGCAGGCTCCTCGGTCTCATCAGCATTCTGCGCGGCGTTGAAGGTCGAGAAGGACCACAGTGTGAGCGCGAGGGCAGCGAGGATCCCCGCGCCGAGGAGTATCATCCAACCGGTCGTCACCACAACCACCCCGCATCAGGTCGAAAGCCCCGCGTCGGGTACAATCAACCGGTACCCGCGCGCCTCTCCGGACGCTCCGAATATACCCCTGAAGGGCCGTTCGCATGACCTCTCGCACCATCGCCGCGATCGACGGCAACAGTCTGCTCCACCGCGCGTTCCACGCGCTACCCCCCACGATGACCGCTCCCGACGGCCGGCCGACGAACGCGGCATTCGGATTCATCTCGATGCTCGTGAAGCTCGTGCAGGAGCTGCGGCCCGACGGCGTGGTCGTGGCGTTCGACCGCGGTAAGCCCGCGTTTCGCACCGAGGCGCTCGCGTGCTACAAGATCCACCGTCCGCCCACGGCCGAAGATCTCAAGGCCCAGTTCCCGATGGTGAAGGACCTCCTCGAAGCGCTTGGGATCCCCATCGTCGAGGTCGAGGGGTGGGAGGGTGACGACATACTCGGCACGATCGCGCGGATGGCGGAGGAGTCGGGCACCCGCGCGCTGCTCGTGACGGGCGACCGCGACGCCTTGCAGCTCGTGAGCGACACCGTGCACGTGGTGAGCACGCGCAAGGGTATCACCGACATCGTCGTGTACGACCCGCCTGCCGTGCTCGAGCGCTACGGCGTGACGCCTGCGCAGGTCCCTGACTACCTCGGGCTCAAGGGCGACACATCGGACAACATCCCCGGGGTGCCGGGCGTCGGCGAGAAGACGGCGGCCAAGCTCATCGCCGAGCACGGTTCGCTGGATGCGGTGCTCGAGGCCGCCTCCGACATCAAGGGCAAGCTCGGCGAGAACCTGCTCGCACACGCCGAGGACGCCCGTGTGAGCCGCACCGTTGCGACCATCCGCACCGACGTCCCTGTCGATATCGATCTGACGGCCGTGGCATGGGGCGGGTTCGATGCCGCGCGTGTCGCCGAGGCCTTCGGCGAGCTGCGGTTCACCTCGCTACTCGACCGCGTGCTCGCGACCGGCGGGCTCGAGCGGCCGGCCGAAGCCGGTGGTGAAGGGGCTGAGGGGAGAGCCTCGAGTTCGGCCGCGTGGATGGTCGTCGAGGGGCCGGCAGCACTTGCACGCGTCGAGGCGTGGGCGGCCCGGGACGAGTGGCTCGGCGTCGCGCTCGACGACGGCACGGCCGAGTCGCTCTTCGCGGTCCGACGCGACCTCGCGGTCGCGGCCGACGACGAGGTTGCGCTGCTCTCGGGAGAGCAGTCAGCCGACGCCTTCTCGACACTGCTCGGTATCGCGCGTGTCGCCGCCGGAGACGTGAAGGCGCTACTGCACGAGCTCTGTCGGCCGGTCTCCGACGGGCGTTGCGACCTGTCGTTCGACGCCGCCGACCCGGCACGCCTCTTCGACTGCGGGCTTGCAGCGTATCTGCTCGAGTCGAACCGCTCGTCCTACACCCTCGACGCGCTCTCCGCCGACTATCTCGGCACCCCGCTGCCCGAGCCGAGCGAGGCTCAGCCCCGTGCCGCCCTCGAGGCGGGCGCCGCCGCCGCTCTCGCCCCGGTGCTCGAGGCACGGCTTGCCGAGGATGTGTCCACCGAGTGCTTCGAGCGCATCGAGATGCCGCTCGTGGCGGTGCTTGCGCGCATGGAGCGGGTGGGCGTCGGGGTCGACACCGGCGTGCTCTCCGGCCTCGCCGAGGAGACGCGCGGGCGGATAGCGGAGCTGCGCTCGCGGATCTTCTCCGAAGCCGATACCGAGTTCAACATCGACTCACCCAAGCAGCTCGGCGAGGTGCTCTTCGACAAACTCGGCCTGCCGCGCTCGAAGCGCACGAAGACCGGATACTCCACCGACGCCTCGGTGCTGAGCGCCCTTGCCGCCGACTTCCCGATCGCCCAGCTCATCATGGACTACCGGGAACTGGCCAAGCTCACCTCGACCTACCTCGAGGCGCTCCCGCGCCTTATCGCCGAGGACGGGCGGCTCCACACGACGTTCAACCAGACCGTGGCCGCCACGGGGCGGCTGTCGAGCAGTAACCCCAACCTGCAGAACATCCCGGTGCGCACCGAGTTCGGGCGCCGCATCCGGGCGGCGTTCGTCCCCGCCGCGCCCGGACACCTCATGGTGGGCGCCGACTACTCGCAGATCGAGCTGCGCATCCTCGCGCACCTCTCCGGCGACGAGGGGCTGATCGAGGCGTTCACGAGCGGAGAGGACTTCCACGCGGCCACCGCTGCACGTGTATTCGGCGTGCCGGTCGACGCGGTCACGCCCGGTTACCGCAGCCGCGCCAAGGCTGTGAACTTCGGCATCGTCTACGGCCAGAGTGCTCACGGGCTCGCAGACACGCTGAAGATCGGACGCGCTGAGGCGCAGGAGATGATCGACCGCTACTACGGCGCCTACCCGCGTGTGCGTGCCTACCTCGACGAGACGGTGGCCGAGGCGCACCGCACCGGTGTCGCGGTCACGATGCTCGGGCGCAAGCGCCGCATCCCGGAGCTCAAGTCCAGCAACTTCAACCTGCGCTCGTTCGGCGAACGCACCGCGATGAACCATCCGATGCAGGGCACGGCCGCCGACATCATGAAGCTGGCGATGATCGAGGTCGACCGGCGCCTGCGTGCCGATGGCTTCACCGCGCGGCTCGTGCTTCAGGTGCACGACGAACTCGTCTTCGAGGCGCCACCCGGCGAGGTCGAGACGCTTTCGGCGCTGGCTCGAGAGGCGATGTCGGGCGTCGCCGCGCTCGCCGTGCCGCTCGTGGTCGATGTCTCGAGCGGTCCGGACTGGGCGAGCGCGAAGTAGCGCCCCTTGCCTCTGGCAGCCGTTGCGCTGCTCGGGTAATATATAGGGTCGGCTGTCAGGTCAGGAAACCTGCGGCCACGGTAATGTTGGCCCCCGACATGTATGCATGACACCTGTAGGCGACGATCTGTGTTGAGCTCGGCGATCAGCGGACCTGTAGGCGACGACGGTACATGACCGGAGGGCCCCGTTCAGGAAAGGGGCCACCCCACAGTGAGTGAGCAGGACAACGGCACGGTCATCGAGCACGAGGAGTACACCGACGAGGAAATGCACGCCCTCATCGACGGCACCATGACCGACTTCGATGAAGGCGATCTCGTCAGCGGCACCATCGTCAAGGTGGAGCGCGACGAAGTGCTTCTCGACATCGGCTACAAGTCCGAAGGTGTCATTCCCGCCCGTGAGCTCTCCATCCGCAAGGACGTCAACCCCGCCGACGTCGTCTCCCTCGGCGATGCCGTCGAGGCCCTCGTTCTCCAGAAGGAGGACAAGGACGGCCGGCTCATCCTCTCCAAGAAGCGCGCCGAGTACGAGCGCGCCTGGTCCGACATCGAGGAGAAGTTCAACGCCGGCGAGGTCGTCGAAGGCGAGGTCATCGAGGTCGTCAAGGGCGGTCTCATCCTCGACATCGGACTGCGCGGCTTCCTGCCCGCGTCGCTGGTCGATCTGCGCAGGGTCAAGGATCTCGCCTCGTTCATGGGCGACCGCCTCGAGGCCCGCGTGATCGAGATGGACCGTAACCGCAACAACGTCGTGCTCTCGCGCCGCGTCGTCCTCGAAGAGGGCCGCAAGCACGAGCGCGCTGCAATCCTTGAGAAGCTCGCCAAGGGCCAGATCCTGCCGGGTACCGTCTCGAGCATCGTCGACTTCGGCGCGTTCGTGGACCTCGGCGGTATCGACGGTCTGGTGCACATCTCCGAGCTCTCCTGGAGCCACGTCAACCACCCGTCCGAGGTCGTCAAGGTAGGCGATCCGGTCGAGGTCAAGGTTCTGGACGTGGATATGGACCGCGAGCGCATCTCGCTCGGCCTGAAGCAGACCCAGCCCGATCCGTGGCAGGAGCTCGTCAAGAGGTTCCCGGTCGGCTCGATCATCGAGGGCAAGGTCACCAAGCTCGTGCCGTTCGGCGCGTTCGTCGAGCTCGGTGACGGCGTCGAGGGCCTCGTGCACATCTCCGAGATGGCCAAGATCCACGTCGAGACGCCCGAGCAGGTCACTGCAGTCGGTGAGGTCGTCATGATCAAGGTCAAGGAGGTCGATCTCGACCGCCGCCGCATCTCGCTCTCGATGAAGGACGCCGCCGAGGCGCTTGGAACTGTGATCGAGGTCGCAGAGCTCGAGACGCCCGAGGCCGATGAGTACGCTGAGGAGGACTCCGAGGAGGTCGCCGAGATCGTCGAGGCTGAAGGCGAAGAGGCCGCCGAGGAAGTGGCCGAGGAGGTTGCCGAGGTCGAGGTCGCCGAAGAGGAGCCTGCCGCCGAGGAAGCCGAGCCGGTCGAGGAGGCTGCCGCCGAGGTCGTCGAGGAGGCCGCTGTCGAGGAGGAGCCTGTCGCCGAGGAGGCCGAGGCCGCTGAGGTCGAAGAGACCGAGGAAGTTGCTGAAGAGGTCGCCGAAGAGGCGCCTGCCGCCGAGGAGGCCGAACCGGTCGAGGAGGCTGCCGAAGAGGAGCCTGCCGCCGAGGTCGTCGAGGAAGCCGTTGTCGAGGAGGAGCCCGTCGAGGCCGAGGCCGCTGAGGTCGAAGAGACCGAGGAAGCCGCTGAAGAGGTCGTCGAGGAAGCCGACCCGGTCGAGGAGGCCGCCGAAGAGGCGCCTGCTGCCGAGGAGGCCGAGCCCGCCGACGAGGACGAGTCCGAGAAGTAGTCCGCCCCCTCGGGGAAGCGGTCTTGAGGGGGCCGGGCACACGGTGACGTGATGCCCGGCCCCGTTCATGACGGGAGTCTTGCATGTACGTCATCGCGCTCACCGGAGGCATCGGAGCCGGCAAGAGCACGGCGGCCGAGGTGCTCCGCGCACGCGGCGCGGTCGTTCTCTCCCTCGATGAGATAGCGAAGCGCCATCTGACGCCGGGCATGCCCGTGCACGATGACGTCGTGACCGAGTTCGGTACCGGGATCCTCGGCGAAGGGGACCGGATCGACGAGCGCAAGCTTGCAGCCGTCGCATTCTCATCGCCCGAGAACGCCGAGAGGCTCAACCGCATCGTGCATCCGGCCATTCTGCGTGAGGTAGGCCCCGGGCTTCGGGACATGGGCCTGCTTCTTAACCCCCCTCGCGTGGTCGTTCTCGACGTACCGCTCCTGGTGGAGGCCCCCGTCTTCGGTGAGCTTGCCGAGCGTATCCTCACGATCTCCGCTTCGCAGGAGGCTCGTGTCACACGCGCCGTAGCCTCGGGGATGGATGAGGCGGATGTGCGGGCTCGAATCACGTGCCAGGCCACGGATGCGGAGCGCGAGTCGATCGCGGATGACGTGATCCACAACGACGGCACCCTTGAGGAGTTCCAGAGTGCGCTCGAGCGCTACTGGGACGAGGTGGTCGCGAATGCGCCGTAGCAGGCCGTGGGCGGCCCATCGGGTCGTCCCGCTGCTCTTGATCGCAGCGCTCGCAGGGCTCGCATTCCTGGCCCTGAGGGGCCCGCTGTGGTTTCAGAAGCTCTACTATCCGCTCGCGTTCGAGGAGGAGATCGTCGCCTCGGCCGAGCGCCACCAGGTCAACCCGTATCTGGTTGCGGCGGTGATAAACGAGGAGTCCGGGTTCGATCCGCAGACGGTATCGCGAGCGGGAGCCGTCGGCCTCATGCAGGTGATGCCGGCGACCGCGGAGGACATGCGCGATCGGGGGATCGTCTCCGGTGAGGTGGTGGGCTCCGCTCCGCTCGACGACCCTGCGGCCAACATCGAGTACGGGACGGCGTACCTTCGCTATCTCGTCGAGCGATACCATGAGATCGAGACGGCGCTGGCGGCATACAATGCAGGTCTACGCTATGCCGACGAGTGGGCTGCGCAGGGAGGCAACATCCGGGATGCGATCGCCTTCTCGGAGACCCGGCACTTCGTCGTGCGGGTCGTACGTGCCAAGGAGCGGTACGAGGAGATCTATCCCGATGCGTTCCCGGGGTGGAGCGGAGGCAGCCAGTGAGTGACATCCGCCTGAGCGTGCAAGCGGGCTTCGAGCCGGCTGGCGACCAACCCAAGGCGATCGCCGAGCTCAGCGAGGGCATTCGTTCGGGACAGCGCCATCAAACGCTCCTCGGCGTGACCGGGTCCGGCAAGACCTTCACGATGGCAAAAGCCATCGAGGAGGTCCAGAAGCCTACGCTCATCATGGCGCCCAACAAGACGCTCGCGGCTCAGCTCGCCTCGGAGCTTCGCGACTTCATGCCGGACAACGCGGTCGTCTACTTCGTCTCCTACTACGACTACTACCAGCCCGAGGCCTACGTCCCGACGACCGACACGTTCATCGAAAAGGACGCTTCCATCAACGAGGAGGTGGAGAAGCTCCGCCACGCGGCAACCGCCGCCCTGCTGTCCCGGCGTGACGTCGTCGTGGTCGCCAGCGTCTCGTGCATCTACGGTATCGGCTCACCCGAGGACTACGCGGGTATGGCCGCCTTCCTCACGGTAGGCGCGGATTACGACCGCGACCGGCTCATCCGCGACCTCATCGAGATCCAGTACGACCGCAACGACTACGAGCTGCAGCGCGGTGCGTTCCGT
>Ga0114946_10001841_pt1 | contig 14589 bp, 41 predicted proteins | sample WalLakDeSediment_FD_88676 | JGI IMG/M metagenome (GOLD analysis project Ga0114946, IMG submission 88676) | Lake sediment microbial communities from Walker lake, Nevada to study Microbial Dark Matter (Phase II) - Walker Lake 11/02/13 Deep Sediment | ecosystem: Environmental > Aquatic >... | reverse complement strand
TTGAACTTATTGATTGACATTTTGAAGTAGTTGTGAAACTATTTGTTGGTATTATGAATAAAGGGCATATATGTATTAAAGAAGATTCTGGTACTAAATCATGGTACCTAAACGGTAAACTTCATCGTGAAGATGGGCCTGCGATTGAAAATTATGATGGTACTAAAGTATGGTATGTAAAGGATAAACTTCATCGTGAAGATGGGCCTGCTGTTGAATATGATGGTCATAAAGAATGGTGGATAAGGGGTCAACGCCATAGAACAGACGGCCCTGCTGTTGAAAACGCTGATGGTTATAAAGCTTGGTACGTAAACGGCAACCTTCATCGTGAAGATGGGCCTGCTGTTGAATATGTTGATAACACTAAAGAATGGTACTTAACTGATAAAAATTATACAAAAGAAGAATATTACAAAAGGTTATATAAAAAGGGTCTAATATCTAAAGATGATTATTTTCTGGAGTTTGTATGACTAAAGGCTATACAGGTATTAAAGAATATAATGGCTATAAAGAATGGTGGGTAAACGGTCAACGCCATAGAACAGACGGCCCTGCTATTGAATTCGCTGATGGTTCTAAAGTATGGTACTTAAACGGTAAACGTCATAGAGAAGATGGCCCTGCTGTTGAACGTGCTGATGGTTATAAAGCATGGTTCTTAAACGGTAAAGAGTATACAAAAGAAGAATATTACAAAAGGTTATATAAAAAGGGTCTAATATCTAAAGATGATTATTTTCTGGAGTTTGTATGAGTAAAGGCTATACTGGAGTTTATATGACTAAAGGGCATACAGGTATTAAAGAAGATTCTGGTACTAAATCATGGTACCTAAACGGTGAACTTCATAGAACAGACGGTCCTGCTGTTGAAAATGCTGGTGGTTATAAAGCTTGGTACTTAAACGGTAAACGTCATAGAGAAGATGGCCCTGCTATTGAATTCGCTGATGGTTCTAAAGTATGGTACTTAAACGGTAAACGTCATAGAGAAGATGGCCCTGCTGTTGAACGTAGTGATGGTTCTAGAGCATGGTTCTTAAACGGTAAAGAGTATACAAAAGAAGAATACTATAAAGAATTATACAAAAGGGGTATAATCTCTAAAGAAGACTATTTTCTGGAGCTTATATGAATACAGGCTATACTGGAGTTTATATGAGTAATGGTTATAAAAGATGGTACCTAAACGGCGAACTTCATCGTGAAGATGGCCCTGCTAGTGAATACTCTGACGGTAGTAAAGCATGGTATGTAAAGGGTCAACTTCATAGAGAAGGCGGCCCTGCGGTTGAATTTTCTGACGGTTATAAGGCTTGGTACCTAAACGGTAAACATCATCGTGAAGACGGCCCTGCTGTTCAACATGAAGACGGTTCTAAAGAATGGTGGTTAAACAGTAAAGGATATACCAAAGAAGAATATTATAGACAATTATATAAAAAGGGTATAATCTCTAAAGAAGACTATTTTCTGGAGTTTATATGAGTAAAGGTTATACAGGTATTAAAGAAGATATAAATGGTTATAAAAGATGGTTCGTAAACGGCCTATACCATAGAGAAGATGGCCCTGCTGTTGAACGTATTGATGGTTATAAAGCATGGTGGTTAAACGGTAAACTTCATAGAACAGATGGGCCTGCTATTGAATGTTCTGACGGTTCTATAGCATGGTTCCTAAACAGTAAAGAGTATACAAAAGAACAATACTATAAAGAATTATACAAAAAGGGTCTAATCTCTAAAGATGAGTATTTTCTGGAGTTTGTATGACTAAAGGGTATACAGGTATTAAAGAAGATAATGGTGATAAAGAATGGTACCTAAACGGTAAACTACATCGTGAAGATGGCCCTGCTGTTGAACACTCTGACGGTACTAAAGGATGGTGGGTAAACGGTCAATGTCATAGAACAGACGGTCCTGCGGTTGAATTTTCTGACGGTACTAAAGAATGGTACCTAAACGGTAAACGTCATCGTAAAGATGACCCCGCTGTTGAATATGATAACGGTACTAAGGTATGGTATCTAAAGGGTGAACTTCATCGTGAAGATGGTCCTGCCATTGAATATGATGATGGTCATAAAGAATGGTGGTTAAACAGTATAGAGTATACAAAAGAAGAATATTATAGACAATTATACAAAAAGGGTCTAATCTCTAAAGATGATTACTTTCTGGAGTTTATATGATTGTTCTTGATATTTTATATAATTTATCATATTATTAAGTAACAATAAACATATGAAGGTTTATAATGTATATAATGGTACACATAAACAGAACACCACGCTTTTACAAGGTTACAGATGAGGGGTTATGTCCTACACAAACGTATTTGGGTTTATCAGAAACATGGGGTTGGGAATCCATAGCAACATACTTTTTAGTAAATTCTACTGCAAAATTTTCGACAAGGCTTATATGGACTGTTTTAACAGACGATGAGTATTTTTTGGAGAGGATTTAATGTATATAATGGTAACAGAAAGATTAGCATGGAGAAAAATAACACACTTTTACAAGGTTACAAATGAGGGGTTGTGTCATACCAAACCCACTTCTTCAGAGCCATTAAAACAATTATGGGATTGGGAATCTATATCAGAATACTTTTTAAGAAATAAAACAGCGAGATTTATGACAAAGTTGATATGGACTGTTTTAACAGACGATGAGTATTTTTTGGAGAGTATTTAATGTACATAATAGAAACCATGGCACGAAAGCAAAATATTTATAAAGTAACTGAGGATGGCCTTATAGGTATTTGTGGCGATATGGCCCATAAAACATGGTTATGGAAGTACGTAGTGTTAGATTGTAGACAAACCCGTAGGTTAAATAAAAGACTAAAGGGTGGTGTTATACATACATGGCGGGTCCTAACAGATGAGGAAGCCTTTTTGGAGATGATTTAATGTATATATTAGAAAAAAACGAATATCACCAATGGCTCTATAAAGTAACAGAAGATGGGCTTGAACTTTGCAACAGTGATACACGTCTGCGTATATGGTCATGGACAGAAATAGGGCCAGACTGCAAACAAAGTCGAAATATATATTTGGGTGTAGGAAAACTTGAAAAACATACATGGCAGGCCCTAACTGATGATGAAGCCTTTTTGGAGATGGTTTAATGTATTTACGAGAAACATTTAAAAACCGAATCACATTACACAAAGTAATTGACGAAGGGTTGTTATTAGTGGGTGCCATAAACCAGCATGGGTTTACTTATGCTAAAATTACCACATGGAATGATATACAAGAATTTTTTGATGGATATAAATACGATTATAACCGGGAACATATTTGGGATGTTCTAACAGATGATGAAGCCTTTTTGGAGATGATTTAATGTATGTTATAGAATCATATCAAGACTTTACGTGGGTCTATAAAGTAGTGGATGAGGGCCTAAATAAGGATGGTTATATATTTACTTGGGATAGAATTGCATCAGCGACTTGGCACGGGCTTTTATATCCACACGATTGGAATGTTCTTACTGATGATGAGTTTTTTCTGGAGATGATTTAATGTATGTTATAGAATCATATCAAGACCTTAACTGGGTCTATAAAGTAGTGGATGAGGGTCTAAAGCCAGTTGCTGGTGGTGATTATATATGGACTTGGGATAGTATTTATAGTGATTATAATAATTTCATTCCAAATAAACACGTCTGGACGGTTATTAGCGACGAGGATATGTTCTTGGAGACGTTATAATGTATCTATTAGAAACATATAAAACCAGTAAATGGATCTGGAAGGTAACAGAAGATGGATTTGTACTAATAACATTTGATGTAAAAGAGAGTGTTTCTATATGGGATAGACCCTACGTTACTACAAATAACGGTGTAGAGGTTATTTGTAGACACGCAACAGTACCAGGGTTTTTATGGCCTTGGACGGATATTAGTATATCGGCACACCGGTTAAATAGAAGAGGTTGGGATATTCTTACCAATGATGAATTTTTTCTGGAGCAAATATGAAGATTGAATATTTTAAATTTCATAATTGTGTTTGTAGTGGTATATTTAAGGCAATATTTAAGTCGAAAACCAGCAATCCTAAAATTATGTTTTTATATATAACACATGTTGGGGGTAGTGACAGGCCAATTGGAGTGTGGACAGAAAGTTCTTGGAAGTACGATGAAATAGACTCAAGTACTAAAATTTCAAAACAAGATGCCTTTTTAGCGGCACTATAAGCTATAACTTAACACACTTTAAGTTTTATTGCAAATGCCTCTGAAGCTGTTTTGATGGTATTCTTTATACTTCGCTTTCTCATACCAATCATAGAACTGGAGTCAAAAACATAAAGCTTTTTATTCTTATACTCCATGATAAGGGTAGCATGTGGCTCATTGTCCCATGTTACTAAATCGTCTATTACTATCATATGTCCTTGTTTAAGATAGTGTAATATCTTTCTTTCTGTTAGTAATATTCTTCTCGTTTCAAATCCGAGCTTTTCAAATATACGCTTAAGTCTTTTAAATGTAGTTCCGTCTGGCTTACATTTGGTTAGTTTATTAGCCTTTACAGAGGATATAAGAACGCCTTTGGTTTTATACAGAGCATACTTAAGTACGCAAGAAGTACAGGAATAATCGTCTTTTTGTCTAAAGTGTTTAGGGCTAATTTTCATATAGACCTTTATTACTATTTATCAAATATCATCACAAATCAGATCGTAACATTTCTCACATAACCACACCATAACGATTTCATTCTCTATTTCTTCCATATATGGGTCGGCAACATACTTAACATCTGAGCCATAAGTACCACAACGGTAACACTTTTGACCATCCAAAGCATCAAGAAACTCTTGTTCTTCTATAGTTAATTGATCATCCATTTGTTAAATCTCCAAACACATTAGGACATACATCACTTAATTGCTGTAATATTACATTAAATAGCTTGCGTATCTCCCATTGGGCGTGTTTACTACACCGAAGTTTTATAATGTTTCTATACTCTCTAAAGTTTGCACTCATAACTATTTCAGTTGTGCAGGCGTTTGGCAATACAAATCTAGCATCTTCTTTCTTTATACCCTTATCTCGCCACTTGACATACATTTGATTTATTACATTCATGTCTGCCTTGAACTCTTGGGTCAATTCTTGTGAGGCATATATAGATTCTGGTATTACGTACTCAAATGCGTTTTCATCAACGTATCTCTGACTTTTTTGAGAATATGATGCTATTCGATGCCTGACTAATTGGTGTGTCAATGCTCTGGACACCTCAGAAATTCTAAATGTAGCATAACCATGCTCCAATACAGAATCATGTCCACTTTGTATTAGGGACTTAATTAGTTTACCGTCTCCCCTGAATTCGCTTTGATAACAGGTTCTACCAGCCTTCTCTATTACATCTTCTGCGTTTGGCGTTATACTTATTAATTCGACTATCATAATTTCCTTTCATACTAATTCAAGAAATAGATCATCTTCTGTGATTTTAATATATCTTTCATTACTAAGTCTATCACATGGCGGCACAAAGAAATAATATTTTTCCCAGTTTCCGTTTACATATTGGTACATATTATTAGCCTCTATGTAATATAGTGTAGTACTATGACCATACTTAGAGTCTTCATATTTGTAATATTGTCTCATAATATGTATATTTGTTTACCAAGTTCTTGTGCTTTTTTAATAGTATCTTCGGTTCCACCTGTACGATCTTCTGCCGGTGTAGCAATAAGTATATCACAATCGGCAGCTATGTTAGTATTTCTCTTAAATCCTGCTATTTTTCCATAGATTTTCCATTTTGCATAATAAATCTTGATTGGAATCTGGTGTTTTCTAGCTAAAACTTCTGCATAATGATCTGCACCAAAAGGACATCCACCGGAAACTAGTTCATCACCATCTTCATAAACCCCAAGAAGATGACGTTCTATCTTTTGAAATACCTTTACATCACATCTTCGCCGTGATCCAACAATTCCTATAGTTTTCATAAGTCATTAAAAAATTTTAAAATTTCTTCAACTCTGTTTTTAGATATTTTACGCATATCAGGGCAATTACACAAAAACCCATAATACACTGGCGCTCCATAGTCACATATGTCATACGAAACCTCAAACAAGGTAAGACCGTCATTACTGTAATATAACGAATTATCTTTTATTGACCTGTAATATTGCATGTTAATTATACTAGTTTTAGAAACGCATCCTCAATAGAAATTTTTCCTGATTTACATCTACGCTTTACCATATAATCTCTAAATTCCTCGTCAGTCATTCCGTATATTGGGTTAAATAAATTTGAGGATTTGGTAATATTATGTTTAAAATATAACTTACGGTTTCGTATCATACGTTCCATATCCATTCTCATCTACTTCTACTATTTCGTCATAATTATACCAATCCCGTATAGGGGGAAAGGTTTCTGGTATATCATCCATCCGACCCAAGATAACCTTTAGATGGTTTGCATGATCATGTGTTATACCATAGCATATAGGCGATTCCCTATCAGCCCTGAATATAGCATAATCACGCTTACCATCGCCATTATATAACCTAACTTCTAATTTAGGCTTCACAGCCATTAACAGTTTCCTCCGCACGATTTAATAACTCTTTCTTTATTTGTTCAATTTTAGAATGATAATTGGGTTCATCCTGTGAAACCCAATTAAACAATTCAGCCACAACAGCGAATTCGTTTTGGTCTAATGATTTAATAAAGTTTTGTATGTTCATAGCATTATAGCAAATACCTCCATTTCATTAATTTCTCTAATCTTATAATTTGTTTTGTCGCAAAATTTCTTAAATCGTTCTAAGTTAACACCTGCATAAAATATTGTTTCTTTAGTAGGTTTCCAAGACTTACCGTTGGAGCCTACAACAAACCTCTCATATACAACACCGTTACATTCTTCAAGTAAAAGGAGTTTTGTACTTGGGATAGTTTCTTCTATTATATACCATTTATTCATAAGATCATGTTAGTGTAATATACTAAAAATGTCAACTACAAACACAGAATAAACAAGTCATCCTGTGTAATAAATTTACCTAGTTTCTTTGGGTTTTTATAATCAAACCAATGACGTTCACTATATTCATACTTTGTAATCTTTGAATTATAAACCTGGTAAAAACATTGCATTTTTGTCTTGTCTTCATTCAACAAATATATTGCATAAGAGTTGGTTTTTTGTTTGCATATGCCGCCATGTTCATCATCAAAATATAATAATAGATATTTCATTTGTCTATACACGCATCACACCTTGTCTTTGACCATCCGCTATTGGTATTAATCCCTGGTGCTCCACAGATTTCACAAGTAGTTTCTGATAATTCTTCCATGCTTGTTATAAACGAATCCATAAACAAGTGGTGTTGTGTTCTTTCATCATTAGTTAATGGAAGTAATCTCCCGTCATCGTGAATATAAAATCTCAAACCGCCATACTTTTCTTTAACTTGGTCTGCTATAAATTGAATTCCTGTTTTTTCATGTAGTTTCATAATCTCATTACAAATATTTTCTACAATATCAAACCACCCATCGCCTACATCTATTCCCCAGCACATGCAGGTTTTAGACATTGGCAGATCTTTATCTTTGAATATCTCTGGATACTTATCATAAAGCAATTGTTGTTTTTCTTTGTTCATTATAACCTTTCAATAAATTCGTCTTCTTTCGTTGTCCACTTAACATCACACCATAAAAAACAATCTCTACCGTACGGGTTAGATTTACGTACAACTATCTGTTTAATATATGCATGTTCTAGCCACCTGACTTCGCCATCTATATTTTTAGGAACTAACAAATACACGGAAACAACTCTTGTATCTCTTTCTTTTCTACTCAATAGATTAACATTTCTTTTATACCATTTCATACTTTATAGCCGATCCAAGAATGTATCTTCGGTAGCAAAAGATTTAGCCCGTAACACCCAGAATTTCCAGAACATTTTATTCTTTGGTTCAAATGTAGCAAGATTATATCCCTTATTACAAAAATCATCCAGTTGTGATTGAATATACATTGCTCGCAAGTTTAGAAATACTGTACATATGGTAGCAACCACTAACATATACATAGCTATTTTAAGTATTATAAGTGCTATAATCATTACATTCTCAATCAGTAATATGATCTGTGGTTATATTTTCCTTTGATACCCAAAATGTTCTTTTTGTAAACGTATCTGGTACTCGTTCGTATACCTTAACATATCCACTATTAATGTACAAGACCTCTTTTTTATACATATGTTGCATAACACAGTGTGTTATAAAACAAATTCCACTAATAACACCAAGGATTATAGCCGTCCAAGCAGAAGGAATTGCATATTCACTTACATTATTCATTTTTACTCCATTAACCTATTTCAAAGTAAACCAGGTGCTTTCCACCTACACTATCTTCTACACATAGAACTTTATATCGCTTTCCTGTTTCTTTTATCTCTTGTGTGGTTTCCGAATAAACAAAATAATCGCCATCCCGCCCACCAAATAACCGTTCTATTTTTTGTCCGATAGTCACAGTCATTTCTCCTGAACTATCCTCAATAATAAATGCAGTTTCTGGTGTTCTTCCGTCTCTAGTTGTCTTCATGTGTTCTCCTTTAAGTCCATAGATACTCTCTAATCTTTATTAACTTTAAAAGCATTTCTTGCTCTTCTTCTTTAAGTTTATTTTCCAAATAATTTTGTATGTCATTATGTCTCTCTGATTCATCTGTTCTAACACCACTATTTATAACATCTAACGGGTTTGTTTTGTCATCAGTAAATGTAGTTTTATGCCAGTTATCTAATGAAATACTTATCTCCTCCTGACGGTCAGGATATTCTTTCCACCATGCATAAATTTCACGTATTGTAATTCCAACAGATTTCCATGGTTCACCATGTTCAAAATCTACAACCTCAAAACATTTTTCTACCTCAACATAGTCAACAAGAGTATTCATCATACCATAAAGTATAATCTCGGGCTTATCATGGTATCCAGATTTTGATAATCCAGTACGAATAAGATCATATCTGTACCATAATAAACGTCGTGCTTTATACATGAAGTCTCGAAAATGACTAAACCCCCAAGTATACAACCAAAGATCATTCCAAAACGCACTAATATTATCACGAAGACTACCGTTTTTTATATCAGTAATAATCATTATGCTCCTATGCTAGATAAAAACTTAGACCAATTTGGTCGTAGTTCTGGACGACTAGCCATTTTAGACAATGTATCACACCACCTAGGTTCTTTAGGCTCAAAAAGTAATGTCATTCCAGCCTCAACAAGTGTCTTATCAGATTTCTTATTATTACACGCCTTGCAGGATGTTATAGTGTTTTTCCATGTGTTATCACCACCTTTACTTTTAGGCTTTATATGATCTACAGTAAGTTGGTCTAACTTAAATTTTTTACCACAGTATGCACACAAATGATTATCCCTATGAAAAATATTTTCCCTTGTGTATTTAACATCACGCTGTGGCAATCTGTCATACTTCTTAAGAACTAGTATATCAGGAACAGGAATAGTTATATTTACACTATGAACAAAATTATAATATGTGTCATCAAACGCAGGGTGATTGCTATATGCAAGCCAGTCTTCATACTCATATGGTATTAAATCCTGGTCTAGACTACGAGCTATACCCTGATATAATGTACTTACAGATTTTCGCCAGTTCACTATGTGAATTGGAATGTAAAGTCTGTTCAAAACTAATGTGTCGTATTTATGTTTCATTATATTTCCTGTAAAAATAAATTTGTTCTTATATCGTGGTTCTGTTTAATTACCCTATAGTCGCATATTAAATTTAAAATTGCAACACTAATAATCAATCCATCACGTAAACTATATGTATGTTCTAATATTGTTGCGGTTGTATAAATAGATAATACAAACCACCACATGCCCCATATTAATAAAGGTACTTTATTACTCGTGGCTGCATATTGATTGGCCACAATCTTCCTTTTGTTTTTTCAGATAGGGTTTCAAGTTCCTTAACCATTTCATCTATATCTGATGTTCCTTTAATCATTTGTAATATAGTATTAAATTTAATACAAAATGTCAACACTAAATATCAACAACAAATGGGTTATAATCATCTGTGTGTTCATACTGCTCATTAATGTATGATGCATTAACAAAGGTGGTATCACCAACCCTTTTGTTTCCCTTTGAGCTGTGTATATGGCCAAAAATACTAAGCTTAAGATTGGGTAGATTATCTACTCGGTCTCTTAAAGCCTTGCATCCTAGATCCTTAGCCCTGTTTTTCCATTTAGGATCAGTAACACTATCAAGAATACCATACGGAGGTCCGTGAGTTATCAGAACATCGGTATCTTCTGGTATTTTATTTGCTGCAATAACTAAATTTTCGTGTGTTTCATTAAACGCCCAGTTGCAAAACATAGGAGTATGGGGATAGCCATAAAATTTAACCCCGTCTAGTACAACAGACGTATCTTGTAGATAATTACAATGAATAAAAGGTGGACGACCCCTTTCAAACACCCAATCATGGTTTCCTGCTATACAAACCACATGTTTATATGGTAGGGAATCCAGCCAATTATTAAATCGGTCATCTAAAAATCCCTCCTGATATTCAACAGTATGGTTGTGTGCGGGGCAAATATCCCCAGCTATAACAAGACAGTCTCCATCTGGAATATCTTTAGGAAGGTATCCGTGCATATCTGATATACAAACTATTTTCATTTTTAACACTCCATTTCTTATTTTCTATAGTATACACTATTGTTAATAAAATACAAGTAAATTTTATTAATACTTATTGACCATCAGGAGTCTGGTCCATAACCTGTTTATAGATTTCAAGATAACTCTTATCCTCTTTGTAAACCTCAGCAAATTTCTTTGCCTTTCCGCTTTTAACCCATCGTTCCATTGCATCTGACCAAGGCATCTTCTTACAATCAATATTTTCGCATAATTTTTTATATCTGTCAATACATTTAAGCTGAATAAGAAGCCTTGGAGATGGATGTGATGAAACTAAAAACTCTTTTAATATACATTCGTGGTCAGCGGGACAATCTTCGGTACATATATCATCCAACAGTGCCCTATATTCTTTCTTATTCACACAACTATTTATTAATATATGTATTTAATAGCGTGCAATAACACTCCTCTAAAGACGGTGGGGCTTTAGATTTAAGACTATTATATGTAGAAAGCACAAACTCCTTTATGTCTGATTCATTAGCGTTTATGTTATTATACAACCAATCTCTTGTCATATCTAATATAGTACCAAGTACTTGACCTGGTTTAACCCCGGTCCATTTCATAACTTTATATCCATCAATTTTTTCTTTTAGACTGTCTTTTACGCCTTGTTGTCCCTGTCCCTTGCTTATTTCGGCTGCAATATCTTCTGCATATTTTATTTTAGCTTCAAACTCTTCTATTCCACCCTTTCCTATATCCCCTCTGCTAAGTTCATCTGCATAAACCACATCCTTAAGAATGCTCCAATTTGGATTATTAACAAGATCACTAATTTTTTTCTTTGACATATCACGTATATAATGTGTTCGCATATGATTTTCTGCGGCAAACTCAATCGCTGTTATTAGGTCACGAGGAAACTTTAATCGCTTACCTATATCACCAGCCAGACGTTTACTTTCTATTTCATGCCCATGATATTGTGGGTGTCCACTACTTCCCTTTCCTGTTTCTCCCAATCCCTTACCCAAATCGTGGAATAATATTGATATATTTGCTACTGGATTATTAGAGCGACTATTTTTTAGGGCTGCGATTGTATGTGAAAATGCATCTCCTTCTGGGTGATGTTTAGGGTCTTGTGTTTTACCCCTTAGTGCACTAACTTCTGGGAGTATTCTCTTTAGTAATCCTGTTGAATCTAAATGTTCTATATAATTGGCTAGATGTGGTCCACTACTTGAAACCTTTTTTATTTCATCCTGAATTCGTTCCTTTGAAACACTATCAACCAAATGACCAAGATCGCTCATTGCGTTTTTTGTTTCGTCTTGAATTTTAAATCCATATTTACTTGCAAACCGTGCGGTCCTAAGAATACGAAGTGCGTCTTCAGTAAACCTGTCATGTGGCTTTCCAACAGCACGTATAATACCCTTCTTTAAATCCTCAAGTCCGCCTTGATAATCAACAAGTTCGCCTTTGCTATTAATGCCCATTGAATTTATTGTTATATCTCTACGGGCTGAATCTCCCTCAAAGGTATTAATCATTGATACACTGTCCGGCCTTCTATTATCTGCGCTAGTGGTAGAATCAGAGCGATAATTTGCAACTTCAAATTCATACCCACCAAAATGAACCATCGTAATACCAAATTGCCCAGACCCTCCAATATCGTTCCATTTAAACTTTTGTTTAATCTTTTCCAGTGGAACATTTGTGGTTATATCCACGTCCTTAATAGACGTTCCTAAAACAATGTCCCGAACAGATCCGCCAACTATCAACGCCTCACCGCCAAGAGCTTCGATTTCACGCAATAATCGTACACCAGTGGAAAGCATCTTATTTGTCTTAAGTAGCTCGTTCCAGTTATCCACTGGTGGGTGTGTTGATTCTTTTAAATACTGTTTAAACGTTTTCATAATGAATTTTCTATATCTGTCATAGTATCACTTAAAATATTTAGTATTTCAACTAATGAGTCCTTCGGGTTTTCTGGTATTATCTTAGGTTGTACTATACCTAGTGTTGTTTTTAAAAATTTCAGTGCTTCTTCATATGCTTCTAATTGTGACATAGATACACTTACTCTATGCATTGGGGGTGTATTAAATTCATTATCTATTTTACTTCCATATCCACCATTATTAAATCTATCTGTTATGACATCACCCTTAAACGTTATAATATATGCTTTGTCGCCAGCGTGCCACCCCACACCATCTTTGTCTATAGTTAGTCCATGTTTATCTACTATTGATTGTATCTCTTTTTTTAATTCCTGGCTTTTCACTCTTGCTTCTGATTTCTTTAAAAAGAACTGTTTAAGCGCATCATCTCTACTAATAACGGTTGTATCATTTTGGGGTGTTGGTGAAATTATGTCTATCAAATTGGTTATGTAACCATCATAATCATTTAAAACATAACTAATATTGTTTAAGCTACCTGTTTTTGTTTGTATCGGCTGTATATAACCTAACCGCTGTATAGCGCCAATCATGATTGTTAAATTTTCGTGTAACGTTTCATATAGTTCTAATTTTTCTTGTTGATTGTCTGACAATTGATCCTTTTCATTTAGGTTATCAATATTATCAGTCAATTTATCTAAATATATTGTACAAATATAAAGAAGTTGTCCTAATTTAATACTAGCCTGATTATCATATTCATTAATATTAGGTGTAGTCTGTTCTTTTAAATACTGTTTAAATGTTTTCATGATAATTCCTCTGTCTTTATTAATTTAGCTTGTTTTACAAGAACTTCACCATTTTGGTAATTTGGATCACCGCCCAATAAATCAGATGCTATGTACTCATAGGTTAACAATAAATCTTTATCGTTTGTACCACCAGAAAAATATCCTATTACATACTCTTTACTTACACCCAAATGAATACCCTTAGAAGAGGAAATTATATTTCCTATATCTGTTGATATAGTAAAGCTTGGTTGATATATGGAATATGCCCGGTTCCCATCCCACCCCGCTATTTTATAACCAACATATACCGTTTCTTCGTTGTCAATAACTCGCTTTACTGGCATATGATATACAGTTCCGTCTTTAGTAGTTACGGTTCCACTTAACAGGTCTTTTATGTCTATAAATTCTGCTCGTGATAAATATAGCTTACTTTTATCCCCATATTTATATATTATTTGTCCCTTTGCATCAACCCACGTTTCTTTAGATTCTGTTATATATTGTTTAAATGTTTTCATATTCTATCTCTAGATACACCAACAACATCACTATTCATTGCGGCTACTGCATCCGTTTCACTTGTAAAATACGGTCTAGGGAAAATAGTTGAGGTGTCTAATACAATGTTTCCGTTTTTATCTTCTACACGCCATACTATTGTAGGAAAACTAAGTTTGTCAACTGGTGGGATTAATAATTTATAAACACGCCTTCCGTTTTTTTGTGTTACAAATGATTTTTCTCCATCTAAATCACCCCAACCCTCGGTTATATATTCTTTAAATGTTTTCATTATTTTTTACCAATCTTGATACCACCCCATTAACATGCTTTGCCAACTGTGTATTTTTAATATCATCATCAAAAAAGGTAACGGTGCCAATATGCTTATTGCGTATTTTTTGCAGTGTTTCCATCTTAAGTACAGAAATGGGTTTATTAGATACATCACCCACAGTGTATATATCAATAGGTCTAACTTCTATACCATGCTCACGTAAGTATTTATATATTGCATCCTTTATAGCCGCTCCACGGGCGGTTAAAATGTATATGAAAGAATTAGATTCACCTCTTTT
>Ga0114946_10001840_pt1 | contig 14590 bp, 7 predicted proteins | sample WalLakDeSediment_FD_88676 | JGI IMG/M metagenome (GOLD analysis project Ga0114946, IMG submission 88676) | Lake sediment microbial communities from Walker lake, Nevada to study Microbial Dark Matter (Phase II) - Walker Lake 11/02/13 Deep Sediment | ecosystem: Environmental > Aquatic > Freshwater... | reverse complement strand
TACTGCTCCCTCGCCTCCTCGGCCAGCGCCTCGGGCGGGACGGACCGGAGCATGACGAACCCCCCCTTCGAGCCCCCGGGGACAATGACCGCGTTCTTTACCATCTGGGTCTTCACCAGGCCGAGGACCTCGGTGCGGAAATCATCGGGCCGGTCGGACCAGCGGATCCCCCCCCGTGCCACCCTGGCCCCCCGGAGGTGGACCCCCTCCATGCGCGATGAGCGGACCCACACCTCGTACCGGAGCCGGCTCCGCTCTGCGCCCTCGATGCGGGAGGCGTCGAACTTGAGGGAGATGTAGGGCACGCCGCCGGACCGGAGCGCAGGAACCGCTCCACCGGTCCGGTAATAGTTGGTCCGCAGTGTACTCTGGATCAGGTTCTGGAGCCGCCGGAGTGCCCGGTCCTCGGCCAGCACCGTGACCTCTCCGAGGGAATTCTGGAAGGTCGAACTGACCCGGGCCTCGGCCTCGGCGCGATCCGTGATGGCCCGGGGGCCGTCGGGATCGAAGCGGATCCGGAAGAGGTCGAGAAGGAGGGCCGCGATCTCCGGATGCTTCTCCAGAGCCAGGGTCAGGGAGAGACGACTCGGCACGGCCCGCGCCTGGAAGGCAAAGGAGGCGTAGGCCCGGAGCAGGTCCACCTCGCGCCAGTGGAGGTTGGCGGTGATGACCAGGGCGTTCAGCGAACTGTTCGTGGCATCCCCGGCTCGAACCGCCAGAATTGTCTCGGAGAGCCGCTGCCCCACCCCCTCGATGGGCACCGGGGAGCGATCGGGCCGCTGGACGATGAAGGAATAGAGGAAGGACGTGGGCTTGTTCTCTCCCCAGATCTCGAAGGGGGTCACGGCAATGACGCGAAGCCCACAGTTTTCCAGGATGGGCATGAACTCCGACAGCACGAGGCGGGCGCCCCGGAGATGCAGTTTCAGTTCCGTGACCGCCTCGCCCTCGGCCACGCCGGCGGCTTCGCTCGGGTTCCGGAAGGTGATGGCCACCTCACGGTCCCGGGCAATCATGTCCTCGATGTCCAGGATGTCGATGACGGCCACGGCCGGCTCCGAAGCGGCCTGGTACTCGCCGGAGAAGGCCTCCCCGTACTTGAGAGCGAGTCGCCGGGCTTCCTCCGGGGGCCTCACCCGCTCCAGTCCCTCGCGGACCCGGTCGGTCCAGCTCCGGGTGAGTCGACGCACAACGACCTCGAGGTCGGAGGCGCTGACCTCATCCAGGCGCTCCGAGGGGACCGCCATGTGGAAGTGGAGGCGAGCCTGGTCTCCCTCGCCCAGGGCCAGGTGGTAGTTCAGGACTTCGCCCTGCAGGATCTCGACAAAGGCCTCCTCGATCCGCTTCCGTACTTCGCTGGAAAACCGGTCCTTGGGGAGGATCACCATGGCCGAGATCCCCCGCGCCAGCGGGTCGCGCCGGAGGCTGACCCGGACGTCGTCGGCCGCGAAGGTGGTGAGGACCGTGCGGACGTCGGCCCCGATCTCCTCGGCGGAGGTCAGGAAAAGCTCCTCCTTGGGGAGGGTGTTGAAGATGGTGTGGATCTCCTTGTAGTCGTGAGATCCCTCGGCCACCCCCGAATCCTCCAGGATCCGCTCCAGCTTCTGCCGCAGGATGGGGATGCGGTCCGCCTTCTCGGAGTAGGCCCCCGAGGTGAAGAGCCCCACGAACCGGTACTCCCCGATGACCCGCCCCTCGGCATCCAGGCGCTTGACGCCGATGTAGTCCATCCGGGCCCGCCGGTGGACGGTGGAAGAGGCGTTGGTCTTGGAGATGATGAGAAGCGGACCTCCCTCCAGCGCCTTGCGCTGCCCGTCGGGAAGCTCCGCCACAGGTACCGGTTGGGAGAAGGTGGAGGCCGACTCGTCGCGGAGGAGCCCCAGACCCGAACCGCTCTCGACCGTGACGGCGGGGATGCCGTCCACCTGGCGGACCTGGTAGCCCCGGTACCCCAGGAAGACGAAACCTCCTTCCCGGAGCCACTCCAGGAAGGCCTGGATCTCGTCCACCTCTTCCTTCCGGTCGGGGAGGTCCTCCACAACACGGTCCAGCGAATGGCGGGTCGCGTCCAGGGCCTCCCGCATCCGATCGAAGTCGTCGGTGACGCGGATCACGTCCTCGAGGCGCCGGGTCAGCTCCTCCTGGAGGTAGACCAGGCGGGCCGGGTCAGTGACGCGGGTGATCTCGCAGTACACCAGGGACTCCCGCGTCCCCCCTTCCCGCGAGGGCCCCATGTCCAGGACCTGGCCCTCGTCCCCGCGGATGACCTTCAGGACGGGGTAGATGTAGACCCCGATGGACAGTCCCTCGGCGTGGAGAAACTCCCGGATGGAGTCCACGATGAACGGCCGCTCCGAGACGTTGGTGCGAACCACCGTGACCGGGGAGAACCACCCTTCCGTGTCCACGTCGGGGTTCACGATCTCGACGTCGGCCCTCTGGGGGCGGGCTCGCTGCAGGAACCGGAAGTTCTCCAGAACCATGTGGGCGAGGGGCGCGGCACTCCGCTCTCCGAGAAAATCCGGCGGCGCCTTGGAGAAGAACAGCTCCGCAAAGCGGCGGGCGAGGGGGGACTCCTCGTCGCCGGTGAGCCGTTCGAGTTCCGTGAAGATGGCGTCGAGTTCGAGGGCTTCCATGCGAAGCTTTTCCACCGCGGCTTCCGTGGTGTCGCTCATGGGGTCGGACCGGAGGGGGGGAGGGAGGGGAAGAGGGCCGGCGGGTCGGCGGACCTTCGGGTCCGGCTCGCGGGCAAAAAGCGGGGATGCGGCGCGGATGATCGGGTTTGGATGCAATCGTACCATGCCCCCGGGATGGAGTAAAGGCCGACCTCCCGCAGGCGGCCGGAGTCCGCCTCCCCCACCATTTCCGGAGCGCGCCCGATCCTCTACGTTGAGGAGCCGTCTTCCCATCCATCGGAGCCCCCTCTCCGACGTTCGAGCCCCCGGAGCGCATGCGGTTTCTTCACCTCGCCGACGTTCACCTCGACACGCTCTTTGCCGGCCGCGGCGAAGACGTGCGGCGCCGTCTCCGCGATGCCTCCCGGGAGGCGCTCCGCCGGGGCTTCGATCGGGCACGCCAGGAGCGGGTGGACGCCGTCCTCGTGGCCGGGGACCTCTTCGACGGCACCCGGCTCTCCCTGGCGACGGAGCGCTTCCTCGGCCACGAGGTGACCGCTCTCGCCGAGGCGGGCATCCCCCTCGTGCATGTCACGGGGAACCACGACCCCGGGACGCTCTTCGGGGCGGGTCCCGGCGCCCATGGCCGCCTCCCGTGGCTGGACCGGGTCCATCTCCTGGACGGCCCCGAGCCACGGACCGTCGAGGTGAGGAGAGAGGGCCGGCTCGTGGGCACGGTCACGGGGGCCGGTCACGCCACCGACCGGGAGGACCGGGACCTTTCGCGCGCCCTGCGCCCTCCCGTCGGGACCGGAGTCCCGGCGGTAGCCCTCCTTCACACCCAGGTAGGGGGCGCCGGCGGGCAGGACGCCCACGACCGCTACGCACCTTCGGACCTCTCCCACCTGCGGATGGCCGGGTTCGACTACTGGGCCCTGGGGCACATCCACCTGCGCCAGGTCCTGGAGACCTTTCCGGGAATCCATTACCCCGGAAACGTGCAGGGTCGCTCCCCCCGGGAACGGGGTCCGAAGGGAGGCCTCCTGGTGGAGATCGCATCGGCCGGGGCTCCGCCCGACGTGACCTTTGTCGAACTGGCCTCCGTCCGGTGGGAAACGATCATTGTCGACGATCTGAGCGAATCCACCCACGGCGAGCTGCTGGCGCGCCGGGTCCTCGAACGCTGGCGGCACGCCCGGACCTCGGATCCAGGACTCCCCGGGACCGAGTGGATGATTCGGGTCGAGCTCCAGGGCCCCTGCCCCCTCCACGGGATCCTTCGCGATCCCTCGGAGCGCTCGGCGCTGGCGGAAGATCTCGCCCTCAGGCTGGGTGCCCTCGAGGTGGAGGTGCGCACCGGCGCCCTTCGCGCCGCCCTGGACCTGGCCCCGGCGCTGGAGCGCCAGGACGCTGCGGGAGCTGCCCTCCGCATGGTACGGAGCCTGGCCTCCCCGGATGGCCCCTCCCCTTCGGAGCTCCTCGCCATCGGAGCCGGGGAGCTGGCGGGTATGCCGGATGCGGCCCCGGGAGATGCGGCGGCGCTCGACGCGTATCTCCGGGGTCTTCTGGAGGGCGGAGACCTGGAGCTGCTGGAGCGGTTCCAGGAAGGCGGCTCGACCTCGTGAGCGGACCCCGGGCATGAAGATCGAGCGCCTTCGCATCCCCGCATTCGGGCCCCTTCGGGAGCTGGACACGGGACCCGATCCGCTTCCGGGGTTCGTGGTGGTCGCCGGGCCCAACGAGGCGGGGAAGTCGTCCCTCCTGGAGGCCATTCGCACGTTGCTGCACGGGATTTATCCGACCCGGCGGGATGCGCACCCCTGGGCCCCCTGGGACGGAACCGAGGCCGCCGTACTGGGGGAACTTCGGACCCGGGGAGGCCACGCCTTCGCCGCGCATCGCAGAATCCTCGCGTCGCCCTGGGGGCGCCTGGAGCGCGCCGGTGAGGAGGAGGACCTCCGGAACGCCCAGCTCCCGGGGGTGGAGCACGTGCCGGAGGCGATCTATCGGCAGGTTCATGCCATTCTCCCTTCGGAGCTGGCGGAACTCCAGCAAGGGAAGGCCTGGGAGGCCATTCGGGACAGGATCCTGGCGGGAATGGGAACCCGGGACCTGGTGCCTCCCAGAAAGGTGGCCGAGGCGCTGGACGAGGCGGCGGCGGCCCTCTGGCGCGGCGACCGGCGGGGACAACCCCTGGACCGCCAGCTCGGAGCCCGGATCGAGGAACGGACGCGGGACGTCCGGGAGGCCCGCCAGCAGGACCAGGCGCTTCGCCAGGCCCGGGAGTCCCTGGCGTCGGGGGAGGCGCGGCTTCGGGAACTCCGCCGGGAGCGTGCGGAGCTCGACGCGCGGGTGCACCGAGCCACGGCGCTCCTCCCCCTGGCGGCGCGCCTCCGTCACCTCTCCACGCTGCGGGTGATCGCCGGCGATGTGGCGGAGCTGGCCCGGATGCCGGCGTCCCCCCGGGAGCGCCGGCGGGAGCTGGGGGAGGCGGAAGGCACGGCCCGTTCCGAACTGGAGCAGGCGGAGGCCGCCCTGCAAGGAGCCACGGCGCGTCGACCGCCCACGGTCCCGGGCGACGAGGGCGTCCTGGCCCGCCAGGACCGGCTCAAGGCACTCCATCTCGAGGCGCGAGGCGCCGACGAAGCCCGGGCCCGGGCCCTCCGCCTGCGGTCCGAACGAGACGGGGTCCGGGACGAGGTGGCCAATCTGGCCGCTCCTGTCCTCGCCGACCCGGACGACCTGACCCGCTCTCCGGCGCGGGAGGAACGCCTTCACGCCCTCCGGCGCGTCCCCCTGGACGAACTCCGGAGCCAGCTGGTGGAGCGCGGTGCCGCCCTTCGGCGCGAGGGCGACATGGTGGAGCAGCTGGCCCAGCTCCGGGAACGGCCTGCGCCCGCGCCCCCGCCAGCCCGCCCTCCTTCCACCCTTCCTCTTCTCCTGGGAATGAGCGGCCTCCTCCTGGTGGCGGCGACGGTGAGCCTCCTCCGGGGTTCGGCGAGCCCGTGGGCCGGGATCCTGGTCCTGGTGGGAGGCATGGCGCTGGGAGGGGTGGCGCTCTGGATCCGGAGCCGGGACCATGCGGCCCAGCTGCGCCACCGCCAGGCCCTGGACGCTCGCCGCGCAGAGGAGGACGCGATGGAGGAGCGCCGGAGGACTCATCGGCGCCGCGCGGAAGACGCCACCTCGGCCATGCGCTCGCTCCTGGGGGAACTCGTTCTCCGCCCCGGCCGGCTGGAGGAGTCGGGCGAGGGCCTGGCCTCCTCCCTGGAGCGACTCCGAGACCAGCTCCGCGCCCTGATCCGCCTGGAGGAGGAGCTGCAGGCGGAGGAGGGTCGGTTCGCAGGTGTAATGGGAAAGATCCACGAACTGGTGGCCGACCTGACGCTTTCGGACGCGGACGCCGGTTCGCTTCCGGGCGATTCCGCCTCCGCCGCGCTTGTGCCCCTGCTGGCCCGCCTCGAGGAGGCCCGGCGGCGGCACGAGCGGAGGGCCGAGGTCGATCGGGAGATCGTCGTGGCCGGGCAGCGGCGGGACGAAGCCGCCCTCCGGTGGCAAGTCGCACGGGACCGGCGAGCGTCTCTGGACCGGGACATCCTGGTGATCCAGGGCGTGGGGGACGGCGTGGGGGACGGCGCCGGGGACGGCCTGGAGAACAGGACGTCTGCCAGTGCGATCGGGGCGGACGCGGTGGAGGAGCACCTGGCCGTAGCGGAGCACCTGGCCGTGGAGGAGCACCTGGAGGCGGTGGAGCGGCGCCTGGGCGCCTGGCGGCAGCTCCGGCACCTCGAGGAGGAGCTCGAGGGCGAGCACGGATCCCTGGAGGAGCTTTCGGCCCGGGTGGACGCCGCCCAGCAGGAGTGGGGCGACGCGTCGGAGGCCGACGGGAATGGGGAGACCGGTTCGCCGGAGGCATCTCCCGGCGAGGATTCCCGCCCCGACCTGGCGTCCGCCCGGGGTCGGCTCGAGGCCCTGGCCGAAGAGGTGGAGGGCACCGCGGCCGCCGTGCAGCGGGACCGCTCCCTCCTGGAACAGGCCGACACGGTCGCCACGGTGGACCTGCTGGAGAGTGAACTCGCACGCCTCCGGACGGAGCGGGAAGACCTCCGCCGGGAACGGGACCGTCTCTGGCTCCTGGGCCGGATCACCCGGGTGGCGGAGATGCGCTTCCGCGAAGCGCACCAGCCGGCCCTTGTCCAACGGGCGGAGGCCCTCCTCGCGCGCCTGACCGGTGGCCGCTACGACACCCTTGTCCTGGGCGACGACCGGGACCCCGAGGCCCTCCAGGTGCGAGGCCCCCACCTCCCGGGGCATCTTCCGGTGGAGTCGCCCCTCTCCTCCGGCACCCGGGAACAGATCTGGTTCGCCCTGCGGATGGCGGTGGTGGACCTGGTGGAAGGGGGAGGAGAGCCCCTCCCGCTGGTCCTGGACGAGCTCCTGGTGAACTGGGATCCGGCGCGGCAGGGCGCGGCGCTGGACACCCTGGCCGAGCTCGCGCGGGACCGTCAGATCTTTCTCGTGACCTGTCATCCGGCCCTGGCCCGGGAAGCGGAAAGCCGCGGGGCTCGCCTCCTGCAACTGGCTCCGCCCCCCACCTTCGCACCTTCCCCGTCCCCTTCCCCGTCCCCTTCCCCGATCCCTTCCCCGGTGCCGGAGCCGGGGTAACCGAGCTGCCGCCGTGTTCTCCTCTCCCCTGCACGTCGACGTCCACGGCCCTCCCGACGCGCCGCCCCTGGTCCTGGTCCATGGCTTCGGGGCCTCCAATCACTCCTGGCGGAAATGGGTTCCGGATCTCTCGCGGGATCACCGTCTCCTCCTGGTGGAAATGATGGGGTTCGGGCGCTCCGCGACCCCGGAGGGAGGCGACTATTCGCCCCTGGCGCAGGCGGGCCACCTGGTGGAACGGATCCGGCACCTCCGGGGGCCGGTGGCCCCGGTGCTGGTCGGCCACTCCCTGGGGGCCGCCGTGATCCTTCTCGCGGCCCTTCGCCTCCAGGACGAAGGAAGCAGAATCCCGCTCCGGGCCCTGGTGGTGGTGAGCGGAGCGGTCTTTCCCCAGCGTTTTCCACCTTACATCGGTATTGCCCGCGTGGCGGGGGCCGGCGAGATGCTCCTGGCCCTCCAGCCGCCGGCCTGGGCGATTCGCATCGGGCTTCGAGGGATCGTCCACGATCCCGAGACGGTGGACGACGAGCAGGTGGAAGGGTACCGGGCCCCGCTGGCCTCGTGGGACCGGCGGAGGGCCATTCTTCGGGCTTCCCGGCAGATTCTCCCGGCCCAGGGAGCGGATCTTTCCGTTCGGTACCGGGAGATCGAAGCTCCCCTGCTGGCGCTCTCGGGCGCCGAGGACCAGGTGGTTTCGCCCTCCTTCGCACGCCGGCTGGCGGAGACGGTCAGGCGCGGGGAGTACGTCCTTCTCCCCGAAGTGGGGCATCTCCCACCCGAGGAGGCTCCGGAGGCTTCACTGCGCGAGCTTCGTCGCTTCCTCGCCAGAATCGGTCCGGGGCCTGGCCCCCGACCCGATGGGGGGCCGCCGCATTCGTTCCCGGGCCAGGGTCCAGAACATCCGCATCCCGACCCGCACCGACATGCGGAGTGATCCGGAAATCTTGGACTCCCCCCCGGCCCGAGGGCGGCGCTCCACCGGAATCTGCACCACACGGTAGCCTGCGCGATGCGCGCGGAGCTGCATCTGGAGGGTCCATCCCCAGCTCCGGTCATCCATCTCCAGCGCCTGGAGAGCCTCCCATCTCACGGCTCTGAACGGCCCCAGGTCCCCGAGACGCGCGGCAAAGAGGACGCGCGCCAGGGCCGCCACCAGGGCCGTCCCCAGCCGCTGCCGGGGCGGGGCATCGCCCACGCCCTGGCGCTGCCCGATGACCAGATCGGCGTCCCCCCGGAGCACGGGCTCCAGGATGCGGAGGACGGCCGATGGGTCGTCGCTCTGATCGCCGTCGAGAAAGAGAACGACCTCCGGGGGGCCCTCCGGATGCCGGCCCAGCGAGTGGAGGCCGGTGAGGCAGGCCATCCCGTAACCTCGCCGGGGCTCGGAAACCACGTGGGCTCCACCGGCACGGGCCACCTCGGCCGTGCGGTCCGTGGACCCGTTGTCCACCACGACCACGCGAGAAACCCCCTGGTCCCGGAGGCCCGAAAGCACCCCAGGGAGGCTCGCCTCCTCGTTCAGCGCCGGGATCAGCGCCACCACGCCGTCAGGCATGGGCCGCGTCGTCGCTCATGGAGCGAACCGAAACCATGCTTCGGTTTCCATGTCTTTTCCGGCGGCGTCTTGGACGCTCCTCCCGAAGCTGCCCCAGGGCCAGCCATCCCCATCCCGTTCCAAAGAGCACCAGGAAGGGGAGGGTGGGATAGAACCCCCAGAGAAGGGCGGCGACGGTGGACACCATCATCCAGCCCGCCAGGAAGAGCTTGAGGACAAGGTCCCCACGGCCGGGGACCAGCCGGTATCGACGGAGTCCCGCCTCACCGCCCTTGGGGGTCCGGTGAAAGGAATCCCGCCCTCGCCCCCGCCCCGAAACCCCCCGGAGCACGGCCCGCGAAACGGGCGCCGTGAGGCCAACCCCGAGGATCAGCGCGAGCACGGCCTGAGGGACGGACCGGCCCCATCTCCGCCCCCGGGCCCGGGCCGCAGAGAGGTAGAAGAGAAGAAAGGAGCCGGTAGCGGCCGCGAAGACGACAAGGTCGACCAGGATCCACCCCTCGAGACCAAGCGAACGCCGCGCCAGGGCCGAGGGGAGGAGGAGGATGCCGAGGAGCACCGTAAGAGGATGAGCCAGGTGGCCCAGGAGGTGAACGGAGGCCTCCCACTTGATGGCCCGACGCCAGGGGCCGCGCCAGAGGGCGGGAAGAAGCTTCCGCCCCGTCTCGACCCCTCCCTGTGCCCATCGCTTCTGCTGCAGCTCCAGCGCCCGGATCCCCTCGGGGAGTTCGGCGGGAACGCCCACGTCGCCCCGGTAGACGAACCGCCATCCCGCCATCTGGGACCGGTAGCTCACGTCCAGGTCCTCGGTGAGGGTGTCCGACGACCATCCCCCCGCCTCCTCCAGCGCTGCGCGCCGCCACATCCCCGCGGTCCCGTTGAAGTTCAGGAAGCGGCCTGCTGCATGGCGGCCCCCCTGCTCGAAGTAGAAGTGCCCATCCAGCAGAAGGGCCTGGGCTCGGGTCAGGAGCCGGGCCTCCTCGTTCAGGTGATCCCACCGGGCCTGGACCATCCCAACCCGGTGATCCGCAAAGGAGGGGAGGAGGCGAAGGAGGAGGTCGGGCGGGGGCACGAAGTCGGCATCCAGGACCAGGAAGTAGTCACCCCGGGCCACCTCCATCCCCGCGGCCAGCGCCCCGGCCTTGAATCCGTCACGGGTCGAGCGGCGGAGATGAAGGGCGGAGACACCCTCTGCGTGAAGCTCCGGGAGGAGACGCTCGATCCGGTGCGTGGTCTCGTCGGTGGAGTCATCCAGGAGCTGGAGGTCGAGAAGATGCCGGGGGTAGTCGAGGGCCGCCGTGGCCCGAATCAGCCGCTCCACCACCTCCGCTTCGTTGAAGACCGGAAGCTGGACCGTCACCACGGGCAGGGACGACGCATCCCCGGCAAGAAACCGCGGCTCAGCCCCGCCCTCCTCGCCAGCCCCACCCTTCTCGCCAGCCCCACTCCTGTCGCCAACTCCACCCTCTTCGCCAGCCCCACCTTCCCGGGTGGCATTCCCCCAGGTGGCCAGCCGGAGAAGAACCAGCCGGTGCAGCGCCAGGGGAACCAGAAAGGCGAGGAGGCTCGCCGCCAGTCCCACCAGGCCCCAGGCCAGGGGCTCGGGAAGGGCCGGGACCGGCATCATGGAACGTCTGCCCCCCGCGGGGCCTCCCCGTCACCTCCCGCGAATCCCGGATCCTCCTCCTCGTCAGGCGTCCCCGGGTCGGGGTCGCCGGACTCGAACCCCGGGCAGCTGAAGACCGGAAGCGGCGGGTAGCGCCGGAACCGGGAATCGGTGAGGGAGCGCCGACAGAGGAGGAAGCTGGAGCCCCGCTTGCTTCGGATCTCCCGCCGGTGCGTGCAGACGGCGCATAGCCCTGCCTTCATCACGTGCCCCGACTCCGAATCATGACGTAGGCCACCTGGCGCATGGCGTCACCGCCGCGGTGGGAATAGAGGAGGGGATCGGCCCGTGTGCATCGCTCCGAACATCCGATCCGCGCGGAAGGAACCCCGGCCCGGGAGGCCCGTTCCGCCACCACCTCCCGGAGATCCAGGGGAGCGGGAGCACCAGGATCCCCCTGCCCCAGGGCCAGGTGCACCTCGGGTCCCACCTCGTATTCGGCCCCACCGATGGCGGGACCCAGGTGGAGATAGAGCTCCCCGGGTTCCACGCCGAGCCGGTCGCGGAACGCCTGGATTCCGGCCTCGAGGATGCCGGCGGCCACCCCCCGCCACCCGGCGTGGAGCACGGCCACGGCTCGGGGGGCCTCGGCCACCAGAAAGACCGGAACACAGTCGGCAATGGAGACGGCCAGCAGAAGGTCGGGGGTACGGGTCATGTGCCCGTCGGCCGGGGGCACGAGGTGGAGCCCCGGCGCGCCGGCCTCATGAAATCGGAGGCCGGCGCCATGAACCTGGCGGGCATGGACCACGGTGCTGGCGCCCGTACTTCGCCGAAGCTCCTCCCATGCGTCCAGCGCCGCCCCGGCGGGAGCCTCGCCCCAGAGGCGAAAGTCCCGCCCCCGGGTGGTGGTCCCATGAACGAGCCATGGGAACGCCTCCTCCCAGTCGGGACGGACGAAGGTGCGCAGACTCGCCGCGGTGCCGAAAACGGCGGCGATGCGGTGCACTTCGGAGATGCGTCGCATGTCCGCGGTCGACGCGGCGGGGCGCGTTCCCGAAGGCGGGTCGGGTTGGGTCATGCCAGGCAGATCGGAGAGGAGACGGAGGGGAGCGGGGCAGGGTCGAGCGTCCGGACACGGCCCCGGGAACGGCATGGTTGCAAGCTCGGGGCCCCGGGCGCCGGGGGAAAGACCCCGGCCTCCCGGAATACCCCGAGGCTTACCCCGCGCAGGGTGCTCAGGGGTGGTGGGTGCGCAGGTCGTGCAGGCCACTGGCACGGGTCGCATCCCGGGGAAAATGACTTAGTTTACGGGAACTCCGGGGCGACCCCCGCCACCGGCCCGACGCGGTTGCATCGAAGGCAGGACCTCATGGCCATTTCCGAGTTGTTCGACGGCTACAACGCCGGCTACGTCCAGGATCTCTTCGAGGAGTTCACCCGGAACCCGCAGGCCGTTCCGGAGGCATGGAGGGAGATCTTCGCCCACCGGGTCGAGGAACTCCTGGCCGAAGGCATCCTCCTCCCCGATGGCATGTCGGGGAACGGACGTCTCGCCCCCCAGGTCGTCGCCGCGAGCTCGGTGGCCCCCGCACCTCCGGCGCCCCAGCCCAGGCCCGAAGTTCAGATGGCCGCTCCGGCCACGGGACCGGCGCCGGCTCCCCCGGCCGAAGACAGCCGCCTCCGCCTGCTTCCCCTCATCGCCCGGGCCGCGGCGCTCATCCAGGCCTTCCGTGATCACGGGCACCAGCTCGCCACCGTGGATCCGCTGGGTACCCCGCCTCCCGGTCACCCGCAGCTCGACCCCTCCTTCTTCGGCACCTCGCTGGAAGAGCTCTCGGAGATTCCCACGTCGCTTGTCATGGACGATGCGGGCGAGCAGCCCCTGACCGAAACGCTCCGCCATTTCCGGGAAAGCTACTGCGGGACGGCGGGCTACCAGTTCGAGCACCTGGAAGATCCGGAGCGGGTCCGCTGGCTCTGGAACGAGGTGGAATCGGGGATCCACACCCGGGCCCTGGCGCCGGAGGACCGCATCCGGCTCCTGCGCCGGCTGACGGAGGTGGAGGGACTGGAGACCTTCCTGCACCGCGCCTACCTGGGACAGAAGCGCTTCTCCATCGAGGGCACCGACATGCTGGTGCCCATGCTGGACCAGGCGTTCTCCGAGGCCGAGCGGCGGGGCGCCACTCTGGGCGTGCTTGGCATGGCCCACCGCGGCCGCCTCAATGTGCTCTGCCACATCGTGGGGCTCCCGTACGCTTCGCTCCTCCGGGAGTTCGAGGGGACCCCCCAGCCGGATGGGCTGGCCATGGGCTCGGCCGGGACTTCGGCGGGAACGGGGGACGTGAAGTACCACCACGGGGCCAAGGGCACCCTGCGACTCAAGGGAGACCGGGCGCTCGATGTCCAGCTGGCGCCCAACCCTTCGCACCTCGAATTCGTGAACCCGGTGGTCCAGGGAATGGCCCGCGCCTTCCAGTTCACGGGACCGGAGGCCGCGGCGACCCACAATATGGAGGACGTCGTCCCGGTTCTGATCCACGGGGATGCGGCCTTCGCCGCCGAGGGCGTGGTGGCCGAGTCGCTGAACCTGGCCCGCCTCCGGGGCTACACGGTGGGAGGCGTGATCCACATCATCGCCAACAACCAGGTGGGCTTCACCACCGACCCCCGCGACGGTCGCTCGACCCGCTACGCGTCGGACGTGGCCAAGGGGTACGACATTCCCGTGGTGCACGTGAATGCCGATGACCCGGAAGCCTGCCTGGCCGCCGTGCGCCTCGCCATGGCGTACAGGGCCACCTACCACGACGACTTCGTCATCGACCTGGTCGGGTATCGCCGGCACGGGCACAACGAGGGAGACGAGCCCACCTACACGCAGCCGTCCCTCTACGGTCGGATCGCCGGCCACCCCACGGTCCGAACGATCTTCGCCGAGCGCCTCGTCGCCGACGGGGTCCTGACGGAGGCGGAGTCGGCGGCCATGGAGGAGGAAATCCTGTCGACCCTTCGCTCGGCCCAGGAAGGGGTCAAGGAAGAGAAGGCCACCGGGGATCACGACCCGTTCCCGCCCCCGCCCCCCGAAGTGGAGCCGGTGGAGGCTCATACGCCGGTGTCGTTCGAGGTCCTGGCGGAGGTCAACGAGAAGGCGCTGGACGTGCCCGAGGGATTCGAGATTCATCCCAAGCTTCGTCGCCAGCTCCAGCGTCGGGTCCAGGACTTCGGGCCCGAATCGCGCCTCGAGTGGGCTCACGCAGAGAGTCTCGCCTTCGGAACGCTTCTGCTGGACGGCGTCCCGATTCGGCTTTCGGGGCAGGATGCGGAACGGGGAACCTTCTCCCAGCGGCATCTCGTGCTCCACGACCACCAGACCGGGCAGCGAGTTCTGCCGCTGGCCCGGATGGGCGTCGATCTCGAGGGGGCCCGTTTCGAGGTCTACAACTCTCCCCTCTCGGAAGCCGGTGTCATGGGCTTCGAGTACGGGTACTCGGTGGCGTCGGAGCGGGACTTCGTGCTCTGGGAGGCCCAGTTCGGCGACTTCGTCAACGTGGCGCAGCCCATCCTGGACCAGTTCGTCGCGTCGGGCCGGACCAAGTGGGGACAGCTTGCCAACCTGACCCTTCTCCTCCCCCATGGCTACGAGGGGCAGGGTCCGGAGCATTCGTCCGCCCGGCTCGAGCGGTTCCTCCAGCTCTGTGCCGAGGACAACATCCGCGTGGTCTACCCCACCACGCCGGCCCAGTACTTCCACCTCCTCCGTCGGCAGGCCCTCGGCTCCCCGAAGCGACCGCTGGTGGTCATGACGCCCAAGAGCCTCCTTCGGCATCCCCGGGCCACATCCGCCGTGGAGGCCCTCTCGGCGGGCACGTTCGAACCGGTTTTGCCAGACCCGGTGAACGCCGGCAGCGAGGAGGCGGTGACCCGCCTCCTGCTCTGCTCCGGAAAGATCTACTACGACCTGCTCACCGCCCAGGGACGGGACGAGCTGACCCATGTCTCCGTGGCCCGGGTCGAGCAGCTCTATCCCTTCCCCGCAGAGGAGCTGGAGGCCCTCCTGGCCATGTACCCCAACCTCACCGAGGTCATCTGGGTGCAGGAGGAACCGCGCAACATGGGGGCCATGACCTACATCGGTCCGCGCCT
>Ga0114946_10001839_pt1 | contig 14597 bp, 11 predicted proteins | sample WalLakDeSediment_FD_88676 | JGI IMG/M metagenome (GOLD analysis project Ga0114946, IMG submission 88676) | Lake sediment microbial communities from Walker lake, Nevada to study Microbial Dark Matter (Phase II) - Walker Lake 11/02/13 Deep Sediment | ecosystem: Environmental > Aquatic >... | reverse complement strand
GCTCGCCGTCGCCGCCGATCGGCTGGAGGAATTCCGGGCGCTCTGCGAGCGCGAGCGCTGCCCCTACGCGGTGGTCGGCGAGGCGACCGAGGACGAGCACCTGCTGCTGGGCGACGCCCATTTCGGCGACACGCCGATCGACATGCCCATGCCGCTCCTCTTCGGCAAGCCCCCGCGGATGCTGCGGGAGGTCAAGCGCGCGCCGTTCCACAGGCCGCCGCTCGACTTGAGCGGCGTCGATCTGGCCGAGGCCGCGCGGCGGGTGCTCCGCCTGCCGACGGTGGCCAATAAAACCTTCCTCATCACCATCGGGGACCGCAGCATCACGGGGCTCGTGTCCCGTGATCAGATGGTCGGCCCCTGGCAGGTCCCGGTCGCCGACGTCGCCGTCACGCTGACCGATTACAGTAGCGAGACCGGCGAGGCCATGGCGATGGGCGAGCGCACCCCGCTCGCCCTGATCGACGCCCCGGCCTCCGGACGCATGGCGGTGGGGGAGGCGATCACCAACATCGCCGCCGCCGCGATCGAGTCGATCGGTGACATCAAGCTCTCCGCCAACTGGATGGCCGCCGCCGGCCACCCGGGCGAGGACGCGCACCTCTACGACACGGTGCGCGCGGTGGGCCTGGGGCTCTGCCCGGCGCTCGGGATCGCCATCCCGGTCGGCAAGGACTCGATGAGCATGAAGACCGTCTGGAACGACGCCGAGGGGACGCGCCGCGAGATGGCCGCGCCGCTCTCGCTCATCGTCTCCGCCTTCGCCCCGGTCCCCGCGGTCCGGGCGACTCTGACCCCGCAGTTGCGCACCGATCTCGGCGACAGTGATCTCATCCTGATCGACCTCGGCGAGGGCCGCAATCGCCTCGGGGGCTCCTGCCTGGCGCAGGTCTACGGCCAGGTCGGCGACGTCGGGCCGGACCTGGATGATCCCGGCCTGCTCCGGCGCTTCTTCGCCGCCGTGCAGGAGCTGAACCGCGAGGACCTGATCCTCGCCTACCACGACCGCTCCGACGGCGGGCTCTTCGTCACCCTCTGCGAGATGGCCTTCGCCGGGCGCTGCGGGCTCGCGGTCGACCTCGACGGGCTCGGGCAGGACCCGCTCTCCGGCCTCTTCAGCGAGGAGCTCGGCGCCGTCATCCAGGTGCTCCACCCCGACACCGACGATGCCCTGAAGCTCCTGGCCGACCACGGCCTCGGGCGCTGTTGCCAGGTCATTGGCACCCTCGCCGATGACGACCGCATCCGGCTGCGCCGGCGCGGGCGGGCGCTGCTCGATGTCCCGCGGGCCGAGCTGCAGCAGGTCTGGTGCGAGACCACGCTGGCCATGCAGTCGCTGCGCGACAACCCCGAGTGCGCCGAGGAGGAGCACGCGCGGATCTGCGACACGACGGACCCCGGGCTCAACGCGGAGCTGACCTTCGACCCCGAGGAGGACCCAGGGGTCGCCTACATCCTGCGCGGGGTGCGCCCGCCGCTTGCCATCCTGCGCGAGCAGGGGGTCAACGGCCAGATCGAGATGGCCGCCGCCTTCCACCGCGCGGGGTTCGAGTGCGTGGACGTGCACATGTCCGACATCATCAGTGGTCGCGTGCGCCTGGAGCGTTTCCGCGGGCTCGCGGCCTGCGGCGGCTTTTCCTACGGCGACGTGCTTGGCGCCGGCGAGGGCTGGGCCAAGTCGATCCTGTTCAACCCCCGGGCGCGCGACGAGCTCGCCGCCTTCTTCGAGCGCCCCGACACCTTTGCCCTGGGGGTGTGCAACGGCTGCCAGATGCTCTCCAACCTCCACGAGCTCATCCCCGGGGCCGAGCATTGGCCGCACTTCGTGCGCAATCGCTCGGAGCAGTTCGAGGCGCGCCTGGTGATGGTCGAGGTGGTCGAGTCCCCCTCGGTGCTGCTCGCCGGCATGGCGGGCTCGCGCCTGCCGATCGTGGTCGCCCACGGCGAGGGGCGGGCGGAGCTCCGCGACGCCGCGCATCTCTCGGCTGCGGCCCCGCTGGTCAGCCTGCGCTACGTCGAGAACGCCGGCGGGATCGCCGAGCGCTACCCGGCCAATCCCAACGGCTCGCCCCAGGGCATCACCGGGCTCACCAGCGCGGACGGGCGCGTCACCATCCTGATGCCCCACCCCGAGCGGGTGTTCCGCACCCTGCAGCACTCCTGGCACCCGGACGACTGGGGCGAGGACGGGCCCTGGCTGCGGCCCTTCCGCAACGCGCGGGTGTGGGTCGATTGATGGGCGGCCCGCCGAGCGGCGGCGATGGGTCGGGGATCGCGGCGGCCATGACTTACCAGGACGTCCTCGACGCCCTGCAGCGGGGGGAGCTCTACCTGGAGTACCTGCGCCCCTGATGCGGGTGCCCGAGGGGCGCTGCGTCGGCGCCGAGGCCCTGGTGCGCTGGCGGCGCTCCGATCGGGTGGTGATGCCGGACGAGCTCATCCCCGTCATCGAGGAGACCCCGGTCTCGGGCCTCCTGACCTATTGGGTGATCGAGACCGTCGCCGCCGAGCTTGGCGACTGGCTGCGCGCCCACGAAGACGTGCAGATCGGGATCAACGTTCCGCCCGAGGTCCTCGGGCGCGGCGGGCTGGCCTATGCGGTCGAGCGCGCCGGGCTGCGCGACCAGGCGTCGAAGCTCGTCATGGAGATCACCGAGCGCGGCTTCCCCGACAAGCTCGGCGCCCTCGCGCTGGAGATGGCCGATGCCTACGGGGTCCGCATCGCGCTCGACGACGCCCTGTTCGAGGGGCACAACCTGATCGTCCTCGGGCGCTGCCCCGTCCACATCCTCAAGATGGACCGCTCCCTGGTCGCCCAGATCGACGGCGCTGCGCGCCCGCCCTGGCTCGAGCACCTCGCCACACTGAATCAAGGCGCGGCCCTGGAGGTCGTTGCCGAGGGCGTCGAGACCCGCGAGCAGCTCGACACCCTGCTCGCAGCGGGCGTCACCCGAGTCCAGGGGTTCTACTTCTCCCGGCCGCTCCCGGCGGCCGAGCTCGTCGCCTATCATGCGGCGCAGGGCTGAGGTCGGCGCCCGACCGTCCGGAAGGTCCCTCACCCCATCCCTCTCCCAGAGGGCGAGGGGGAGATGGAGCGCGCTGCGCGGGTTTTCCCCGTTAAGCGGGAGCGGTGAGCAACGGCGGGAGGGGAGGTGCCGGGTCGCGCGGCTTGACCCCGAGCGCTCCTTCCCCTCCCGCGAGTGGGGGGCGAGCCAGTCACCCCTTGTCCCGCAAGTCGCTCTGCCCCCTTGTTGGGGAGGGCTGGGTCGGGGCGTGTGAACGGTTACAACCGCCCCTGCTCGCCATGGCCGCCCGGGAGACAGGGCTCAGTCGCGGCTCAGTCGAGGGCGTGGGAGACCAGCCCGTCGGCCAGCTTGGGCTCGAACCAGGTGGACTTGGGCGGCATGACCTCGCCCGCGTCGGCGACCGCCATCAGCCCTTCCATGCGGGTGGGGTAGAGGGCGAAGGCGACGCGCATGTCGCCGTTGTCCACGCGCTGCTGAAGGCCGGCGAGCCCGCGGATGCCGCCGACGAAGTCGATGCGCTCGTCGCGGCGCGGGTCGACGATGCCGAGCAGGGGCTCGATCAGGTTGTCTTGCAGCAGGCTGACGTCGAGCCGCGCGACCGGGTCATCCCAGGGGATGCGCGCCGGGTCCATGGTCAGCCGGTACCAGGTCCCATCGAGATACATCCCAAACTCGGCGGGCCGCTCGGGACTGACCGGTGCGGCACTCGGCTGAACGCGGAAGGGCACGGCGACGCGCCTCAGGAACGCAGCGGCATCCAGCCCATGCAGGTCTTTGACCAACCGGTTGTAGGCCAGGATCTGCATCTGGTTGTGGGGGAAGATCACGGCGAGGAAGTAGTTGTAGGCCTCCTCGCCGGTGTGATCGGGATTGGCCGAGCGGCGCGCCGCGGCGATGCGCGAGGCGGCCGCCGAGCGGTGGTGGCCGTCGGCCACATAGAGCGCATCGAGGGCATCGAAGGCGTCGGAGAGCCGGGCGATCACGCGATCGTCGGCGACCACCCAGAGCGCGTGGCGCACGCCGTCGGCGGCGGTGATGTCCACGGCGGCGTCGCCCTCGGTGACCGCGGCGAGCATGGCGTCGATCTCGGCGGCGCTGCGGTAGACCAGGAAGACCGGCCCGGTCTGCGCGTTGAGGGCGTCGATCTGGCGCACCCGGTCGTCTTCCTTCACGGGGCGGGTGAACTCGTGCTTCTTGATCCGATCGGCGTCGTACGCGGCGACCGAGGCCGCGGCGACCAGCCCGGTCTGGGTGTGCGTCCCCATGGTCAGGCGATAGACGTAATAGCGGGGGGCGGGATCGCGCACCAGCACGCCCTCGGCGAGCATGCGCCCCAGGTTCTCGCGCGCCTTGGCGTAGACCAGGGGGGCGTAGGGGTCGGTGTCTTCGGGCAGGTCGACCTCCGGCCGCGAGATGTGCAGGAAGCTCCAGGGCTTGCCCTCGACCATCTGGCGCGCCTCCGCGGCGCTCATCACGTCATAGGGCGGGGCGGCGACCTCGGCGGCGCGGCCGGGTGCCGGGCGCAGGCCGGGGAAGGGTCGGATCAGGGGCATTGGCTGGGTCTCGCGGTTCGCAGGGGTCTTGAGTGCCGCTCAGCGCGCCGGCGGGGCGTAGAGCAGACCGCCGTCGCCCCACAAGGCGTTGAGGCCGCGCTTGATCTTGAGCGGCGAGCCCGATCCCAGGTTGCGCTCGAAGAGCTCCGCATAGTTGCCGACCCCTTTGATCGCCCGGACGCTCCAGCCCGGCTCGAGCCCGAGCAGGGCGGCGCTCGCGCCGTCGACGTCGAGCAGCAGGCGGACCTCCTCGCCGGTGGCGCGCTCGCGCGCCTGCTCGACGTTGGCGGAGTCGATCCCGAGCTCCTCGGCATTGATCAGGATGAACAGGGTCCAGCGCACGATGTCTTGCCAGGCGGCCTCGCCCTTGCGCACCGCCGGGCTCAGGGGCTCTTTGGAGATCACCTCGGGGAGGATGCGGTGGGCGCGCGGGTCCTCCAGGGTCTGGCGCAGGGCGTGGAGCTGGGTCTGGTCGGCGGTGAAGCTGTCGCACTCGCCGGCCAGGTAGGCCGAGCGGGCGGCGGCGAAGTCGGCGAAGCTGGTGAGCTCCAGGGTCATGCGGTGGCGGGCGAAGTAGCGGCGGGCGTTCTCCGGGCCGGCGGTGTCGGCGATGGCGCAGACGCGCTTGCCGCCGAGGTCGAGGGTGCTCATCACCTGCTCGTCGCGCGGGACGATGAAGCCCTGGCCATCGAAATAGAGCACGCCGACGAAGCTCATGCCCTTGCCGACATCGCGCGAGAGGGTCCAGGAGGTGTTGCGCGCGAGCAGGTCGATGCGGTTCGCGGCCAGGGCTTCGAGTCGCTCGGCTCCGCCGAGCGGTACCAGCTCGACCTTGTCGGGGTCGCCCAGGGCCGCTGCGGCGACGGCGCGGCAGAAGTCCACGTCGATCCCGCTCCAGGCGCCGTCCGGCGCGCGGTAGGAAAGACCGGGCACCTCGCCGTTGACGCCGCAGCGCAGGGCGCCGCGCTCGCGGACCTCGCTCAGGGTGTCGGCCAGGGCGGTCTGGGTCAGGGCGCCGGCCAACAAGGCCGGGGCAAGCCAGTGCGCTGCAACTCTCATCGACGGTGTCCTCGGGTTCGGGAGCGGGCGGCGGCGGTCGCCTACCAGGAGAACAAGGCCCACTGGGGCACGCGCTGCTCGGCGCGGGCGGGGCCGCGGGACCAGCCCATGTCGCCGGAGCCGTCCGGATCGACCAGGTAGTAAGGCGCGCCGACGCTCGGCGTGATCCGGATCATGTAGAGGTTGTTGTTCACCCGGAACTCCTCCACCACGCGGTTCTCGTGCTCGCGGATGGTGACCGCCGGTTGGATGTCGCTCTCGCGCAGGCTGAGATCGAGGCCGGCGAGGTCGCTCGCGAGCACGGCGGCGCTGGCCAGCAGCGCCAGCAGCGGCGGCGCGGTGAGGAGGCGGGTGTCGGTCATGAGCGGCCGGGTCGTCCGGGTTGCCTGGGCGGGCGGTATGGTATCAGGAAGGGCCGGGCGAGCGGACAGGATGTGCGGGGGAGGGACCCGCCGCCGCCTGCCTCGCCGTCCAGGGCGAGTGCTCAGCCCCGCCCGCGCAGGGCCCTGAGCGGCGGGCGCACCAGCAGGGGGTAGGTGGCGAGCGTGCCGGCGGCCCCCAGCAGCAGGGCGCTGCCGAGCACACCCGTGAGCCAGAGCTCCGGGCTGAAGCCGAACTCCAGCCCGAACACCTGGCGTGCGAGCACCAGCCCCGTTAACTGGGCGAACAGCGCGGCGAGCAGCCCGGCGAGGAGCCCTGCCGCGGTAAACTCGACCGCGAGGCCGCGCAGGAGCTGTCCGCGCCGCGCCCCGAGCGCCCGCAGCACCCCGTGCTCGGCGCGGCGCTCCTCCAGGCTCGCCTGGATGGCGGCATACATCACCAGGATGCCGGCCAGCAGGGTGAACAGGAAGACGTACTCCACCGCCATCACCCCGCGGTCCATGATCCGCCGGACCTGGTCCATCAGCGCGCCGACGTCGAACAGGGTGACGCTCGGGAAGGCGCGCACCAACTCGGCGATCCGATCGACGGACTCCGCCGGGGCGTGGAAGCTGGTCACGTAGGTGGCGGGCTCGTCCCCGAGCAGCGAGGGTGGGGCGATGACGAAGAAGTTGACGTTGAAGCTGTCCCACTGCACCTGGCGCAGGCTGGTCACCGGCGCCCGGATCTCGCGCCCCGAGACCGAGAAGCTCAGGGTGTCGCCGAGGCGGATGCCGAGCGTCTCGGCCAGCCCCTCCTCGACCGAGAACTGCGGGGGTGCCGAGTCGTCCCACCAGCGCCCGGCGACGATGCGGTTGTCGGCCTGGGGCCGCTCGGCGAAGCTCAGGTTGAACTCCCGGGCCGCGAGCCGCTCGGCGCGCGGATTGGTGAAGGACTCCGGCTCGACCGCCCGCTCGCCGATGGCGGTGAGCCGCCCGCGGATCATCGGGAATAGCCCGGTGCTGTCCAGGCCCTGCTCCTGGAGGAAGCCGCGCAGGGGCTCGACCTCGTCGGGCTGGATGTTGATCAGGAAGTGATTGGGTGCCCCCTCGGGGAGGCTCTCCTGCCAGGTGCGCAGGAGATCGAGCCGCACCACCGCGAGCAGCAGCAGGGCCAGGATGCCGAGCCCGAAGCCGGTAATCGAGAGCAGTGCCCCGGCCGGGCGTCGGGTCAGCGCCGCGAGGCCCAGGCGCCAGATCCCGCGTGCACGACCGGCGAGCTGCCCGGCGAGGCGGATCAGCAAGAAGACGGTCGCGACGAGCGCGATCAGGAGTCCGGCGACCCCGGCCAGGAGCTTCCAGGCCAGCTCGGGATCGCCCGCCTGCCAGAAGACCAGCAGGGCGAGGGCCGCGGCCGCCGCGGCGAAGGCCGCCGCCGCGGGGACCCGCGGGGTGCCGAGATCCCGGCGCAGCGCGCGCAAGGGTGAGACCTTGGCGAGCTGCAGCAGCGGCGGCAGCCCGAAGCCGACGAGCGTGATCAGCCCGGTCCCCACGCCCACCACCAGCGGCCGCAGCGAGGGCGGCGGCAGCTCGGGGCCGAACCAGTCCGCGAGCATGGCGGACAGGCCCGCCTGGGCCAGATATCCGAGCAGGCTGCCGGCGAGGCTGGCGCCCAGCCCGATCAGCACCAGCCGGAGCACGAAGATGCGCGTCAAGAGATGCCGGTGCGCGCCCAGGCAGCGCATCACGGCGACGGCATCGGTCTGGCGCTCGACCAGCCGGCGGGTGGCGAGCGCGATCGCCGCGCCCGCCACCAGCAGGGTCACCAGGGTCGCCAGGTGCAGGAAGCGGCTCGCGCGCTCGACCGCGGTCGCAAACTCCGGGCGCGCCTCGCGGGCGTCGATCAGCCCGGCGTTGGGGATGGGATCGGCGGTCACGAAGCGCTTGAAGCGCTCCACGGCGGGGAGCTCGCCCGCGACCAGCAGGCGGTGGCGCACCCGGCTCGCCGGGGTCACCAGCCCGGTGGCGGGGATATCGGCGGTGCTGATCATCACCCGCGGGGCGAGCTGGAAGAGGTTGCCGCCGCGGTCGGGCTCGTAGGCGACCACCGCCCCGACGCGGAGGCTTGCCTCCCCAAGCGCGAGGACATCCCCAGCACCGATGCCGAGCAGGTGCACCAGGCGCGGCTCGATCCAGAGCTCGCCGGGCGGCGGCCCGCCCGCCGCGGTGGCCTCGGGGGCGGTGAGAGCGGCGCGCACCCGCAGCTCCCCGCGCAGGGGATAGGCCGGATCGACCGCCTTGACCTGGACGAGCTGGGGCCGGTCGCCGGCCATCACCACGCTCGGGAACTCCAGGGTGCGGGCAGTCGCGAGGCCCAGCGCGCGGGCCTCGGCCGGGTAGCGCTCCGGGATGGCGGCCGAGCCGTCGAGGGCCAGGTCGGCGGCGATCAGCTCGCCGCCCTGGCGCTCCATGGCCCCTTCGATACGGTCGGTGAAGAAGCCCACCGCGGTGATCGCGGCCACCGTGAGCACGAGGGCGGCGGTGAGCAGGTGCAGCTCACCGCTCTTGTAGTCCTGCCGCAGCAGGCGCAGCCCGATGCGCCAGGCCCTGCCGCCGGCCGTGGGTCGGGCGCTCACTGGAGCGCCTCCAGGCGCCCGCCGCGCATGGCGAGCCGGCGGTCGCAGCGCTCGGCGAGCCGCGGGTCGTGGGTGACCAGGACCAGGGCGGCGCGCGCGTCCTCGCGCAGCGCCAGCAGCAGGTCGATGATCTGCTCCCCGGTCACCTGGTCGAGGTTGCCGGTCGGCTCGTCGGCGAAGAGGATCGCCGGGCGCGGCGCGAAGGCACGGGCGATGGCGACGCGCTGCTGCTCGCCGCCGGAGAGCTGGCGCGGGTAGTGACCGACGCGCGCGGAGAGGCCGACGCGCTCCAGGGCGTCCGCCGCGGTGCGCTCGGCGTCCGCTGCGCCGCTGAGCTCCAGCGGCAGGAGCACGTTCTCGCGCGCCGTGAGGGTCGGCAGGAGCTGGAAGTCCTGGAACACGAATCCGACCTGGCCCTCGCGCAGCGCCGCCCGGCCGTCCTCGTCCAGGCCGTTTAAGCTCTTGCCGCACAGCCAGACCCGGCCGCGACTGGCGAGATCGAGCCCGGCCAGCAGGCCGAGCAGGGTCGACTTGCCCGAGCCTGAGGCGCCCAGGATGGCGACCGCCTCGCCGGCCCGGACCTCGAGTTGGAGGTCGTCGAGGATGGTCAGGCGCCCGGTGGGACCGTTAACATCCTTACCCAATTCCGCTGCCCTCGAGACGATTACGCTGGTGTCTGCCGTCATCTTTCGCCTGTGTCTGCTCGCCGGTCTGTGTGCGCCGGCCTTATCTTTTGCCTCTGGGGCGCCCGTGATCCTGGTGCTCGGCGACAGCCTGAGCGCCGCGTACGGCCTGTCCCTTGGGGATGGCTGGGTCGCGCTCCTCTCGGCGCGGCTGCGGGAGCAAGGCTTCCCGCACCAAGTGGTGAATGCCAGCGTGTCGGGGGAGACCACCGGCGGGGGGCTGACCCGTTTGACGCCCTTGCTGGAGCGGCACCGCCCGCAGATCGTCATCGTGCAGCTCGGCGCCAACGACGGCCTGCGCGGTCTGGGTTTCGACCAGATTCGCACCAACCTCAACCGACTCATCGAGCGCTCGCGTGAGGCCGGCGCCCAGGTGCTGCTGGTCGGGCTACGCCTCCCGCCCAACTACGGTGCGGCTTACATCGATGGCTTTCAAGCCGTTTTCCCGGCCGTGGCCGAGCAGACCGGGGTCGCCCTCGCGCCTCGGCTCCTCGCCGGCGTGGCAGAGGACTGGGGCCTGATGCAGCCCGACGGCCTGCACCCCACGGCGGCGGCCCAGCCGCGGCTGCTGGAGAACGTCTGGCCGCATCTCCTCCCGCTGCTCGCGGCGCCCAACCCCGCGGGGTCCTGATCCGCCCGCGCGAGTACTCCGGGCGAAGGCGTTACAATCCGCCGTCCCAAGGCTCGCCGCCGGAACGCCGCCCCCGGGCTCGGGTCTCACCTGTGCCGTCGGGCCGCCGCCGCGGCCCGGCCAAGGAAACCGCCATCTCACGAGGACGCTGCCATGCCCCAGATCACCATCGTCGGGTCCGGATTTGCCGCGCTGACCGCCGTGCAGGTGCTGAAGGAGTCGTCGTCCGACATGCGCATCACCCTGGTGAGCCCGCGGGCGGAGCTGGTCTACTACCCAGGGCTGATCTGGGTCCCCTGCGGCCTGCGCAGCGGCGATGATCTGCGTATCCCGCTCAAGGCCTTCTTCCGCCGCATGGGCGTCACCCACCTCGCCGCCGAGGCGACCGGGCTGCGCGAGGGCGGCCGGCTGCTCCTGACCACCGAGGGCGAGGTCCACAACGACGGGCTGGTGATCGCCTCCGGCGGGCGCTTCATCAAGAAGCTGCCCGGCATCGAGCACGCCATCACCCCCTGCGAGGGCGTCGCCGCCGCCCAGCGCATCCGCGACCGCCTGCGCGAGATGGACGGCGGCACCATTGCCATGGGCTTCGCGGGCAATCCGCAGGAGCCCCAGGCGATGCGCGGCGGGCCAATCTTCGAATTCCTGTTCGGCACCGACCAGCTCCTGCGCAAGGAGGGCCGCCGCGAGCGCTTCCGCCTGGTGTTCTTCACCCCGGCCGAGAAGCCCGGCAACCGCCTGGGTCCCAAGGCCGTCGAGGGCCTGATGAAGGAGATGCGCAAGCAGGGGATCGAGACCCATCTCGGCCACAAGCTCAAGGGCTTCACCGAGCACCAGGTGCTCACCGAGGGCGGCGACATCGATGCCGACCTGATCCTCTTCATGCCCGGCATGACCGGCAACCTCTGGTTCGACGACACCGAGCTGCCGCGCTCCCCCGGCGGGCTGATCCAGGCCGACGCCCACTGCCGGGTGCCGGGCTTCGAGCGGGTCTACGTGGCGGGGGACTCCGGCAGCTTCCCAGGCCCCGAGTGGATGCCCAAGCAGGCCCACATGGCCGACCTCCAGGCCAAGACCGCCGCCGAGAACCTGGTCCTCGAGCTCAAGGGCGGCGCGCCGACCAAGACCTTCCGCGTCGAGCTCGTCTGCATCGTCGACGCCAACGACCGCGGCATGCTGGTCGCCCGCACCGAGAAGCACAGCATGGTGCTCCCCGCCACCCGCCTCTTCCACTGGATGAAGCGCGGCTTCGAGTGGTGGTACCTGCGGCAGTATCGCTAGGTCGGTCGATCCTCGGCGCCGCCACGAGCACGCCGCAATGCGTGGACGCGACTCGGTGTACGCCCGGGCCTTGGGTCCGGCATCTGTGAGGCGGGGGGTGACTGAAGGGGGTCTCGAAACATGCATCCCCTGGCATTTTCCGAGACGGGAAGCGAGACGCGAGGTTTCCGTGAAAATGCGCCGAAGGCGCTCCTTGCCTCTCTCTCTCCCGCTGGGAGAGTGCCGGGGTGAGGGAAACGGCCATGGCCGTTCGGCGCTTGAAAACGTCGGGGCATCCCTGCGCCACACGGGCACCTTAAATTTTTCAAGGTGCTAGAGTTGTCGCTACAACGGGTCCCGACCGCGGGCCCAGGGCAATCGCGAGAGGGGGGAGTGCCCGATGCGCCCATCATCCGAGTCCGGCCCGCTGGCCGTCGCGCCCCTGCCCGGTCAATCCTACCCGCTCGGTGCGAGCTACGACGGTCAGGGCACCAACTTCTCGGTCTTCTCCGAGGTCGCCGAACGGGTCGAGCTCTGTCTGTTTGACGCCGACGGCCGCCAGAGCGCCGCCTACGACCTGACGGAGGTCACCGCGCTCTGCTGGCACGGCTACCTCCCCGGCGTCGGGCCGGGTCAGCGTTACGGCTACCGCGTCCACGGCCCCTGGGACCCGGCCGGCGGGCGGCTCTGCAACCCCAATAAGCTGCTGCTCGACCCCTACGCCAAGGCGATCGACGGAGAGGTCCGCTGGGACCCGGCCGTCTTCCCCTGCGCGCCGGGCGGCCCCGAGGACGCCATGGACGTGGCCGACAGCGCCCCCTTCGTGCCCAAATCGCTCGTCATCGACCCGAGCTTCGACTGGGAGGGCGACCGCCACCCGCGCACCCCCTGGCACGAGACGGTGATCTACGAGGCCCATGTGAAGGGCCTCACCGCCACCCATCCGGAAGTCCCCGAGGCCCTGCGCGGCCGCTATGCCGGGCTGGCCCACCCGGCGGTGATCAGGCACCTCAAGGGCCTGGGGATCACCGCGGTGGAGCTGATGCCGGTGCATCAGTTCATCCACTACGCCTTCCTCGCCGAGAAGGGGCTGCGCAACTACTGGGGCTACAGCAGCATCGGCTATTTCGCCCCCCACAACGAGTACGCCGCCGACCGCCGCGAGGGCCATCAGGTGCGCGAATTCAAGGGGATGGTCAAGGCCCTGCACCAGGCTGGGCTGGAGGTGATCCTCGATGTGGTCTACAACCATACGAGCGAGGGCAACCACCTGGGGCCCATGCTGAGCCTCAAGGGCCTGGACAACGCCGCCTACTACCGGCTGATGCCCGACGACCGGCGCCGCTACAGGGACTACACGGGCACCGGCAACAGCCTCAACATGCTGAGCCCGCACGTCCTGCAGCTCATCATGGATTCCCTGCGCTACTGGGTGCTGGAGATGCGCGTCGACGGCTTCCGCTTCGACCTCGCCTCGACGCTCGCCCGCGAGCTGCACGAGGTCGACCGACTCTCGGCCTTCTTCGACATCATCCAGCAGGACCCGGTGATCTCCCAGGTGAAGCTCATCGCCGAGCCCTGGGACCTCGGCGAGGGGGGCTACCAGGTCGGCAACTTTCCGCCGCTCTGGTCGGAGTGGAACGGCAAGTACCGCGACACGGTGCGCGACTTCTGGCGCGGGGCCGATCAGACGCTCGGCGAGCTCGCCTCCCGCCTGACCGGCAGCTCCGACCTCTACGAGTCGAGCGCGCGCCGGCCGCACGCCAGCATCAACTTCGTCACCGCCCACGACGGATTCACGCTGCGCGACCTGGTCTCCTACGAGCGCAAGCACAATGAGGCCAACGGCGAGGACAACCGCGACGGCACCGACGACAACCGCTCCTGGAACTGCGGGGCCGAGGGCCCGAGCGACGACCCCGGGATCGAGCGCCTGCGCGCCCGCCAGCAGCGCAACTTCCTCGCGACGCTCTTCCTGTCCCAGGGCGTGCCCATGCTGCTGCACGGCGACGAGCTCGCCCGTACCCAGCAGGGCAACAACAACGCCTACTGCCAGGACAACGCGCTGGCCTGGGTCGATTGGGGGGCGATCGACCAGGACCTGCTCGACTTCACCCGGCGCCTGATCCAGTTCCGCCGCGACCATCCGGTGTTCCGCCGCCGGCGCTGGTTCCAGGGTCGGGCGATCCACGGCGGGGAGGTCAAGGACCTCGCCTGGTTCACCCCCGGCGGCGAGCCGATGGCCGAGGAGCACTGGGGCGAGGGCTGGGCCAAGTCGCTGGGGATCTTCATCAACGGCCAGTCGATCACCTGTCCCAACCCCGACGGCACGCGGGTCGAGGACGAGGACTTCTTCCTCATCCTCAACGCCCACCAGGACGCGCTCGCCTTCACCCTGCCGGCGGCGAAGTGGGGCGAGCGCTGGGTCAAGGCGCTCGACACCGCGAGCGGCTGGCTGGATTCTGGCGAGCCGATCGCCGCTGGCGCCGATCTGGCCGTTGAGGGGCGCTCGCTGGTGCTCCTGCGCCGTGCCACCTGAGCCGCGCTGTACCTACCGCCTGCAGCTCGGGCCCGGCTTGGATCTCGACCAAGCGGCGGCGCTGGTCCCCTACCTGGCCGAGCTTGGGGTCAGTCACCTCTACGCCTCTCCCTATCTGCAGGCGGCCAAGGGAAGCACCCATGGCTATGACGTCGTCGACCCGACGCGCGTCAACACCGAGCTCGGCGGCGAGGCGGCGCACCAACGCCGCTCCTCGCCTCCCTCGCCGAGTCCTGTCACCGACTGCCGCGGCCCGATGCCACCCGCCGCTCCGCGGAGCGGCACCGCGACAAGGCGGTGATCCAGCGCCTGCTCGCGCGCCTCTGCCGGGAGGAGCCGAGGGCGGCCGCCGCCCTCGACGCCGAGGTCGCGCGCCTCAACACCGACCCCGATGCCCTCGACGGCCTGATCGAGCGGCAGAACTACCGCCTCGCCCTTTGGCGCACGGCGGGGCGCGACCTCGGCTACCGGCGCTTCTTCGACATCAACGAGCTGGCCGGTCTGCGGGTCGAGGACGAGGAGGTCTTCGCCGCCACCCATGCGCTCCCCCGCGCCTGGGTGCGGGACGGCCTGCTCCAGGGGCTGCGCGTCGACCACCCCGACGGCTTGCGCGACCCGGCGCAGTACTTCCAGCGCCTGCGCGCCGCTGCCCCGGAGACCTGGCTCCTGGCGGAGAAGATCCTGGAGCCGGACGAGACCCTCCCCGCCGACTGGCCGATCGACGGGACCACGGGCTACGACTTCCTCAATCGGGTGCAGGGCCTCTTTGTCGACCCTGAGGGTGAGGGGCCGCTCACCCGGCTCTGGGAGGAGCTGACTGGCGACTCGCGTGACTTCGGCACCCTGGTCCT
>Ga0114946_10001838_pt1 | contig 14597 bp, 12 predicted proteins | sample WalLakDeSediment_FD_88676 | JGI IMG/M metagenome (GOLD analysis project Ga0114946, IMG submission 88676) | Lake sediment microbial communities from Walker lake, Nevada to study Microbial Dark Matter (Phase II) - Walker Lake 11/02/13 Deep Sediment | ecosystem: Environmental > Aquatic >... | reverse complement strand
TTTCCGCCCTTGTGCGCAGCAGGCCGAGGCTTGCCGGGGGTCTGTCGATCAAGGAAAGACTGTCGGAGGCGTCCCTTAGATCCTTGAGGAGCGCTGAATCTTCAATGCCCGTAATCGTCACGCTGTAGGGTACGGCGGTATCCGGCCATGCGGCCCGTGCCATAAACAGGAGAAAAACCAGGGCGGCCAACCACGGCACCGAAGCAGAGGGCCTGAAAAAAGTCGTTTGCTCAGTCAACATAGAAACCTGCTGCATCTTAACATCATTCAATGACCAATCTATCTGCACCGTGTTTTATTTTCAATAAGGTTTCGGCATGGGCGGTTTTCAGGAAGCGCTCAAAATTGATGGTCTCGTAAAAAGTCCCCGCAGTCGTCACTCCCGCCTCCGCCTTCGCGGGGGTAAACTCCGGCGGGAGTCTAGAAGCGCTTGAGAATACTGGATTCCCGCCTGCGCGGGAATGACACAAAACAGTGTTTTCCGACTTTTTACGAATGCATCAAGGTTGATTCATGAAGGTTATGTATGATAAGAAAAGATAAAAGGAGGTCAAAAATGCCGTACAAGACAGCGTTGAGAGGGTATACGTCCAAGAGGGTCGAGGAGATCGGATCCGCCGATATCCTCATCGGGATCCCCTGTTTCAACAATGAAAAAACCGTGGAGCACGTGATCCAGATGGTGACCCATGGCCTGGCCGCTTACTACAATGATAAGCGGTGCGTGATTGTTGTCGCAGACGGCGGTTCTACGGACGACTCCCGGGAAGTGGCCAAGGAATTTCAGATCAAGCCGTGGCAGGAAAAGATCGTTTCCATTTACCGGGGACCGGGGGGCAAGGGCACGGCTCTGCGCTCTGTTTTTGAGGCGGCAAGCCGGCTCAATATAAAGGCCCTGGCCGTGGTGGACTCGGACCTTCGGAGCATCACCCCGGATTGGGTCCAGCATCTCTTGGACCCCGTGCTATCCAAAGGCTGCCAGTTTATTGCGCCCGTTTACCTGCGCCACAAGTATGACGGAACCATCACCAACAACATTGTCTACAATCTGACGCGCGCCCTTTACGGAAAGCGGATCAGGCAGCCCATCGGCGGGGACTTCGCTTTGTCCAGAGATGCGGCCAAATTCTACGCGGACCAGGATGTGTGGGAAACCGATGTGGCCCGTTACGGCATCGACATCTGGATGACGACCAACGCCATCACCCAGAACTTTCGCATCGGCCAGTCCAATCTGGGGGCCAAGATCCACGACGCCAAGGATCCCGGACAGCACCTGGGTCCCATGTTTCGCCAGGTCCTGTGGACCGTTTTTTCTCTCATGGAGCGTCACGAGGGCTACTGGAAAGGGATTCGGGGAAGCGAGGCGGTGGAGCTTTTCGGGGACCAGGGCTATGTCGAGCCCGAGCCGGTGAAGGTGGATTTTGAAGCCATGATTGAGCATTTCAAAATCGGGTATCAGCAGTTTTCCTCTCTTTGGAGAGAGATCTTTTGCCGGGATTGTTTCGAAGAGATTGTCCGCTGCGCGGAAACGCAACCGAAGTCCTTTCATTTGTCCACCGACGCTTGGGTCCAGATTCTCTATGAACTGGCCGCGACCTTTCATCAATGGAGGGTGAACCGGAACAAACTCATTGATCTTGTCACCCCCCTTTACTATGCCCGGGTGGCCTCTTTCATCCGCCAGACCTGGGAGATGTCCTCCGCGGAAGCGGAAGATCTTGTGGAGGAACAGGCCCTGAAATTTGAGGATCATAAGGACTATCTGGTGAAGGTGTGGGATGAAAAATCGGTCCAGGCGGCGAAAACCTGAGACAGCCCGGCCGCTCCTATGGTGAAAGCGGTTTGATCGGAGCAGGGATCTTGGCTTGAGGTTTCATAAGAGAGGGATGAGCATCTAAGAAAGGGGGGATCGAAATGAGTGAGTTTCACCAGGAAGGGGACATCACCACCATTCACGGCTTTTACGACGTCTTTGACCGTGAAGCCTATGTGAAGCAACTGGAAGACAAACTCATGGAATATTCGAAACACCTCGACATCGGGCTTCTTCTGCCGTCTCTTTACGGAGAAATCCACGTGCCCGGCGTCCTGGATAACATCATCGAGCAGATCAACCAGGTGCAATACCTTCGCTCCATTGTCGTGGCCCTTGGGGGCGCCAGAAAAAAGAAGGAGTTCATCGAGGCAAGGGATTACTTCTACCGGTTGAAAACGGGAACCCGGGACGTCAAGGTCATCTGGGTGGAGGGCGCCAAGATTCAGAAGGTCTTCAAAAGGCTCCAGGAGCAGAAAATCAATATCGGGGTCCCCGGCAAAGGCCAATCCGTCTGGATCAGCATGGGTTACCTGTTTGCCAAAGAAGTGTGCGACGTGATCGCCCTTCATGACTGCGATATCGTCACCTATGACCGCCTGCTCCTCGGTCGTCTCATCGAGCCGACTGCAAACCCCAACAACGACTTCGAGTTTTGCAAAGGTTACTATGCCCGCATTTCACCCGGCTCCATGGAGATGAAGGGGAGAGCGACCCGCCTCTTTATCACGCCCTTTGTTGAAACCCTCACCCGGATCATGCACCAGCGGAAACATCACAATCTGGAAGAGTTCTTCAGATACCATCGCAGCTTTCGCTATCCCCTTGCCGGGGAGTTCAGCTTTCTGACCCGCCTGGGCCGGGCCTTGAACATTGCTTTTGACTGGGGCCTGGAGGTAAGCACCCTGTCCGAGGTCCACGAGCGGCTCATGCAAAAGAAGATTGCCCAAATCGATTTGTGCAAGAACTATGAGCACAAGCACCAGGGCCTGTCGGAAAAAGACCCTCAGGGCGGGCTTCATCGCATGATCGTGGACATTACGAAGTTTTACCTCAACTACATCCGGAGTCACGGGATTGCCGTGGATGATGCGTTCATGGATATGCTCCAGCGCACCTATTACGCTTCGGCTCTGAGCTTTGTGAAGAGTTACAGCGACGATGCGGAGTCCAACGGCCTGGTCTATGACCGTCACCTGGAAGAGTTGACTGTCGCTTATTTCAGGGATTTCATCGGCACAGCGTGGGAACAGGCCAGAAGGGACAAGGGAGGAACTCAGATCCCCTCCTGGAACCGGGTGATCTATTCCGTGCCCGAGGTTTACGACGACCTGATCAGGGCCGTGGAAGAGGATAACTTATGACAGAGGGCCGTTCGGAAAAATCCCTGTCCGTCCTGTTCCTCTCCCCGGAGGCCGCGCCCTTTGCCAAGACAGGGGGTCTGGCGGATGTGGCAGGGTCCCTCCCCGACGCTCTCAAACGGCAGGGCGTGGATGTGCGGGTGGGGATGCCTTTCTACCGGGTTGCCAGGGAAGGAGGGTTTTTAAACCGGCCGCTGTTTTCCGGCCTCGAGGTCCCTTTGGGAAGCGCCCTCCTGAAAGGCAATGTGGTTGAGGCGTCCACAAAAAAAGGCGTCCCGGTTTACCTTTTTGAAAGGGAGGACCTCTTCGACCGGCCCAACCTTTATGCCACCTCCGAAGGAGACTACTACGACAACCTGGAACGCTTCGCCTATTTCTCGCGCGCGGCTTTGCTCTTTGCCAAACGCATGGGGTCCCCCATAGATGTGATTCACTGCCACGACTGGCAGACAGGCCTGGTCCCCGCATATCTTAAAACACTCTACCAAGGCGACCCCTTTTTTACAAAAACAGTCACCCTATTTACAATTCACAATATCGGCTATCAAGGCCTTTTTCCGGAGGACAAGCTGGCGGTCTGCGGTCTGCCTCCTGAATCGTTCCAGTCCGAGGGAGTAGAGTACTGGGGCCGGATCAGCCTCTTGAAGGCGGGCATGGTTTATGCCGACGCCCTCACCACCGTGAGTCCTGCCTATGCAAGGGAGATTCAGACCCCTGAATTCGGCCTGGGCATGGAAGGGATATTGCAGAAGCGTTCGGCGCAACTTTACGGTATCCTCAACGGAGCGGACTATGCCGTGTGGAGCCCTGAGAGGGATCCCGACATTCCGTATCCCTATGATCCGGGCTGCCTGAGGGAAAAGGACAAGAACAAGGAGGCGCTTCTGGATGAGTTGGGTCTCAAGGATGATTTCAAGGATCGACCTCTCTTCGGGATGATCTCGAGGCTTTCGGCCCAAAAGGGTTCAGACTTGCTTGTCCAGGTGATGGAGGACATGGTCGGCCTGGGCGCGGGCGTGGTGATCCTGGGGGCCGGGGAGGAAACCTATCAAACCCTCCTGGAAAAGGCGGCCCGCAGGAATCCGGATGCGGTGTCGCTACGCATCGGTTTTGACGAATCGCTGGCTCATCGCATTATGGCCGGCGTGGATATGCTTCTCATCCCTTCTCTTTACGAGCCCTGCGGGCTTACCCAGATGTATGCGCTCAGGTACGGGACCGTGCCGGTAGTGCGGGCCACCGGGGGTCTGGACGATACCATCGTCCCCTTTGACCCTGAAACCAAACAGGGAAACGGGTTCAAATTCGGTCCCTACACCCCGGAGGCGCTTATGGAGGCCGTCCGAGAAGCGGTCCGCCTTTACCATGAATCAGCCACATGGAAGATCCTGATGACAAACGCCATGAAAGAGGATTTTTCATGGGATCGATCTGCGCAACGGTATGTGGAGCTTTATCAAAGCATCATTTCAAGAAGCTAAGATGTTATCCTCAAGCCGTGCACTCTGCACCGTGTGCCGTGCACCGTCTTTTTCCCGGAGCCCATCATGGATTTAAAGAAGCTCTTTGAGCCAAGGACCATGGCGGTGATCGGTGTTTCCCTCACCAACGACCGCCATCCCGCCAATGTGGTTTTCAACAAGAACTTGCTTCGGTACCCGGTCGGCGTTTACCCTGTGAACCCTCATGGAGGGCTTTGAGCTCAACAACCTGCCTGTCTCCCCTTCGATTGAGGGCGCCGTGCTGATGGCGGAAGCTTTGAGGAGGTGCCGGCCGTGTTGAAACCGCAGGTGATGGATATCCTTTCCGCCTCCAAGGATGCGGGGTGGGTGATGGAGCCGGAGGCAAAAAGGCTCCTGGCCCTATCAGGTCTTCCTGTTCCGAAGTTCAAATGGGCCAGGGAGGCCGATGAAGCCGTGGATCAGGCTCATGAGGTGGGTTACCCGGTGGTGGCCAAAGTGGTTTCGCCCCGGATCCTTCACAAGTCGGAGTGGAAAGGGGTTGTCGTAGGTCTGGACAGTGACGAAGGCTTGCGTGAAACCTTTGAGCGGTTCAGCCGCTACGACGGATTTTCAGGAATGCTCGTGGAGGAGATGGTCCCGGGCATGGAACTGATTGTGGGCGCAAAGGTGGATTATCAATTCGGTCCGGTCATTCTTCTCGGCATCGGCGGGACCGGGGTGGAGATTTACAAGGACAGCACGCTCAGGATGGCGCCCCTAAAGGAAAGAGATGTTGGGTCCATGATCGGAAAGCTCAAAGCCCATGCCCTGCTGGAAGGATACCGCGGGGCCGAACCCGTGAACCTTGCAGATCTCACGGCCATGATGCTCGCCTTTTCAAGTCTCGTCATGGAGCTTCAGGATTTCATTGAATCCGTGGACCTGAATCCCGTAAAATGCAGTCCTGAAAAATGCGTGATCGCAGATGCCAGAATCATGCTCGTGAAATCCGGCCATGAGGATTTAAGATAACACCCTGTCGGGCTCGATGGCCGCAAGGCCTTTTCTTTACGCCGGGATCGAATCTTCTTCCTTGAAACGGCTCTCCTCGGGCGCCTTTGGCCGGGCGATTTCATCCTGGAGCGCGCGGTTCTCTTTCCCCAGGTCTCGGACCTTCTTTTTCAGGGCCAGCCGATCCGTTATTCCGATCATCATGCCCGCTGCGATTCCCAGGAGAATGGAAATAAAGACGAGCCCGTAAAGAGGCAACTCAATGCCCTCGAGGTCGAGGTAGTAGTTCAGCGATACGCTCTGGCTGTTCTTCACACCAAAGGTGATGAAGAAGAGCAGAATGATGATGAGTATCATCCACTTCAGGTAAGTTCCCATTTTTCTCCTCCCTGATCGTTTACTTTCATCAAAGTTGACGGACTCGTAAAAAATCGGAAAACACCGTTTTGTGTCATTCCCGCGCAGGCGGGAATCCAGTCTTTTCAAGCGCTTCTGGACTCCCGCCGGAGTTTACCCCCGCGAAGGCGGAGGCGGGAGTGACGACTGTGGGGACTTTTTACGAGAGCGTCAAAGTTTGGGTTTTGGCTCTTTTTTCATCGGCGATTTCCCCGTGAATCGGGCCGTCCCGTACCCTGCGAGAAAGCCGATGACGAGCACAAGGGGTATCAGGATGATCTGGGACATGGAGATCTCCCAGAAATAAATTCTTAAGGTCACTACCTGGGTGTTCTGAAAAAGAAGAATCACGACCAGGACAACGAGAACCAGGGCGATAATGAATTTGGCATGCTTCAAGGCTTTCCCTCCTTGGTCAATCTTGACGGCTTCGTAAAAAGTCCGAAAAACGTCGATATGTCATTGCGAGCGAAGCGCGGCAGGCTCATAACTTCTTGAATCGCCGAGAGATTGCCACGCCTGCCCGCCTCTGGAGGGGCGCGTTGCGCCTCGCAATGACGGTGTAGGACTTTTTACGAGATCATCAATCTTTATTCACGCTTAGGGCTGCGGGACTCTCTCCTTGACCGTGAATTCAACGACGACCCGGTCCCTGGCGCCGGAAGCCGGTTTGAGGGATGCGGGACTGAACAAAATCTGGGCTGTCAGAGAGCCCGATTTTTCGAGGTTGTCCACGTACACTTTTTCCGTGTAGAGCGTTGTCCTATTATCCAAAATCTCTTTCGGACCTGTCACCTGGATTCTTTCAGGAGAGACCTTGACTTGCGTGAGAATAAGGTCCTGACGCATTTTCCCGGCCCAGTCCACCTGAACGGGCAGGTCTTTCCTGACTACCACATCGAGGGTAACGTCGACGACCGGCGGTTTCACGCTTCTCAAAGCCACTCCCGGAGGCAGGGAAACCTCTTTGGGCGTGATGGGAAACGGGTTGGGGCCTGCCGTCCCCTTGCTCAGGTCTACCTGCACCTTCACCTGTTCCGACCGGATGGATCGGAGGAGCGTGAGGGAACCGCTGAGTTCCAGGCGGACGGCGTTGGCGGATGTGCCGATGATTTCCAATCCGGGATCCCGCCTCATGTATTCAACGGGGGTGTCGAGGGTTATGAGGGTGTCCTGTCCGTGGGTGAAACTGAGCCAGACGCCGGCAATGAAAAGAAAGGAGATCAATGCAGCGGCGCTGAGCTCGAATTTTTCTTTCATCAACCTCTTCTTCGGGGTGACGGAGACTCCCAAATGCTGTTCCAGAAGCCAGGCAAGTTCTTCTTTCCCCTCTACAACGCGAATACGCTGTCCCTTGGCTATGGATAGGCTCCCCCGCTCCTCCGAGACCGCGAGGACAAGCGCATCGGTTGTTTCAGCCAGGCCTGCAGCCGCTCTGTGTCGCGTTCCGTAAGACGAAGGCAGATCCTGTCGATGAGACAGGGGAAGAATCACGCCGACCTCGACGACGGTATTGCCGTCCACGATGATCGCTCCGTCGTGAACAGGATTGTCCGGCCAGAAAATGCTCATCATCATTTCCTTGGATAGGATGCCCTGCCAGGGGATGCCGCCGTGAGCGGCTTCGGATAGATCCTCGCTCCCGGGGAGGACGATAAGTGCGCCGATGCGTCTTCGGGCCAGCTCAAAAACGGTTTCCACAAGAACCTCCACGGGTGTCTGCGTGCTGGCCCGCGGAAAGCCCCAGAAAATCGACCGGAGATTCCTGGTCTGAAGAACGGCTCGGATCTCATTGCGGAAGACGACGATAATGATGAGGGCGGCCAGGGCGATGATCCCCTGGACAAACCAGCTTGTGACCACCAAACCCAAAGAGGCGGATATGCGCTGCAGGAACCACAGCAAGGCGATCCCCATCAGGACGCGAAAAGCATTGGTGCCCCTGAAAAGGACATAGAGCCTGAAAAGGATGTAACCGTTCAGGGTGATGTCAAGAACATCCTGCCACCGGATGCTTGAAAAAAAGAAAATGACTTTTTCCACAGTTTTTCAGTCCGTGATGCTGAATCGGAGAATATGAAGTAGCCGGCCTTCCTGGTCCGTGATTTCTATGCGCCACGGGCCCTTGTCGATTTCCCTGAGCTGGATGGTGCTGTAGCTCGCCCATCTTGGAGGCTGGAGCACCAGCCTGATCTTGGTATTGAGTACATCTTTTCGATACCAGTTGTGGTAAATGATCGTTCTTTCCGGCACAGGATCAAAGTCAGTGTAGCAGACGACTTTTCCGGCGCTCACCGGAAACACAACCCCCTGATTTTTGGGGCTCCCCTCCTTGATATCTTCACACACGGCAGCCTGGACAAGGGTCGGCTTTTCTGCTTGACCATGAGCCGGTTTCCGGTCAACACCGGGAAACAGAAGCAAGGCTGAAATAAGCGCAAGAAGAACCCGACAGGTCATGGCTGTTTCCTTGTCATGATGAAACAGCTTTTATAATAGCAAAGCTTGCCTCCGTAATCCATGAGAACTTTTCAAAAACATTCATGGAAGGCAACATTTTTGTATCGTTCAAAAGTGTTGCCATGGACCCTGTTTTGCTAATAGGTTCCGGCCATGGCCGTTTTTCTCAAGGGGATATCTATAGGACTCAGAGCCGGTGGCCAAGAATTCGAGGTCTAACAAATTCGTAAGGGAGAGGAATAAAATAAAACTTGAAAATATTTTTGGGATGATATTATTTGCGATCAGAAAGATGGAGGGCCGGAGAAGTCGATGAGATCCATTCTTGTGGTTTCAAAAGAACAAGAAGTGTACCGGATTATCCGGTCTTGCCATCGGTCCGCCTACAGGATAGACCAGAGCGCCGAAAAGGACTCGGCCCTGGAAATCCTGCACCGCAAGCGCTACGACTTTGTCTTCATCGACCTTGAAATTCTCAAAGAAGGACAGGCGGGCGACGGCCTCCGGAGCGCGCTTCAGATTTTCTGGCAGGTTTTTCCGAGCCTCGAGATCGTGGTGATGTCTCCTCAGGGGATGATCCGGGAAGCGGTCATGGCCCTCAAGGCAGGGGCAAGCAACTATCTCACCTACCCGCTCAATCCGGAGGAGGTCAAGTACGTCACCGAGAGCATCGACGAAGCCATCATCATCCAGTCTGAGCTTAATTATTTAAGGGACAAGTTCTGGCAGGCCGATTCTCTGGAAATCATCCAAACGAAAAGCCAGGCCATGAAGGCCGTTTTTGAAAAGATACGCTCCGTGGCGCCCACAAAAAGCACCGTTCTTTTGGCTGGGGAGACGGGCACCGGCAAGGGCGTCCTGGCCAGCTTGATCCACAAGCACAGCAATCGCAGGGATTCGCAGTTTATCAGCGTCCACTGCGGCGCCATTCCTGATACCCTTCTGGAAAGCGAGCTCTTCGGTCACGAAAAAGGCGCTTTCACAGGCGCCGTGAGGAGAAAACTGGGCAAGTTTGAAATCGCACGAGGGGGAACCATTTTTCTGGATGAAATCGGGACGATCACGCCTTCGGCCCAGATCAAACTGCTTCAAATCCTTCAGGATGGAACCTTTCAGAGGGTGGGCGGAGAAGAGACCATAGAAGCGAACGTGCGAGTGATCGCAGCGACGAACATGAATCTCAAGGAAATGTGTGACGCCGGCCTGTTCCGGAAGGATCTGTATTACCGGCTGAATGTGTTTCCCATTGAAATCTCTCTCCTGAGAGACAGAAAGGAAGATATCCCCCATTTTGTCGAGGTGTTCCTTCGGAGGATGAACAAGTTCAACTCCAAAGAAATCTACCACGTCCATCCGTCCGTCCTGGAAAGCTTTCAACGTTATGGGTGGCCCGGAAATATACGGGAGCTGGAAAACCTGATCGAAAGGGCTTACATCCTGGAAAAAACGTCCGTCTTGAGACCGGAGAGTTTCCCGAGTGAGCTCTTTGAATCGCCCGGACTTTCACCCAACTTGACTGTGGATCCCATGCTGAGTCTTGCGGAAGCAAGAAGGGAAGGGCTGGAGAGCATTGAACGGAACTACATCAGGGGACAACTCTTCAAAAACAAAGGCAAAATCAAGGACACGGCAAAAGCTTCAGGAATCACCACGAGACAGCTCCATAAGCTTATGAAAAAACACAACATTCATAAAGAAGACTTCAAGAACGCCGCATGAAAGGGCCGTTCTTTCGTGTTTGCGGAACCGGAGGTTCCGATCCGGTGCATTTCGGAACCAATGCTTCCATTCTAATTTTAAACAACGCTTTCAAGTAGTTACCAGTTCTTTTCCAAATTTCTTTTCGCCCCAAACCCCATCTTTTGAGGAAACATCGGAACCTACCGTTCTAGGCCGATCCCAAGCGGTATGAATAGTTTAGTGATTTTAAATGCTTATGCTTTTGGCACAAGGCATGCTCTCCTATCATACATAGTCGAAGAGAGCACAGTACGGCGAAACCGAAAATTCCAGGAGACAAAATGCAAATGCCGAGAGCTCACAGTTGACGGCTCCGCAAAAAGTCCAAAAACGCTCTTTTCCGTCATTCCCGCGTAGGCGGGAATCTAGTCTTTTCAAGCACTTCTGGACTCCCGCCTGCGCGGGAGTGACGGTTCGGGCGACTTCTTAGGAGTTCATCAAAGTTATTCAATTCATAAGTTCGTGAGGCGTAAAATCGGTTCAAGTGATCGAAATCTTCTAATAAAATTGGCTGGAAGAAACTTGGAACAAAAACTTATTCTGGGTTTCGAGATAGAGAAGCCCTGTAGCACGAGGGGAAAGGGCATGGAACGGGGGTGAAGAAAGAGAAAACCAAGATGAGCATCATAAGAGGCGTGGTCATCCCCATGGAGTGGGACGATCAGGGAAACGTGGTGCGCATTGCCATATCTTCCCATGACGAAAAGGAATACGTGGTGGAAAGAGAGGGCAAGGGCAGCGAGTTGCTTGCCTTTATTCGGAAAGAGGTGGAAGTGGGCGGTGAGATAAAAGAAGAAGATCACAAGAAGGTGATCAAGGTCAAAAAGTATCAAGTTAAGAAGGCGGAAGTGCCGGAGTCGCAGGGTTCGCGATAATCATCACCAGGGGAAATTGAAGCCGAAATGAAGCCGATCAAAGCTTCTTGTCGGCCATCCGTATAAGGAACCGGAAATTCCTATCCGGGCAATATCGGAACTTTTATTTCCCTATTCAAGCTTTGCATTTGTTTTCGGTGCGTTAGACTGTTTAAACAGCAGGAAAACGATGCTTTTACCCTTGCATCGGAACATTTTGTTCACTATAATTTACGCTCAAAGATAAAGAATTAGATTTAGCAAGGGTTCAGAGTTTGGCATGGATGATGCTGTAATGGTTTTTAAGGAAACTGTCGGTTGAACGGGGGATGTTGGTCCTCTGTTTGAATTCACACCACCGGGGGGTGAAAATGAAGAAGGACATGTTAAGCACGGAGGATTTTGAGCCTCCGAGTCCGGCTTACGGGCTCGGAGGTCTAGAGGCAGGGTCGATCCCCGACCTATGGCCGCAAAAAGAAAACCCCAAGATTATTTCCATTCAGAAAGTTCCGCACCTTCCGAGGTTCCGGTGCAGCGCCAGGACCTCGGCATTTCGAAAACGTTTTTTCCCTGACTCAAGTCCGACGGAATGGAACGATTGGCACTGGCAGCTTCGCCACCGAATCAGGGACGTTCACGCTCTGTCCAACCTGATCACGCTCTGCGAACATGAGAGAAGCGCCATGACCTTTATGGCCGGCCAACTGCCCCTGGCGATTACCCCCTATTACGCCAGCCTTCTGGACCGAAACAACCCTCTTCAGCCGCTTCGCAGGAGCGTCATTCCCGTAACCGCTGAGTATCTTCATTCGGCGGGCGAGGCGGCGGATCCTCTCGGGGAAGATCATGACAGTCCTGTGCCGGGGCTTGTCCACCGCTATCCGGACAGAGTCCTTTTTCTGGTCACGGATTTCTGCTCGACCTACTGCAGATATTGCACCCGTTCGCGCATGGTGGGGCACGGCAACGGCTTTTCAGCCAACATGGCTCGCTGGGAGCAGGCGCTCGCCTACATCGCCGGCACACCTGCCGTCCGTGATGTGCTCCTTTCCGGTGGAGACCCCTTGACCTTGCCGGATGAATCCCTGCAATGGTTGCTTTCCCGGCTGCGCCGGATCAAGCATGTGGAATTCGTGAGGATCGGAACAAAAGCACCGGTCGTTTTGCCTCAACGGATTACCCCCACCCTGACCCGCATGCTGAAGAAGTATCATCCCCTTTGGATGAGCATTCACGTCACCCATCCGGAAGAGCTCACGCCGGAGGTAAGCCAGGCGTGCGAGAGACTGGCCGATGCGGGAATCCCTTTGGGAAGTCAGACGGTGCTCCTGTCCGGAATCAATGATCGCGTGGAGACCATGAAGGCCCTGGTGCATGGGCTTCTCAAGGTGAGGGTGAAGCCTTACTATCTGTATCAATGCGATCCCATCCTGGGGTCTGCTCACTTCCGGACGCCTGTGGAAAAGGGTCTGGAGATCATTCGCGGGTTGAGAGGGCACACAACCGGATACGCCGTTCCCACCTATGTGATCGATGCGCCCGGGGGAGGAGGGAAAATCCCCTTGCTCCCTGAGTACGTCATGGGTCGGGATGGCGAGGATCTCTTGCTCAAGAACTATGATGGCCGGGCTTACCGGTATCCTGACCGGGGAGGAAAGACCTGTGCATGGAGTTCGGCCGGCGTTGCGGTTCAGCAAGAGGACTTTTGATGCAGGTTGGGATCACCTACGATCTCCAGGCTGATTACTTGGCCCGGGGCATGAGCGAGGAGGATGCGGCTGAATTCGATCGCCCCGACACCATCGAGGCGATCGAACAGACCCTCCAAAGCCTGGGATTTCTAACGGATCGCATCGGCCACATTCAGAACCTTGTCAGGCGACTCGTTGCCGGAAATCGCTGGGATGTGGTTTTCAATATCGCAGAAGGGACCAGAGGTTTCGGCCGCGAAGCTCAGGTCCCGGCCCTGCTGGACGCCTACGATATCCCTTACACCTTTTCAGACCCCCTTGTGCTCTCCCTCACCCTTCACAAAGGCATGACCAAGCATGTCATCCGTGATATGGGCATTCCCACACCCGATTTTCGAGTCATCGAAACCGAGGAGGACATTCGATCCGCAGATCTTTCCTTTCCCCTGTTTGCAAAGCCTGTGGCGGAAGGCACGGGCAAGGGGATCGGCGCCAGCTCCATGATTCGCAACCAGCGTGAACTCTCGGCCGTGTGCCGCAGCCTGCTGGAAAGCTTTCAGCAGCCCGTGCTGCTGGAGCGTTTCCTGCCTGGAAGGGAGTTCACGGTTGGGATCACGGGAACAGGCAGGTCCTCATCGGCGATCGGTGCAATCGAGGTGATTCTGAAAAGGGGTGCAGAGCCCGCCGCCTATTCCTATCACAATAAGAAGCGCTTTGAGGAGGTGGTGGAATACCGCCGGGCCAAGGACGAGACGGCGGAGAAGGCCGTTGAGGTGGCGCTTGCCGCTTGGCGCGGCCTTGGGTGCAGAGACGGCGGTCGAATTGATTTGCGGGCCGACGCAGAGGGCATGCCCAATTTCCTGGAAGTCAATCCTCTTGCGGGCCTGAATCCGGAAATCTCCGATCTACCCATCCTTTGCCGCCTTGCCGGGGTGACCTACCGGGACCTTATTTCACGGATCATGGATTCCGCTCTCAAGAGAATATCAGGCTAAGCGTTTCACTACAGAGGCCCAGAGGACGCAGCGCAGGGTAGCCGCAACCAAATTTGAATGACCAAAACAGATTGCATCCGCAGATTACACAGATTCACGCAGATCTGCCAGGGTTCTTAAGACAATGAATCTGTGGATGTGTTGAAAAGCCGGTTGCGAAAGATGATGAACAAAGCGCTTATTCTATATGACCGGGTTGTGGTGGAAGGGGGCAACCCGGATCAAAGGGACGCCCTGGTCCAGGCCCGCGCCGTAGCGGAGGCGCTTGCCGGCACGGGTTGGGAACCCGTTCCTGCTTCCTTCTCTTTAGACTTGACCGGTTTCATGGAAACCATTCAGACCATGGGGCCGGCGTTTGTTTTCAACCTCGTAGAATCCGTAGAAGGTCACGGGCGGCTCATTCATCTTGCCCCGGCCCTTCTGGACGTGCTGGGGACCCCCTATACGGGCTCAAAGACCGATTCTCTCTACGCTACCTCCAACAAAAGGGTGGCAAAAAAATGGCTCGAACTTGCGGGGATTGACACGCCCGAGAGTTTTTCCGAGGCGGATCTGAAGGGTGAGCTGTTCCCGCTCCAGGGAAGGTATATCGTGAAATCGACCTGGGAGCACGCATCCATAGGGCTCGGAGAAGATTCGGTGGTTGAGGCCGGAGACTCCTTTCAACTTCTCGCCGCGTTGCAGGAGCGCCGGGCCGGCGTAGGCGGCGACGGCTTCGCGGAACGCTACATTGAAGGAAGGGAATTCAATCTTTCCTTGCTCGCATCGCCGGAGGGTCCTCAAGTTCTTCCCCCGGCGGAGATGCATTTTGAGGGCTATCCGGCCGGAAAG